>JAEEGL010372951.1_pt1 | contig 14488 bp, 12 predicted proteins | sample 9134231 | NCBI WGS metagenome assembly JAEEGL01 (sample SAMN16246548, study PRJNA631951) | gut metagenome | biome: gut microbiome; feature: rumen; material: fiber-attached | host: Bos | place: Iran: Karaj | collected 2018-10
AGCGGTCTGCTTGTAGATGGGACGACGCAGATCCAGCATCTTGATGATGCCTGCCGGACGCAGGTCGAAGTTCTCCCGGACAACGTCAACCAGTTTCTCATCGGAGATCTTGCCGGTACCGAAGGTATCTACCATGACGGAAGTGGGCTGTGCCACACCGATGGCATAGGAGAGCTGGATCTCGCACTTGTCCGCAAGTCCTGCGGCAACGATGTTCTTGGCCACGTATCTGGCCGCATATGCTGCGGAACGGTCAACCTTGGTGCAGTCCTTACCGGAGAATGCGCCGCCGCCGTGACGGGCATATCCGCCGTAGGTGTCCACGATGATCTTGCGGCCCGTGAGACCTGCATCACCGTGAGGTCCGCCGATCACGAAACGACCCGTGGGATTGATGAAGAACTTGGTCTTGTCGTCGATGAGCTCCTTGGGAAGTACGGGATCGAAGACATACTTTTTGATATCCTCGTGGATCTGTTCCTGAGTCACATCCTCGTCGTGCTGGGTGGACAGTACAACGGCTTCCAGACGTACGGGCTTGCCATTCTCGTCGTATTCAACGGAAACCTGGGACTTACCGTCGGGACGAAGGTACTTTAAGGTACCGTCTTTTCTTACCTTGGTCAGCTGAAGAGCCAGCTTGTGGGCAAGAGAGATGGGATAAGGCATGAGTTCTTCGGTCTCGTTGGTGGCATAACCGAACATCATACCCTGGTCGCCGGCACCTGTATCCAGGTCATCCGTAAGGCTTCCGGCCTTGGCTTCCAGAGCCTTGTCCACGCCCATTGCGATATCGGAGGACTGCTCGTCGATGGCAACGAGAACGGCGCAGGTGTTGGCATCAAAGCCGTATTCGGACTTGGTGTAGCCGATCTCCTTGATGGTGTCGCGGACGATCTTCTGCATATCCACATAAGCGTTGGTGGTGATCTCACCCGTTACCAGCACGAAGCCGGTGCAGCATGCGGTCTCGCAGGCAACGCGGCTCATGGGGTCGGCTGCCATGCAGGCATCCAGAATGGCGTCGGAAACGGCATCGCAGACTTTGTCGGGATGTCCTTCCGTTACGGATTCGGAGGTAAATAATCTTTTTTCCATAGTTTCTCCCTTTCTGTAAAAGTGTGGAAATAAAAATGATCCGCTTACCATAAGCGGATCCGTTACATCGATAAACGACATGTATCCTCTTATTGTTCAATCAGCTACGCATCTTGCTCAGGTTGGCACCTTCCTTAACGGGGTTGCCGTGGCTTCAAAGGTCCTATGTACCTCCACCACTCTGAATAAGAGATCACAATATGAAGTTAACTATGTCTTATCGGGTACTACAATACAACAGGATATTGTGGCTGTCAACAGCAAACGTACGTTCAATCTTTACAAGATGCCCATTTATGCTATAATATCCCTAAATGTGTGCTTTTTGCATATTTAGTATTGGGATTTGATCAGAACACAAGATATTGATTTGGGGAACGTATCTTGTCTTTCATATATCTGAGGTAATTATGGAACAATATGCAATCAAGGGAGGCAATCCCTTAGTCGGCGAGGTAGAGATAGGCGGCGCGAAGAATGCCGCTTTGGGTATCCTCGCCGCTGCTGTTATGACGGATGATACCTGCCGGATCGAGAATATGCCGGATGTGCGGGACACCAACGTGATGATCCAGGCCATCGAGAGCATCGGCGGTACCGTGGACCGGGAAGACCGTCATACCTGCAGGATATCCGGTAAGAATATCGTCGATCAGACCATCGACAATGACTATATTAAGAAGATACGCGCATCCTACTATCTGCTGGGAGCGCTTCTGGGCAAATACAACAAGGCCCAGGTAACGCTGCCCGGAGGCTGCAACATCGGACTCCGTCCCATCGACCAGCACATCAAGGGATTCCGTGCCCTGGGTGCAACGGTCCGGATCGAGCACGGCATGATCGTGGCCGAGGCTGAGAAACTCACCGGTGCTCATATCTACATGGATGTGGTATCCGTGGGAGCCACCATCAACATCATGCTTGCCGCGGCCATGGCCGAAGGCAAGACCATTATCGAGAATGCCGCCAAGGAACCCCACGTGGTAGACGTGGCCAACTTCCTGAACACCATGGGTGCCAATATCAAGGGCGCCGGAACCGATGTGATCAGGATCAAAGGCGTTCCTTCCCTTCACGGCAGCGAATATATGATCATTCCCGACCAGATCGAGGCCGGAACCTATATGTTTGCGGCAGCTGTTACCAAAGGTGACATCACTGTCAAGAATGTGATCCCCAAGCATCTGGAGTCCATCAGCGCCAAGCTGACGGAGATCGGCTGTCAGGTGGAGGAATCCGACGACGCTGTCCGCGTGGTGGCTACCAAGACCTTAAATCATACCCATGTAAAAACGCTTCCGTACCCGGGCTTTCCTACGGATATGCAGCCCCAGATCACGGTGGCTCTTTCTTTGTCCAAGGGTACCAGCATCGTAACCGAGAGTATCTTCGAGAACCGATTCAAATATGTGGATGAACTGACCCGCATGGGCGCCAACATCAAGGTGGAAGGCAATACCGCCATCATCGACGGCGTATCCCACATCACCGGTGCCAATATCGCAGCTCCGGATCTTCGGGCAGGCGCGGCTCTGGTCATCGCGGCCCTTGCAGCTGACGGCGTCACCGTTATTGACGACGTCAACTTCATCCAGAGAGGATACGAGGATTTCCATATCAAACTGAAGTCACTGGGAGGTATGATCGAACTGGTGGATTCGGAAAAGGAAATTCAGAAATTCCGGTTAAAGGCAGGCTGATCAGAGAACGGATTCGATCTTCAGATCTCTTTGCTGGCTTAAGTCGATAAAATCAATGGCTGTTTTCACGGTAGGTGAGGACAGCTTATTTTTATTGATGTAGACGATGGTGCCGGTGTTGCCGTCGGAGAGACGGACATCATTGAGCAGATAGGTGTTGACCACGTTCTCCAGGAAATTGATCATGAACTGGGGATCGTATTTGCGGAAGCCCTCATCCTCGAAAAGCTCGATGGTGGCAAAGGGGCAGACGGGCCCCCGATATACCCGGGCCGAAGTCATGGCATCATACACATCGGCGATGGAAACGATGCGGGCATAGGTGGAGATATGGTTATTGTGAAGTCCCAGAGGATAGCCGCTGCCGTCGCATCTTTCATGATGCATGAGGACCGCGTTGATGATCTCGGGACCTAATTCCGAATGCTTGAGCATCTCGTATCCGAAGTAGGGATGCTTCTTGATGACATTGAATTCCTCCGGGGTGAGTTTTCCCGGTTTCTTGATGATCGCGTCGGGCACCCGGGACTTGCCGATATCGTGCAGCAGACCGGAAACCGTGGCGTTGTTGATCTCTTCCTCGCTCATCCTGAGCCAGCGGGCCATGACATTGCAGATCAGGGCCACATTGATGCTGTGGGCATAGGTGGCGTCGTCGTGATCCCGCATGCAGTGCAGCATGTCAAGGAGTCCCCCTGTGGTCTGTCCCAGTTCCAGTACGTTCAGGGTATGATGCATCAGATCGTCCACCTTGAGGGGCGATCCTTTTACCACCACATCGTTGACGTAGGACTTGAAATTATCCACGTCTTCTTCGAATTCCTCTTTGAATTTGGCGAATTCGGGACTCTGACGGATCCTGTCGGAATAGGTATAATTCTCTTCGGGAATGAGCGTGATGCTGTCAGCCCGTTCGTCCTCGACACGGACTGCAAGAATGGAGTAGTAATCCAACTTGGCGATGGTCTTTTCGTCAAGGATCAGTCCTTTCGGAATGACGAGCTGGTTGGAAGAAGTATAGATGTCCTCGGCAGTGATCATGCCGGGAACAAGATCTGTGATCCCCAGTCTTTGCATATGGCCCCTCAATACGTAACCGCCAAACCCCCATGAATGTCGGTTACAAAAAAGAAAAATTATTATATAATTATAAAGTATTTTTAGTTAATACGCAACGAAAGAAAGAACCATGGCTTTTACCCATCTTCACGTCCACACGGAGTACTCTCTGCTGGACGGTTCCAACAAAATAAAAGAATATGTGAAACGGGCCAAAGAGCTGGGGATGACATCGGCAGCCATCACGGATCACGGGGTGATGTACGGTGTCATCGATTTCTACAAGGCCTGCAGGGAGGCACAGATCAACCCCGTTCTGGGCTGTGAGGTCTATGTGGCCCCCAACTCCCGGTTCGATAAGGAACTGACGGGAGGAGAGGAGCGGTATAACCATCTGATCCTGCTGGCGGAAAATAACACCGGTTATTCAAATCTTATGAAGATCGTATCCCGGGGATTTACGGAGGGGTATTATTACAAGCCCCGTGTGGACAAGGAAGTGCTCCGGGAATTCCACGAGGGCCTGATCTGCCTGTCCGCATGCCTTGCGGGGGAGATCCCCCGTTATATCACCAAGGGCCTGACGGAGGAAGCAAGGAAGGTTGCCTGCGAATACCGGGAGATCTTCGGGGAAGGGAACTTTTTCCTGGAACTGCAGGATCACGGCATTGACGAGCAGAAACGGGTAAACGCGGAACTCCTTGTGATGTCCCGGGAACTGGGGATCCCGCTGGTGGCCACCAACGACGTGCACTATACCTATGCGGACGATGTGAAGCCTCACGATATCCTGCTCTGTATCCAGACGGGCAAGAAGCTTTCCGACGAAGACCGGCTCCGCTATGAAGGGGGACAGTTCTACTTAAAGAGTGAAGAGGAGATGCGCCTTCTGTTCCCTTATGCACAGGAAGCCATCGACAATACCCAGAAGATCGCCGACCGGTGCCATGTGGACATCGAATTCGGGGTGACTAAACTTCCCCATTTTGAAGTGCCGGAAGGATACGATTCCTGGACATACCTGAATAAATTATGCACCGACGGACTTGCGGAACGTTATGCGGATGAAAACGCCCCCTGCGGCGAAGGCAGTGACCAGACCCTGAGGGAGCGGCTTGATTACGAGCTTTCCGTGATCCGCAAAATGGGCTATGTGGATTATTTCCTCATTGTCTGGGATTTCATCAATTATGCCAAGGAAAACGGCATCATGGTGGGGCCGGGAAGAGGTTCCGCGGCGGGATCCATCGTTTCCTATGTGCTGAAGATCACCAATATCGATCCCATCCGGTACCAGCTCCTGTTTGAGCGGTTCCTGAATCCGGAGCGGGTGTCCATGCCGGATATCGATATCGATTTCTGTTACGAACGCAGGCAGGAAGTCATCGATTACGTGAGCCGTAAATACGGACCGGACAAGGTGGTACAGATCGTCACCTTCGGTACGCTGGCTGCCAAGGGCGTGATCCGGGATGTGGGCCGGGTCATGGATCTCCCCTATAATTATGTGGCTTCCATTGCCAAGATGATCCCCAACGAGCTGGACATCACCATCGAAAAGGCCCTGAAGATGAATCCGGAACTCCGTACCCTTTATGAGACGGATGACCAGATCCGGGAACTCATCGATATGTCCCGGAGGCTGGAAGGACTGCCCAGGCATACTTCCATGCATGCCGCCGGCGTGGTGATCTGTTCCCGTCCCGCGGAGGAACTGGTGCCCCTGTCCCGGGGAGCCGACGGTTCCGTCACCACTCAGTTCACCATGACCACCATCGAGGAGCTGGGACTTCTGAAAATGGACTTTCTGGGGCTTCGGACCCTCACCGTGATCCGGGATGCTCTGGCTCTTATCCGGGCAGACCACGGTATCGACATCGATATCGACCACATCGATTATGACGACAAAAAGATCTTTGAATACATCGGCACCGGCAAGACCGACGGGATCTTCCAGCTGGAAAGTGCGGGGATGAAATCCTTCATGAAGGAACTGAAGCCCGCCAACCTGGAAGACGTTATCGCGGGAGTTTCCCTGTACCGTCCCGGCCCTATGGATTTTATACCGCTTTATATTAAAGGAAAGAACAGCGGCGAGATCAGTTATCTGACCCCGGAGCTGGTGCCTATCTTAAAACCTACCTACGGATGCATCGTTTATCAGGAGCAGGTCATGCAGATCGTGCGGGACTTGGGGGGATATACCCTGGGCCGTTCCGATCTGGTGCGCCGGGCCATGTCAAAGAAGAAGCAGTCCGTCATGGAAAAAGAGAAGGCCAATTTCGTCTACGGCAATCCGGAAGAGCAGGTACCCGGCTGCGCCTCCAAAGGCATCAGCGAGGCCGTGGCTTCCGCCATCTACGACCAGATGCTGGACTTTGCGAAATACGCCTTTAACAAGTCCCATGCGGCCTGCTATGCAGTGGTGGCCTACCAGACCGCTTTTCTCAAATACTATTATCCCGTGGAATTCATGGCGGCCCTCATGACTTCCGTCATCGACAACTCCTCCAAGGTTGCGGGCTATATCATCGTCTGCAAGAATATGGGGATCCGTATCCTGCCGCCGGATATCAATACCTCGGAACGGGGATTCTCCGTGGACAACGGTTCCATCCGTTATGCCCTCACCGCCGTAAAGAACGTGGGGGGGCCTCTCATCGATGCGGTGTCCGAGGAACGCAGGATCCGGGGTCCTTTTACGGGTATCGAGGATTTCATCAGACGGATGTCACCCCGGGATATCAATAAGAAGGCCGTGGAGAACTTCATCAAGGCCGGGGCCTTTGATTCCTTTGAGGGGACCCGGAAACAGCTGATGGCGGTTTATGCCCGGCTCATGGATCAGCAGTCCAGAGAGAAAAAGGACAATCTCGCCGGGCAGATGAGCCTCTTTGACATGGTGGACAACGAGGAAAAGAAGGAATTTGCCCTGCGGCTGCCGGATATCGGGGAATATCCAAAGGACATGCTCCTCACCTTTGAAAAGGAGGTGCTGGGGATCTATGTCAGCGGCCATCCGTTGGAAGAGGTCCAGGATCTCTGGGAAAAAGGGATCACCAATACCTCCCGGGATTTCCTGCTGGATGAGGAAACGGGAGAATGCAGCGTGGCGGATAACGCCCAGGCGGTGATCGGAGGGATCGTCTCCGAAAAAACCGTGAAATATACCAAGAAAGACCAGATCATGGCCTTTGTCACCGTGGAGGATCTTTTGGGGAGCGCGGAAGTCATCGTATTCCCCAAGGCCTATGAAGCCTCCGCGGATAAACTGATCGAAGACAACAAGATCTTCGTCAAAGGACGTGTCAGCGTAGAGGAGGACAAAGCCGCCCGGCTCATCGCCGACAGGATCATCGGCTTTGATGAGGTGCCGAAGAAGCTCTGGATCCGGTTCCGGGATAAGGAACACTACGAGTCGGAGCGGGAGGAACTGACTAAGATCCTCCATACTTCCGACGGTCGTGACAACGTGGTGATCTATCTGGAGGCGGAAAAATCCATGAAGGCACTGCCTCCGTCTCTGTCCGTATGTGCCGACACCAGGCTCATCACCGCACTGTCGGAACGTTTCGGGGAAGAAAGCGTGAAGATCACGGCGGATCCCGGGGCATTGAAAAAGCTCTCTTCATTTTGACTTTCTTAGGAAAAGAAAGTATGATTACACTTAGCAATCCTTAGGAGGAACGAACATGGCAGCTCAAATCGATACCATAGCCGTGCTGACTTCGGGGGGAGATGCCCCCGGCATGAATGCGGCGATCCGTGCGGTAGTGCGTAAGGCACTGGTGGCAGGGGTTAAGGTCAAAGGCATCAAGCGCGGGTATGCGGGGCTTTTAAACGAAGAGATCATCGATATGGAAAAGAAGGATGTTTCCGATACGATCCAGCGGGGCGGAACCATTCTGGGAACCGCAAGATGTCCCGAATTCCGTGAGGAAGAGGTACAGGAAAAGGCGGCTTCCATCTGCAGGAATTACGGGATCGACGGCGTGGTGGTCATCGGCGGAGACGGATCCTACCGCGGGGCCCAGGCCCTGGCGCGTCAGGGGATCAATACCGTTGGGATCCCCGGTACCATCGATCTGGATATCGCATGCACGGACTATACCATCGGATTCGATACCGCGGTGAATACCGCCATGCAGGCCATCGATAAGGTCCGGGATACTTCCTCTTCCCATGAGCGGTGCTCCATCATCGAGGTCATGGGCAGGAACGCCGGCTATATCGCCCTCTGGTGCGGCGTGGCCAACGGCGCCGAGGATATCCTGCTTCCCGAGAAGTACGATTTCAACGAGCAGCTGATCATTAATAACATCATCAATAACCGGAAATACGGCAAGACCCATCATATCATCATCAATGCCGAAGGCATCGGGCATTCCACTTCCATGGCCCGCCGGATCGAGGCCGCTACCGGCATCGAGACCAGAGCCACCATTCTGGGATACATGCAGCGGGGCGGATCTCCCACCTGTACGGACCGGTTCTACGCCTCCATGATGGGTGCCTATGCAGCAGACCTGCTCTGCGACGGCAAGACCAACCGCGTGGTGGGATACCGGCACGGCGAATTCGTGGATTACGATATCGAAGAAGCTCTTGCCATGGAAAAGCAGATTGACGAATATCAGTATCTGGTGAGCAGACAGCTTTCACAATAATATGATCACAAGTCCGGATAACGGGCGCATCAAACATCTTGCGGAACTTCAGAACAGATCCCGTCTCCGTGTGACGGAAGGGATGTTCGTATCGGAAGGATTCAAGCTTTTTGCGGAAGCGCCCGACCAATTCATCAAAGAGATCTATCTGCGGACGGATGTGCGCGGAGCGCTTACGGAGTCTTATGAAAAGGCTCCTTTCTCATTCCGCGGGGAAGTATGGTCCAAGATCGAAAGACTCCGGGAAATGGGGATACCCGTGGAAGAGGTTTCGGAGCGGGTCTTTGATAAAGTCTCCCAGACGGATACCCCTCAGGGGATCCTGGTACTGCTCAGGATGCCTTCCTACACTTTGGAGGATCTGATGCCCGGGGATGGGAAAAAGGGAATCCTGCTCATCCTGGAGGATATCCGGGATCCGGGAAATCTGGGGACCATGATGCGTACCGCGGAAGGTGCCGGTGTATGCGGCGTGCTGATGTCCAAAGGGACGGCTGATCTGTTTAATCCCAAGACGGTACGGGCCACCATGGGATCTCTGTACCGGGTTCCTTTCCGCTGCGAAGAGGATCTCGGAGAGACGGTTAGGGAATTAAAGAAAAAGGGATTCCGGATCTGCGCCGCCCATCTGGAGGGAAGTGTTCCCTATGACAGGGCGGACTACGGGAGATGCACCGGGATCATGATCGGAAATGAAGCCAACGGATTAAGTGATGCCCTGACGGCAGAAGCTGACATCCGTGTCAGAATTCCCATGGAGGGACAGTTGGAGAGTTTGAACGCTTCCGTGGCGGCGGCGTTACTCATGTATGAAGCAAGAAAGGAATAAGCTATGGTAATCGGATTTATCGGACTGGGAAATATGGCAAAAGCCATGATCAGCGGCATCCTGTCAAAAGGCGTGGCCGCACCGGAGGAGATCATCGGCTCCGCAAGATCGAAAGAGACCTGTGAACGGATCAAAAAGGAATTCGAGATCGAAGCAACCACGGACAATATCATGGTGGCATCCAACGCGGATATCCTGATCCTGGCCATTAAGCCTCAGATGTTCAAGGACGCCGTACCGGGGATCGCGGGCGTATTGAAAAAGGATGCCCTGGTGGTCAGCATTGCAGCGGGAAAGACCCTGAAGGAGCTCTCTTCCATGCTGGGGAATGACCGCAAGATCATCCGTCTCATGCCCAATACCCCTGCCATGGTGAATGAAGGCTGCACAGCGGTGTGCCCCAACGGGAACACCACCCAGGCAGACCTTGACCGGGTAATTAAGATCTGCGGATCCTTCGGGAGCGCGGAAGTGATCCCGGAGAGTATGATCGATGCCTTCAGCGCCGTAGCGGGAAGTTCTCCGGCTTACGTGTTCATGTTCATCGAAGCCCTGGCGGATGCGGGAGTCAAAGCCGGTATCCCCAGAGATAAAGCATATCGGTTCGCGGCCCAGTCGGTCCTGGGAAGCGCAAAGCTGATGCTGGATACGGGCAGACATCCGGGAGAACTGAAGGATATGGTCTGCTCCCCCGGCGGAACCACCATCGAGGGTGTGGAAGTACTGGAGTCCCGGGGCATGCGGGCAGCGGTCATGCGGGCCATCGATGCCTGTGTGGACAAAGCCAGAAAACTTTGAATCATGACGGCCGCGCGGGACGATGGGCCCGCGCGTTTGACATCTTATTTCATATTTGTTACTATGGAGAGCGGTTGACGTAACATTTTTGTAAAGAATTATGGTAACCAATATGAACAGGATGAGAAATCAGCTCACCATCGGCACCACCGCCATGGCTGCGGCCTTTATGCTGATGATGGCTGAGAGTATAGTCGCACATGCAGAAGGAGCGGGATACGATTTTCCGAATTCGGGAACGGATGCCGCTTTCAGCACGTCCAATACCGAATCCGAGGAACTCACCGAGGATAAACCGCTTACCATTACGGAGAAGTTCGACGCGGAAAAGGAACGGATCGCCAGTGAACTGGTGATGGCGGATGTGTCCAGAGTCCTGAATGTCCGTGCCGAGGCTTCGGAGGATTCCGAAAAAGTAGGCTTCATGTACAAGGACTGCGGCGGTACCATCCTGGAGCAGAAGGACGGCTGGACCCGGATCAGATCCGGTGCCCTCACCGGCTGGTGCTCCGATGAATATCTCCTCTTCGGGAATGATGCACTTTTGATGGCGGATGATGTGGGAAGATGGCTTGTGACCCTGAATTCCGAGGCCGTGCGGGTACGGACCGAACCGGATCCCGATTCGGAAGTGCTGACGATCCTTGCAAAGGGAGACTATGTGGACTTTGTGGAGATCATTAATGACGACTGGATCTCCATTGATTACGAAGGAGACCTGGGATACCTGGATACCTCCTACATCGACATCACCTATCACATCGATGCCGGTGAGACCATGGAGCAGGTAAAGACCCGGGAAAAGATCGAGGAACAGATCCGTAAGGAAGCGGAAGAGGCGGAGGCCGCCAGGACCAGGACCCAGAATCGGGGCAAGGTTGCGGCGGATGCCGACGAGCTCCGGCTTTTGGGAGCACTGATCTACTGCGAAGCCGGGAACCAGTCCTATGAAGGTAAGGTTGCGGTGGGAGCCGTGGTCATGAACCGTGTGAAATCCCCCGCTTATCCGGGAACCATCTATTCCGTGATCTATGCATCCGGACAGTTCACCCCGGCCATGTCGGGCAAACTGGCTACGGTATACAACAACGGATTCCCCGATATCGATCTCCAGGCGGCCATGGCGGCTTTAAACGGAGAGACCACCGTGGGAGGCGCAACACATTTCAGACGTAATGACGGGCGTGACGGATATGTTCTGGGCGCACACGTTTTCTGGTAGGAAGGAAAGGCTATGAACTTAAAAGGACGGAGTTTTTTAAAACTGCTTGATTATACCCCGGAGGAGATCCTCTATCTGGTGGATCTTGCCGCGGAGCTGAAGGAGAAAAAGAAACAGGGGATCGTTACCACCGATATGCATGCGGGTAAGAACGTGGCCCTGATCTTTGAAAAGACCAGCACCCGTACCCGGTGCTCCTTTGAAGTGGCATGTCATGATCTGGGGATCGGCACCACCTATCTTGATCCCAAGGCATCCCAGATCGGCACCAAGGAAAGTATCATCGATACCGCCAACGTGCTGGGACGGATGTTCGAGGGAATCGAGTATCGCGGCTTTGAACAGCAGAAGGTGGAGGATCTGGCAAAATATGCGGGAGTTCCCGTATGGAACGGACTCACCAACGAGTTCCATCCCACCCAGATGCTGGCGGATGTTCTGACCATCAAGGAAAAACTGGGCAGGATCAAAGGCGTGAAACTGACCTATATGGGAGATGCCCGTTACAACATGGGGAATTCCCTGATGGTGGTAAGCGCCAAGCTGGGCATGCACTTTACGGCCTGCACCAACAAGGCCTACTTCCCGGAGAAGTCCCTGGTGGATCAGTGCCTGGATATCGCCAAAGATACCGGCGCCACCATCACCCTGACGGAGTCCGTGGAGGAAGGAACACATGACGCGGATGTCATTTATACCGATGTCTGGGTATCCATGGGAGAGCCCTCCGAAGTCTGGAAGGAGCGGATCGATGCCCTGCTTCCCTATCAGGTGAATCAAAAGGCCATGGCAAACGCAAAGAAGGACGCCATCTTCATGCACTGCCTGCCGGCATATCATGATCTGAACACCCAGGTAGGACGGGATGTCCATGATCAGTTCGGGCTTTCCGAACTGGAAGTAACGGATGAGGTCTTCAATTCTCCCCAGTCCGTCGTATTTGACGAAGCGGAGAACCGGATGCATACCATCAAGGCCATCATTGCCGCCACGATCTAGGAAGATGAAGAAAAAGGAAGACGACAGGATCATATGCGGTGCCAATGCATATGACAAAAAATATTATTTCAACGAACGCTATGCGCAGATCCCGGATTCCATCAAGGATGAGCTTCACGTGATCTGCGTCCTTTTTACGGAGGAGATCGGCGGGATCTTCACCATCGGTTTCGAAGAGGACGGGGATGTTTCCATCCGGACCGAATATGCCCCCGAGGATTACCTCTATGATGAGGTGGGGAGCGGACTTCTGGTGTCCGAGATCCGCCGCAAGAGAAGCGAACTTTTCGAAACCCTGAGCCTTTATTACCGGGCCATGTTCCTCCACGAGGACGTTGCCTCACTGCTTGAGGAGTAAAAGATGCTGCTTGTTGTTGATGTGGGAAATACGAATATCACCTTCGGTGTGTTTGACGGGACGAGCCTGGAGACGACTTTCCGGATGATGTCGAAACTCTCCCGGACTTCGGACGAATACGGGATCACCATCTGTGAGCTCCTGCGGAATAACGGGGTGGATGCGGATCGGATCGACGGCGCCATCATCGCTTCCGTGGTTCCCAATGTGATGCACTCTCTGACGGGAGCCCTGGTGCGGTATTTAAACTGCGATCCCGTCATCGTGGGACCCGGGATCAAAACAGGCATTAAGATCGTCACCGAAAATCCCAGGGAGATCGGTGCGGACCGTATCGTGGATGCGGTGGCGGCCTACGACCGTTACGGCGGGCCGGTGCTGGTACTGGACTTCGGTACCGCCACCACCTATGACCTGGTGACCAAAGACGGGGAATTTGCCGCAGGTATCACGGCTCCCGGTATCAGGATCTCCGCCAAAGCCCTGTGGGAAGATACCGCCAAACTTCCGGAGATCGAGATCAAAAAGCCGAAATCCATCCTGGCTCAGGAGACCATCTCCAGTATGCAGGCGGGTCTTGTCTACGGCCAGATCGGACAGACGGAATACATCATCGAACAAGTGAAAAAGGAAACGGGCTATCGGGATATGAAGGTGATCGCCACCGGCGGCCTCGGGAGCATCATCTGTAACGAGACCGACAAGATCGATGTCTATGACAGACAGCTGACACTGGAAGGACTCCGGATCATATATGAAAAAAATCAGGATCGGAAACGTTGAACTGCAAAACCAAGTGATCCTGGCACCGATGGCAGGGGTAACAGACCTGCCATTTCGCGTACTCTGCGCGGAAAAAGGGGCGGCACTGGTATGTATGGAGATGGTCTCCGCCAAAGCGATCCTCTATCATAACCGGAATACGGAAGAGATGATGGAGATCCGTGAGGAGGAGAGGCCCGTAAGTCTCCAGCTCTTCGGATCGGATCCGGAGATCATGGGGGAGATCGCCCGCAGGATCGAAGACAGGCCCTTTGACATCCTGGATATCAACATGGGCTGTCCCATGCCCAAGATCGTCAATAACGGGGAGGGCTCCGCACTGATGAAGGATCCGGAACTGGTACGGAAGATTGTGACAGAAGTGTCACATGCTGTAAAAAAACCCTTGACGGTAAAGATCCGTAAAGGCTTTGACAAAGATCATGTAAATGCCGTGACCATCGCGAAGATCGCGGAAGAAGCGGGGGCTGCCGCCGTGGCGGTCCACGGACGGACCAGGGAACAGTACTACGAAGGACAGGCGGATTGGGAGATCATCGCCCGGGTAAAGGAAGCCCTTTCCATCCCCGTGCTGGGGAACGGAGATGTGACAGACGGTCCTTCCGCAGAAAGGATGATCCGGGAAACCGGATGTGATGGGGTTCTGGTGGGACGCGCTGCCCGGGGCAATCCCTGGATCTTTTCAAAGATCGCCCATTATCTTGAAACGGGAGAGGAACTCCCGGGACCTTCCGGAGAGGAGATCCTTCAAACCGTAAAGCGCCACGCCGCCATGCTCTGTGAGGAAAAGGGAGAATACATCGCCGTAAGGGAGATGCGCAAGCACATCGGCTGGTACACTCAGGGGCTTCGGAACGCCGCATCCATGCGCAGGGAAGTCTGCACCATCACGGAGTATCCGGCCCTGATGGACTTCCTTGATCGTCATTTTGTTATTCCTTGACGGAGCAAGTGAAAATGAGTATACTTTAT
>JAEEGL014200213.1_pt1 | contig 14488 bp, 11 predicted proteins | sample 9134231 | NCBI WGS metagenome assembly JAEEGL01 (sample SAMN16246548, study PRJNA631951) | gut metagenome | biome: gut microbiome; feature: rumen; material: fiber-attached | host: Bos | place: Iran: Karaj | collected 2018-10
AATACTATTTCTGACGAAGGTTTTGCGATTTCCGAAGGATGGGCAGAAGCATTAGAAGCTCTTTCCACCAAGGATTACAGAGCCTCTAACGGAACTAATGATTCATGGAGATTAAAATCACATCAGAATATAGAAGAAAACAACTATATCTATAAAGATGCTGGCGTAACTAATGTTGTAAACAACGGCTATCTCAAGACTTCTGGTGAAATGCTTTCTACAGAAGGTGTTAATGCATCATTGTTTTACGATATGCTAGAAAGCAATAAGATACAGAATTCTTACAACAAAATCTTCTCTGTTTTTGAAGAAAGCAAGCCTCAAACCTATCGCGATTTTGTTTATGACTATATTCAAAAGTATCCTGAAGATCGCAGCACTGTCATAAAAATGTTCTTAGAAGATACGAAATACACTTCAGTTGACAGCACTGCAGCAGCAAGATACAAAGATCTTTTCGATGCAGAACAAGCCTATTTAAATGCTACAGATCCAGCAACAAAAGCTAATCTAAAGTATGCTTACGAATCTAAGAAACAGGCATACGATCAATATAATAATGAATTGTATAGACAAGCTTCTGTTGATGGTACAATAGATAATGCTGTAGTAGCCACCAGTAGAACAAATTCTGACTACAGAGCACTTCGCATAAAAGAAACACTATTTAAAACAAAATCTGCCTTAGATACTGGTGTTCAAAATGCAGGTAATTCCTTAAAGAATTCATTCAGTGTCAAAAACATAGCAGTTACAGCAGGCACTTCTATAGCAATAAATCTTGCAAGCCAGCTTATGAATGGCCAAAAAGTAAGTATAAAAGAAGCTGCCAAAGCTGTTGCTTCAATGCAATTTGTAGGCAATTTTGTAGGTTCATCACTTGGTGCAGCAGCCGGTCAGGTTGTTGTTCCTCTTGTAAAAACCTTTGTTCCTGGTATAGTTGGAACATTAGCCGGTGCACTTATTCCAACAGTAACCTCTCTTGCTGGCGGTAATATAGGCAGCAGTCTTGGTTCAGGGAAAACTCTAAAAGAGTCTCTCAAATCATTAGATTGGGTTGCCATATCTGGTCAGGCGATTGGTTCTACTCTTGGCTCAATGCTTGGCTCGCTGATTCCTATACCTGTTATAGGAACAATGTTAGGCGGAATAGTTGGCGGTATTGTTGGAGAAAAACTCTTTACTGCAGTTAGAAATCTATTCAAGAAAAAAACAACTACTTCAACAGCTTCAACAGTCTTAGCTGCTCCAACAGTTGATTCATCTGTTTACAGCAATAATAAGAATAATTCTTCTGTAAAATCTTCGAATAGTTCTAGTCAACAATCATCAAGCCTAAGAATTTCTGATGAATTGGATTCTATTCCTTATTCTAATATGTCTCCTGAATTGAAAGCTTTGAAAGACAATTATGAAGAAGCTTATAAAGTCTATACCAATGCTGTAGCTTCTGGTAACACAAATAAAGCTAAAAAAGCATTAAAAGAATTCCAATCAGCAAAATCAGCTTATGAGTCTGTTTTAAACTCAGCAAAATAAAATAATTAGAGTATAAAAAAAGCCCTCTTTATTAGAGGGCTTTTTTGTTGTCTTAATAATATGTTGGCTTGATAATATTAGAATCTATAGCCAACCGCCATAAAACTTACTTATTACTAGTAAGTTTGTTGTTCCAATTCAACCATTCTCTAAAGAATACAAGAATACTTAGATCAAACATAACTTGTACCTCCTTTAAAAGAATTTGCATTACTAACTTTGAATTTAATGCAACCTATACTAAGCATACTTCATGCCAACTTTATAAAATTCGCTTATAATGCGGATTTTGTAAAAATATTTTGTGAAATTCATCACAATCTTGATTAAAAAGGGTACAAAACGTAAATCATTTGATGTTCAAATTTTAAACACTTACAGTCTAAGACTGTACAAAAAAGGGGAAAACTAAATATGCCCGTTATCAATAGCCAAACGAGAAATATATCGTTCTACCAATTCTTTATAAGCTTCTTCACAATTAAAAGAAGTGTTCCATTTAACAAAAGGCAAAGCTTGTGGATTAAAAGACTCTTTAAAATCTTTTTCATCTGGTGCTTTTGAAATTACATCAGGTAAGTACTCAGATTCATCCCATATTTTTTCTATTGCCAAAGCTGATGTTTCTAATTGGTCAACTTCTAAAAGATTAATATTCTCTGTTAAATCATCAATGCAAATCCTAGGATTAAGCCATACTGACTTCCGTCCAGGCATAGCTACCATTACATGTTTTTGAAGCAAAGTTCTCAGATTTTCAGGGTACATAGAATACTCTTCATAATCTAACCCAGTTTTAATCTTATTTAGTAAGAGTAGCACCTCTTTAGGATCTATTTCTGCAGATAAAGCTATCTTGCTAATAACCTGCATTGGGGTTAAATGAAGTTGGAATGCACCGAAACACATCCATAAACCTGGTTTATCCTGAGCATCCCAGAATTTATAAGCACCCTGTTCTCGTGGGAAAAATAATCTACAGCCGCTTAAAGTTTTTAAATCATATTTCAGCGGCATTTCATATATTAGCCTAGATGCTTCTTCTTCATCAGCCAGCAAAGTCTCAATAATAATCTGACGTTCTTTGCGGTTTAAAACAGCCTTAATTTCATCATAAGCATTCAATAAGGCATTGTATCTCTCTGTTTCCTCTTCATAAGCATGCTCAGCAAGCTTTTTAAGCAAGGCAAGAAGCATAGGCCTCTTGCCAAGTTTTGAGGCTATTCCTTGAAAAGCTTTTATAGAAACACTTAAAACTGAATTTTTATGTTCAGACCAGAGAAATTCATAAATTCCTCTGTGAGGGGTTTGAATCATCAGTCAAAACCTACTACAGTCTGCCACTGACCATCTTTATATCTGCTGACAGAACCGCCAACTGTTCCAACCCAAACAACATTATCTTTAACTTTTATAGAATGAATACTGCCTTGAAGCAAACCATTAGTTTCATTAATAATTTTCCAGCTTTCGCCATTATAAACTGCAATTCCAGAAGGAGTGCCAACCCAGAGATTTCCAGAATTATCCATTGCCAAAGCTCTTATAACATTATTTGGAAGTTCTTTACCTTCCAAATATCTATTCCATTCTTTTCCTTCGTAATCACAGCAACAAAGTCCCTGGTTAGTACCTATCCAAACTTTGTAACGTACTTCATCAAAAGTGATACAGGTTATATAATCAGAAACAAGTCCATCATCAAGAGCCGGAGTAGAGCGAGTATTTTTGTTGGAAATAACCTTCTGGTTCTTTCCATCTTTTACTATGATTCCGTCTCCATATGTTCCTGTCCAAAGAGAATCACCCTGAACAGCATAACAAGTCTTGTAGGTATTCAGCAAAGAATCCTTTTTGAAAAACTTTAACCAATTAGAATTAGCATGAGCTTTTGGAGAATAAAAAGACAAGCTCAAAAGACTAATAACAGTAAAAAGATATAACCAGCGTGTTTCTTTATTTTGCATAGTTGTTGCCTCACTTTTGTAATATCTGACCTAAAATATCGACATAAGCAGGCAAATAGATTATAGCTTTGCTAACTTAATCAAAAAGTCCTATATCCAGCTTCACAGAACCTGTTCCTGTTTTAACCTTTGTATCTGAAACCACAGGTATTTCTTTTTTCTTTTCTTCTTTTATTTTTTCTTTTTTCTTTTTATCAGTAACACTAAAATCTACTGCAGAATCAAAATAATGTTCTATTACAGTTTTCTGTTTTCCGTTAAATTGAACATAAGGGAAAACAGCTCTCTTAAAACTCTTGGTCAAACCATATAAGCGAGTAAACTTCATCTCTACTTCAACTTTTAAAAGACCAACAGGAATATTTCTAAACTCTCTTTCATATAGTGCGGTAAATTTATCACCCAGCCCATTACTCCAGCCTTGGGTTTCTCCTTCATTTCTCTGCTGCTTTTCTACCAACTCAATATTACCTAAGTATTTGCCGTTGATATAAAGTTTGGCATACTCAGAAAGCTTGTTGGGGTTATTCCCAGTATAATAAAGTCTAATAATCAGAGCTGAACGATCTGTTCCCTTCTTTTCATATGCATAATCATACATGTTTGCCCCACATTCAGGGCAAAGCATAACTAAATCCGGCATATTTTCAGCCCCACAGGAAGGGCAATCTTTTGCATTTACAGAAATAGCAAGAAAGAGAAAAGCAACAACTAATGCCAATACTGCTTTTTTTATTATAAAAGTCTTAGACATCTTTTATAAGTTTATTAAAACCTTAATACTAGCGGTGTATCGTCGAAATCTTCACGTTTGAATGTAATTTCAACAGCTTCTATTACTGGTTGTTTTTTCGAACTGAACCCATAACCTTCGTAGAAGATTTTTTCAACTTTTATTATTTTACCTTTTACAGAAATACTGGCATAATCTGAAATTCTATGATCTTCAGATACTTTTTTAGGTAAAACAATCATAAAACAATAATCCATATTAGTCTTAGGACTATATTTTGAATTTGAATTAACACAAATAGTTAATCTACCACGATCATTATTTATAAATTCAGCATCACCTTCCCATTCAACTGCTTTGCCAATATAAGAATTGGGGTTATTGCTGACATCGTATGGACTAATGCTTCTTGTGATATTAGCTTGATTCATAACCTGTTCGCGTTCAGCAGTTACTTTCTTTTCTGCCTGCTGTTTGCTGACCCAGTATTGGCTTGCATTCAGCATTTCTTCAGTTTGTCGTCTTTGATCTGCTGTTAAACTGCCATGGGTCTTTGCCATAGAAAGCAAAGGTAAAGCTTTTTCATATTCGCCACGTTGATAGAAATAAGAACCACGGCTATAATAGTTATAACTCTGCTTTCCAACCATATAATCAAGCTTATTCTTAGCTTCTTTTAAACCAGGATTCAGTTCAAGGCATTTTCTGAACTGGAAAACAGCATCATCAATTTTTTCTTGAGCTTCATAAGCTTCGCCTAATGCAAAATGAGCTTTTATCATTGAAGGATTAAGCTTTATAGCATTTTTAAAATAGGTTTCAGCTTTTTCAGGGCTCTTGGTCTTCATATAAATCAAACCGATTGCATAAGGAATTTCGGGGTCAGTCGGAGAAAGTTTTGCTGCTTTCTGATAACTATCTAAAGAATCAGTAAAATGATTTGTCTTGAAATTCAAGAAACCAAGCATTTTATGAGAACTAACATCTTTAGGTCTTTCTTTAACAACAATAGAGTAATATCTGATAGCTTCATCAGTTTTGCCACTGTTAAGCATCTGACGAGCTTTACTTTCAGCATCATCTGGATTCATAGAAGAAAATTCTGTCTGTCTGTAAGTATCACGTCCCTGACTTTTAAGTTGAGAATTTATATCTGAGGCATAAGCCTGAGTTAAAGCATCTAATTCACGTTTTGCTGCAACATAATCAGGTTTTATTCTAAGAGCCAGCTGGAATTCAACCATAGCTTCTTTTGTAAAGCCTTGAGCCTTATAAACTCTGCCAAGATTGTAATAGGCTTCTGCACAGGTTGGATCTATTTCCAATGCCTGCTTAAACTCTTTATAAGCTTCTAAATATCTATTTTTATAAAAGTGATTCAAACCAACATCAACATGCAGTTTTGCTGTCTGACCAAATAGAATTGCAGACTGAGAAAGCATCAAAAGTATAACAATATATAAAACGGATTTAATATTTTTCATATTACTATTCACCGCTGATTCCTTTAAAGAAATATAGATTATATGTTACCAAACCATTCATCAAAAGAAAAGTTAAAGATTTAAAAATAACGTAAATTTACAAAAAAGTCCTATATTTCAAAAAACATTTATTTATGCTAATATACATTCATTCTAAATAAACAGATAATATATGAAAAAAATAATAGGCTTACTATCCTCACTTAAAACGGCTATTTTTCTAATATGCCTGCTGACTTTGCTGGCAATTATTGGAACAATAATACCTCAAAAACTGGAAGCTATAGATTATATCAAAGCCTTCCCCAAATTGTGGTTTTATATTTTAAGCTTAGGTTTTGACGATATTTACAGAAGTGAACTCTTTCTAGGGATATTATTTCTTCTATCTGCTTCTGCTATTATATGTGTCTGTTTTCGCTGGAAATCAATTCAGAAAAAGCTATTCAACAAAGAAGAAATTAATATCGAAAGCATAAAAAAGCTACCGGTATCTAAAAAAATAGCTAAGATTAACAACACGAAACAGCTCGAATCCTATAAAACAACAACTCTCTCCGATGGAGCCACACTTGCTTTTAAATCAAGCGGGAAATCAGCTTTACTTGGCGGTTTAATACTTCACATAGGATTAGTTCTTGTATTTATTGGTGGTTTTATTGGTTTATTATTTGGAATAGAAATGCCTATATATGGCAAAGCAGGCGAAAAAATACCTATTCCATCAATAGAAGTCATCAGAATCGCTTATAAAGCAGATAAACTGAGTCGCCAAGCAAGAAATATAAGGCAGTTTAATCCTCAAGACCCTAGACTTGAAGAAATGAGAAACGAAATTGAAAAGCTTCACAAACTCTATAATGAAGGAATAATGAAGCCAGAATTTAAGATTTCTTTTGAAAAGCTCTGGGTAGAACATTATACCAATGCCAGCGGAACTAATGAAGGTATAAAAAGCTGGAATGCCGAAATTAAATTTATGGATATAGCTTCTGGTTCTCTTTTCGATACAGTATCAGAAACAAAACCACAAATAATCAAGGTTAACGAACCTGTCGGCTACAAAAACCTGAATTTCTATCTTGCCAATTGGAATAAAAACTGGAAAAAGATAAAACTCAATATAGACTACATTCCCAATATAGCTGGTTGGGAAAACTATAATCCATCATCAGATTTATTCCCACAAACAGTTGAAGTTGCAGTTAGTGAACCTTTTGAAGTTAAATCCTTCCCTTTCTCTTTAGTAATAAGCCATTTCCTGCCTAATTTAAAAATATTGCCAGACGGAACATTCTTTTCAGCTTCCCCAGAGCTCGTAAATCCAGCAGCAATAGTTGTAGCTTTTGACAAAGAATCAAATTGCAGAATTGGCAATACTTGGGCTTTCTCAGAAAAAAACGCCAACATTTTCCCTCATGAATCTAAATTACCTTTAAAAGTAATGCTTCAAAATGCTGAATTTGACTACGAATGTGTAATACAGATGTCATATGACCCTGGCAAACCATTTGTATGGTTAGGCTGTTTTCTTTTCTGTCTTGGCATGATGTTTACATTCTACGTTTCTTATAAGGAAGAATGGATAATAATTTATAAAGATGGAACAGCCTTCATAGCTTTAAATTCAAATCGTTCACCAGAAACATTAAAAAAAGATTTATTAGCTTTTGAAGAAAAACTATTAACAGAATATAGAGAGGAAAAGTATGACTGAAGCTACTCTTTTTATTATTGCAATGGCTTTTTATCTGATTTCCTTTGCTCTACATTGTATTTATCTCAGTTTAAGCAAAGAAAAGTTTTATAAATTAGCAAGAATAGCTAACTGGATTGGCGTAATCAGTGCCTTTATCGCTCTTGGGATGCGATGGAAAGAAGCTGGACATCCTCCGCTGTCAAACATGTATGAATCCATGGTAACCCTGTCAACCTTTATGGTTTTTAGCGGAATTGTTTTTACGACCAAACACCCATTATCTCTTTTGGAAGCAGGTTCAAGTGTATTTGCCATAATGATGATTGGTATTTCATCGTTGTTCCCTGATGAAATAAAGCCTTTAATTCCTCCCTTACAATCAAATTGGCTTTATGTCCATGTTTCTCTAGCTTTTCTTGGGGAAGCCTGTTTCGCAGTAGCTTTCATCTTAAGCTATATGTACTGTTTAAGAAGAATTCTAGGTAATTCTGCCGGTAAAACAACATTTGAAAATAAATATGAAAAATTAGCCTGTTATATTGTTACAGTAGGTTTACCAATTATTTTTATAGCTGGTATGATTCTATTGGCATTAACACTCAAAGCAAACCCCAAATATGCTGATAAATGGCAAATTATAGTTTATTGGCTTATCTGTCCAGCTATTCTGGTTTCTATTCTGCTATCAGTTATGACCTACCTTTTCAGAGGCGCCTTAGGAAAAGGAGCAGAAAAATGGCTTCCAGAAGATTCTGTGTTAGATGACTTAACTTATAGAGCAATTGCTCTCGGTTACCCTCTTTACACCGTCGGGGGTCTGGTATTCGGAATGATTTGGGCAAACAAAGCCTGGGGGCGTTATTGGGGATGGGATCCAAAAGAAACCTGGGCACTAGTAACTTTTCTAGTTTATTCAGTATATTTGCACGTAAGACTGGCTCGTGGTTGGAGTGGAATTTGGACAGCCTGCCTAGCAGTTGCAGGTTTTTCAGTGACACTATTTACACTTTTCGCAGTTAATTTCCTTATCAGCGGTCTACATTCATACGTATAATATCTGATTATTCTATTGCTACTACAGAAGCAGTAATATCATCCTTAATAGCAGCAGGATTATTCTCTACCAGTTCAGATATTTCTTTGATTATTTCTTCTGCTGATTTATCCTGACGAAGCTTAAAGAAATCCATCAGATATTTATAACCATCATTACAGCCTTCTTTAGCTTCAAAAAAGTCTATCAGACCATCTGAGTAAAAAATGATTTTGTCGCCATGTTCAATTTTGACTGTTCTGGTTTCATAATTACTTTCGACAAATATACCCAGAAGAGTGCCTGTTGAAGGTAACTCAGCAAGTGACTTACTTGTAGTGCAATATTGTAAGGGGAAATCATGACCAGCATTGGCATATTTGAAAGTCATACTGTTTAAATCAAATACACCCCACAATGCAGTAGAATTAAAATGAGAACCAGCACCTAGAAATTCTTTCAAAGACAGGTTTACAGACCTCATTAATTCTGCAGGGTCGCTATTAACATTTCCCTTTTCTTTAAAAAGACAATAAACGACGGACATTACTAAGGAAGCGGGAACTCCCTTTCCGCAGACATCACCGATTAAGAAACCAAGCTGTTTGGGGTTATTTCCATAAATATAACGAATAAAATCGCCACCGACAAACCTGGCTGGCTTAATAAATGTAGCTACTTTAAGCCCTTTCATATCAGGCAGTGCACGTGGCAAAGCACCTTCCTGAACAATTCTAGCCATTTCAAGCTCACGCTGAATAGAAGCCTGACGTTCCGCTAACTCGTTGGCCCTGAATTCTAGCTCTTTTTGCATCTGATAATTGTGAAGACAAATAGAAACTTCATCAGACAACAAATCCAGTTTAAAATTATCTTCAGAGGTAAGAGTCTTTTCATCATCATATCTGCCTACCAACAAGCAGCCGTAAAAAATATTATCATGAGAAAGAGTCGCACCAGCTAAAGCACCTTTAAAATCATATTCCTTAAAAATATAATGTAAAAGCTTGAAAGAAAGCTTTAACGGGTCAGATTCAGTTTTTTCGTCTTCTTTGGAAAGTTGTTCAAACTTAACATTACAAAAAGAGTTTAATTTGATACCTACAGACTCGGTGGCAACGAAAGAATTTTTTTCAGAATCCAAAAGGAAAAGAACAACCCAGTCGAATTCAGCTAATTCACAAACAGCACTCAGAATTTTTTTATAATCAAGGCTTGTCTGCAACATTTCTAAATCTGTTAAACGATGGGCTTTTTCATAAAAATTACAAACCATCTTCAAGGAATTCTTTTCTTTCAGACTATGCCTGATTACTACTGTAAGAATTCCGAGCATGATAAAGACAGCAATAACACCAAGTTCGGAATCATGGAGCATCACAGTAATAAAGCCAATTGCAGCCAACCAAAAACAATAAAACAATGTAAAGCTGCGTTCGCCGATATTTTTGTTATTAGTCAGTGCCAAAATAATCGCCTAATTTTCGTATAGATTAAAGCTTTGTTCCCATTCAGCCAGACCAATATACAGTTTTTTGGGACTTCTGGCATCTATATAGAAACGTTTATCTTTTTCCAGATAGTTCTTTAAACGTTGCCTTATCTTGAAAAGAAGCTCTTTGTTAAAAACATTTTTTAGTTCGAAACTTGCAATCAAGGGTGCAGAAAACCTATGCCACAATTCAGATAAACCTTGGGGTTTGCCATGCTTTTTTAAAATGCGATATATTGTTTCAAGCATAGACTCATATAGTTCTGCTCCGTTATAATCGTAGAAAAAAGCGACTGGAGGCAGAAAGCCAAACTTCGAAACTATGTCTCTTGCCTTTCTGACAAGTTTTTCACCATCAGCCTGCAAGCCTATTACTTCGGAACGCAATATGCGCATAAGCATTAAATCAATGTCCTTGCGAACTAAGGTATCTATTAATGCTGAATCTGAGGGAAAGAACTTTTTTAAAATAGGTCTAACCGCTTCTATCGGCTCAACACTCAAAAACTGTATGTTTCGCCCATAGGTTTCAGAATTCTTGCTTTTCATTTCTCCAAGAATTCTCTCAAATTGTAATATAAATTCAAATTTCGTTTCGCAAGGCAAGTCTAGACACCCACAAACTAAAATAAATATTTATTTATTTTATTATAACATAATATTTTTCCATTCTCAACAGTATTAAAAAGAGGGGAAAGAACAAAGCTAAATAAAAAAATACCCCCTTATAAAAGAGGTATTTTTTGTAAAAAACAATTTTTTTGAGAAGGCTGATATTTATATCAGAGATTATATGATGTATTCTATACCTTCTATTTTTACCTGAGACTGTGCACCAATTCTTTTTATTATATTTGAAGCAAGGAAATTACCTATTTTTAAACAGGTGTTTAACGGAAGTTTCTTGTGTAAACCATAGAAAAAGCCTGCCTGGAAGTTATCACCAGCTCCATTAGTATCTTTAACATGGTCAACTTTATAAGCATCAACGTGAACACTTCCTTCTGGAGAATAAGCAATAGAACCTTCTTTCCCTAATTTAACAACAACCAGTTTGGAATATTGCAAAAGGTCTTCAAAATTTCTATTGCCACACATAGCTTCAGCTTCGTTTTCGTTAGCAAACAGAATATCTATCTTTTCATCAAATAGCTTCTGCTTTATTTGATCTTTAGCTTCAAGAATTACCCCACTGTCACCTAAGTCAAAAGATATTTTCGTTTGGTATTTTCTAGCAACTTCTATAGCATACCTGGTAGCTTCATTTATAGGGTTGTTGCCACGAAATTCGTATGCAGAAAAATGAAGGTATTCAGAATCTCTTATCAAGCTATGTAGAATTTCATATGGATAAAGCTGTTTTGTAATACCGAAATCAAGACCAAAGCTTCTTTCACCGTCTGTTCCGATAAAAGTGAAACATCTTCCAGAATCACCCTGTTTAATAGAAATGTAAGTATCTATATTGTTTTCACGAAGATTATTAATATAGTCATAGCCATAATCATCATTTCCAACACAGCCTAAGAAAGCACATTTCAAACCTAGGTTGCTTGCGCCATATATAACGTTAGTTGGGGAACCACCAGGACTAATGACTATTTTATCTTTATCCAAAACAGTACGGAATTTTTCAATCATAGCGTCATCTATAACTATGCTTTGTCCTTTTTTCAAACCAAGCTTGTGAATAGAATCATCATCTAGTTCTATGATTATGTCGGTAAGTGCGTCGGAAATTGCTGTAACTTGATATTTTTTTTCTCTAGCCATGATTTTAACTCTAATTAAATATTTTCTTTCTAAATAAATTAATTCAAAAAAATCTATCACGATTATTGTGATAGATTTTTTTGAATTAATTTATTTAATAGTTAGCGCTGTGAAGGTTCTTAATGATAGTCATTAAATCCTTCGCTTTGTTAGCCTCTTTCTTGTAAGGAGCAATATATTTTTCAATTATATTGGTTCTATCTCTAACAAGTTTATCTTTTTCGTCTTTTGCTTCTTTTACTCTATTTTCGTAAGGTCTCAAATAATCATGAATGATTCTTGGTTTTTCATGTCTAACTCTGTCTACTTCTCTTCTAGCATGATCAACAGAACGTCTGGCATTGTCTTTCTGCTGCTGAGTAGATTCAGGATTGCTTTCAATTCTTCTTAAGTTATCTTCAGCTCGTTTCAATGCCATATCTGCATTTCTGACCATATCCATATAATGTCTTTCAGAATCAGCAATAGCTCTTCTTAAACGATGTTCTGCATCGCTTATTTCGTTTTCTGCATTTCTCAATTTATCCTGATAATTTCTTTCAGCTGCTTCTTTCTGACGATTGAGTATTTCTAAAGCTTCAGTGTATTTGCTTTGATAAGCACTGACTATTTTCATACTTACTGTAGAAGCTGCTTCATTGTTTTCCTGGCAACGTAATTCTACAGCTTTCTTATAGTCAGAATTAGCAGTACCAACACTGTTTTTATAATTTGCAAAGGCCTTATCAATATAAATATCTGAAAGTCTTGTATAATAGTTAGGATAATCATACAGCAAATCAGAATATTTATATTCTTCAATCAGCTTAAGAGCAGTCTTTTCAGCAGCATTATTCTGGAATGGTTCAAGTATTTCGAATAACCAGTGAATTGCCTGCTTTGGACATTTATCAAGATGATAACAATCTACAACTTCAAGAAGAGTTGAATCTGTTCGTGACATATCCATCAACCATCTAATAGCTTGCTGATAGTCTTTTTTAGCTTTATAGCAGGCTGCTATTCTTGCACGAACGGTATCGTTGAGGTTTGAAACCTTCATGTAGTATTCAATAGCTTTATCGTAGTTTCCTTTGGCTTCAAAAGTCTTGGCAACTTCAAATACCATAGATTGAATATCCGATGAAAGCTTGTTCATTTCGTTAGCAAGTTTATTTACTTCAGATTCCTGCTTTTCAATTTCAGCATCTAAAGCTTTCTTCTTGCTGCCCTTGAACCAACCACTGATTCCATCATATTGAGAGCGTTCTTTGTGTAAATCATCCAAACGTAATTCAGGAGTAAAAAGTTGATTTTCAATAAATATCAGCTTCTTTTCTAAGTTTTCAATATCTGATTCATTTGCGGCAAAACCACAGGTTGAAGCGGCTAATGTAAGAACTAAAGCAGTCTTTATAATGTTATTTGATTTCATTTTTCTTTCTCCTTTGTCCTTATTTAGCATCAATATAGACGTCGCCTAATTCAAGATTGTTGTGGTAAATAGAATCAGCTTCGGTCTTATCATTTGCAAATACCCAAACTTCAACTTTAACATTCTTGAAGAGTAGCTTCTTTGCACCTGCTACAGTTTCTTTAGAAGCTATAGTAGAAAGTTCGTCATAATTGTTTTCTGCGAAAAATGCGATAGGATCATGTTCGATTCTTGTTTTATACCAAGCAAGTTCGCCCATTACATCTTTGTTGCTGCGTTTTGGTCCAAGATAGAAAGTATAGTTTTTCTTACCACCCCAGAAACCACCAGTAGTTATTTTAACTGCAGCCTTAAGGTCTGAATTAACAACACAACCGTCAAAATGACCTAATAAAGCATCTATTACATACTTTTTACCAGTGAAATAATAGCAACATCTATCACCTTTCTTATTTTCGTTAACATAAGAAGAAATGATTTTGCAGCCGTGTCTTTTGAAAATCTTGTTTAAGTTCGTAACACGTCTGTTTGTGCCTGTATCTACGAAAGAAACAATTGCTTCTGCCATAGGAGTTTCAATCATAATTAAGCGTTTATGGCGTTTCTTCATTAATTTATCAGAAGATGGAGCAGCAGCGCGTGTAGAATTTTCGGAAATGCTTTTGCTGATATTAGCGTCGATTTGTTTTCCTTCAGCACCCATAAAATTAGTCTTTGTCTGAAGCATTTTGCATACAGATTCAGCAGTATAAGCATTCAAATCAGACTTCTTAGAAAACTTTTCTACAAGTTCATAAGCCTTTTCAATATCTTCTTCGCTTTCTAATGAAGAAATTATTTGTGAAATAGCTTTTTCAGCTTCTTCAGCACGAGTAAAAGCAATTTCGTAAGAAGCAGAATCTGCTTTATCTTTCATTTCTTTGGAAGAATAAACAGTTTGTGAAATACCGTCGGCGTAATCTTTTAAAGCTTTGTTAAACTTTTTGGTATCGATTCCAGAAGCCCAACAAGAGCCAGTAATAAGCAAACAAATGGCTAATGCCAAGAGCTTTTTTAACATACTTAACTCCTTTTTTGCCTAAATATTCGAGATGATTCTTTAAGTATAAAGATGAATATCAATCTAAGCAAGTACAAAACTAAATAATTAAAAAAAAAATAAGCAAAAAAATATCCGCCTTTCAGCGGACTAAGTTTTTTTGCTTATTTCGAGTGGAGCATAGGGGGATCGAACCCCTGACCTCAGGCTTGCAAAGCCCGCGCTCTCCCAGCTGAGCTAATGCCCCGATTGTTATATTTGAGGGTGGGCCATTGTGGACTCGAACCACAGACCCCCGCGTTATCAGCACGGTGC
>JAEEGL014346543.1_pt1 | contig 14488 bp, 11 predicted proteins | sample 9134231 | NCBI WGS metagenome assembly JAEEGL01 (sample SAMN16246548, study PRJNA631951) | gut metagenome | biome: gut microbiome; feature: rumen; material: fiber-attached | host: Bos | place: Iran: Karaj | collected 2018-10
GTCGAACTTGGTGAGGAAGAACTGCATTACAGGTGTCGCTATTGCTTTAGCCAGTCCGAAACCCGCGACGGCAAGGCCTGTCGCAAGGCCCTTTCGATCCTGGAACCACAGCATGAGCGTCTTGACGGGGCTAAGATAACCGGTGCCGAGACCGATGCCCATGATGCAGCCATAGAAGATAAATACGAGCGGAAGCGATTTAAGAAGGATCGCCGCACCTGTTCCGAGCATGCCGACAGTAAAGAAGATCGTAGCTATAAGAGAAGACTTGTGTATGTCCTTCTCAACAACGTCGCCTAGAAAGGCAGCTGACATGCCAAGGAAGAAAATCGCCAGGGAAAATGCCCACTGGACCGCTCCGGCATGCGCCTGATAGTTGCCTATCCCGTAAATGTACTCACCGATCTCCTTGGAAAATGTTCCCCAGCAGTACACAGTACCGATGCTGCAATGGAGCAGCAGCGCTGGTATAGCGGCACATGTCCATTTGTTGCCGCCTCTTCGGACTTTCGCTTCGCCCATCTCTCTATTCTCCCTTTCGTTATCGTCCCTTGCCGCAATCCGTAATATGCGTATCAGGAGAGTCTCATGATTACTTTTTGCTAACTATCTTTTTAAACAAACGCCCAAATCAGTTCTGATTTGGGCATTTGCCTGATTGTTTATTTTCTGCGTTGATTTATTTCTCCATCGCGTTGAGACGCGCGGCCATGCCGCTCTTCTTGTTAGCAGCATTGTTCTTGTGGATGATCCCCTTGGAAGCCACATGATCAACGGTCTTGACAGCAACTTTATAGGCGCTCTCGGCTGCTTCACGGTCACCACCGGCCACCGCCGCGTCGAACTTCTTCATGTTGGTCTTCATTCTGGACTTTTCCGCCTTGTTCTTCTCATTGCGCAGCTTGCCGATAAGGACTCTCTTCTCAGCTGATTTGATATTGGGCATTCTATTTGCCACCTCCTCCTATAAAGTCACAGAAAACGTTCAATATCTGTGCGGATGATAATTTTAACATCAGCGAAACTAAAAATCAAGTGCTTTTTCACTTTTTTCAATCACTTTTTTGCACGAGATCATTTAAAACCAGCATATCACGCTGCCGTTATTTGCAAGATCATAGCACAAAGACCCCGATCCCGCGGAAGAGCAGGGGAGAACATATCAGGGGCAGGGCAATTGCATCTGATCAGGTTGCCGCCTCTATATGGTAATATTTTCCAGTTTCATGCTTTTTATACATTATAATATTATTGTATGATAACGCACGTGGCGCCCCGTCGTCAGGCTGCATTTTCGAAATGTTTCACGTGAAACAATTACTGCGGTTTTCGCTCACGTCCCGTTTTTTGCAATTTTACTTGAAATAACTTTGCTTAGTGTTATAATTAATCCAGTATTTTACGGGGGCGGAAAATGGGAAAGATCATCGCATTGGCAAATCAGAAGGGCGGCGTAGGAAAGACGACTTCCTGCGTCAATCTTTGCTGCGCCCTGAAATACGCCGGAAAAAACGTACTTTTGTGTGATCTGGATCCGCAGGGCAACGCTACTTCCGGTATGGGTCTGAACAAGAACGCTCTTGAACATGATATCTATACCGTGTTATCAGGAACTGACGAGACTGCTTCAGTCATCATTGAAACACCGTACGGCGATATTATCCCTGCCAACAGAAGTCTCGCAGGCGCCGCAATCGAACTCGTTACGCGGGATAACCGTGAATTCATTCTACGCGATGCACTAGCACAGGTAAGCGGCAGATATGATTATATCCTTATAGACTGTCCTCCGTCTTTGGAGATGCTGACGCTCAACGGTCTGTGTGCAGCTGACACGCTTTTGATCCCGGTCCAATGTGAGTATTATGCTCTCGAAGGGCTTTCCGATCTTCTTACTACCATTCGGATGGTAAAAAAGCGCATGAATCCCGCGCTGGATATCGAAGGCGTACTCCTTACTATGTTCGATTCACGCACCAATTTCTCCGCGCAGGTCGCCGCAGAGGTGAAAAAATACTTTAAATCAAAGGTATACAACGTTGTAATCCCGCGGAACGTGCGCCTTTCAGAGGCACCGAGCCACGGCAAACCGGTCCTGGCATATGACGCCGCCTCCCGCGGAGCAAAAGCATACGCGGAACTGGCGCGAGAGGTAATGAGCAGGAACAGGATATGACTCCAGTGAAAATGAGGTGACACTATGGCTGGGAAGGGACTCGGCACCGGTCTGGAAGCGCTGTTCGGCAGCGCGGCAGTAGAGACCGGAAAAAACGATTTTGAGTATCTGCCCATTACACGTGTAGAGCCCAGGCATGATCAGCCGCGCGAATATTTTGATGAGGCCGGGCTATCCGAACTCGCTTCGTCGATAGCAGAGCACGGCGTGCTTCAGCCTCTTACCGTTCGTCGTGTGGGCCGCGACGGTTATCAGATAATCGCGGGGGAACGTCGCTGGCGAGCCGCCCGTATCGCAGGACTTTCCGAAGTCCCGGCCAGGATAATCGAGGCCGACGACAGAAAGGCGACCGAGCTTGCCCTGGTCGAAAACCTTCAGCGTGAAGGTCTGAACCCCGTTGAAGAAGCCGCCGGTTATCGTACTTTGATGACGGAATACGGCCTTACACAGGAAGAAGTCTCCGATACAGTCGGCAAATCACGCTCACTCGTTGCGAACACACTGCGTCTGCTCAGGCTTCCTGAAGACGTTCTGGCGCTGCTTAAAGACGGTGAGATCGCTCCGGGCGCCGCGAGAGCTCTGCTGTCGCTCGAAAATGGTACAGATATATCTGCAGCCGCGGCCGAAGTGGTACGGACCGGTATGTCGGTACGTGAGGCTGAGGCGTATGTAAAGCGTCTTAATTCCGCCAGAAGCAGGAGGAAAAGCACTCCCGCACCTTTTGTCGACTATGCGGCGGCAGCGGCACGCGAACTCTCTGAGAAACTGGGGCGCAGGGTCCGTATATCTGACGGCAAGCGCAAAGGCCGCATAGAACTCGAATACTACGGCGCGGAAGACCGCGAAAGTCTGCTTGACGCGCTTGCATCAATGTCCTTCAGTAAGGAGCAGCATACTGAAAATGAGTAGTTTTAAGCTGAAACGCCGGAGCGGGACCGATAATCCCGTTCGCGGCACGTCTGAAAGGTCGCGGCGTGCTGTCATTGGTTACGTTATAGCGCTTGCCGTCGCGGTCATCGTACTTATACTTCTTTCATATTTCATCCATCAGCGTGACAGCAGCATTCTGGATACACTTCATGAACAAAGTGCTACGGCTCAGCAGAATATAGTCAAACTGCAGGAAGAGAACCAGAGGCTTGTTGAAGAAAACCAGCGCATCAGCGGAGAAAAATCCGAGCTCGAATCACGATTGGATGATCTGAATGCGGAAGCCGACTCGCTTCGGCAGGAGAACGGGGCACTCGAGACCGCTCTTGACGAAGCGTCAAAGAAATACGATGTCGATACTAAAAATCTGCGCAGCGAATATGAAGCGCTGCTGAAGAAATACAACGAACTTAATCAGAATACCGAGAGTAGCGAGAATTCTGAGAATAACTGAAACGGAGACGATTCAGATGATTGATATCAAACTTATAAGAGAAAACCCCGAAGAGATCAAAAAGCGTCTGCTCTATAAGGAGGTCGACTGTTCCGACGCCATCGACCGGATCCTGGAACTTGACAGCCTTCGCCGTGATACGATCGCGAAAACTGAGTCATATAAGGCGGAGCAGAACAAGGTATCTAAGCAGATCCCTCAGATGAAAAAGGCCGGTGAAGACACCGCACCGGTTTTCGCCCGTATGAACGAGCTCAAAGCCGCTGCCAAAGAGGCCGATGCCGCCCTCCGCGACATAGAAAACGAGTACAACGAACTCCTTCTGAGTCTGCCTAACCTGCCTGATCCTGACCTTAAACCGGGCGGCAAGGAGAACAATGAGCCTCTTCGCTATTTCGGAGAGCCCCATAAGTTCGATTTCGAGCCTAAAAACCATGTTGATCTCTGCACTGATCTCGGTCTCATCGATTATACGCGCGGAACTAAGCTGTCCGGCAGCGGTTTCTGGGTATACAGAGGACTGGGCGCACGTCTCGAGTGGGCGCTTCTGAACTATTTCATCGATACACATCTGGCTGACGGCTACGAACTCGTACTGGTTCCGCACATGCTTGGATATGAATGCGGACTCACTGCCGGTCAGTTCCCGAAATTCAAGGACGATGTCTACTGGCTGGAGACCGCGGAAGATGAGCGCAGGCGCTTCATGCTGCCGACCGCGGAGACAGCGCTCGTATCTCTCCACAGAGACGAGATCCTCTCTGAAGCAGATCTTCCGAAGAAATACATCTCCTACACTCCGTGTTTCCGCCGCGAGGCCGGCTCTTACAGGGCAGACGAGCGTGGAATGGTGCGCGGCCACCAGTTCAACAAAGTGGAAATGGTCCAGTACACGCTCCCCGAAAAGTCAGATGAGGCTTTTGAAGAACTCGTTGGCAAAGCAGAAGCTCTCGTTCGCGGACTGGGCTTCCATTTCCGCACGGTAAAACTTGCTGCGGCAGACTGCTCTGCTTCTATGGCGAGGACTTATGACATCGAGATACAGATCCCTTCTATGAACGGCTACAAGGAGGTCTCCTCCGTATCCAACGCCCGCGATTATCAGGCCCGCCGCGGTTCGATGCGTTTCAAACGTGAAAGCACGGGCAAAACCGAATACCTCCATACTCTGAACGGTTCGGGCCTTGCCACAAGCCGTATCCTGCCGGCTCTCGTCGAGCAGAATCAGCGCGCGGACGGAAGCGTCGTCGTTCCGGAGGTCCTGCGCAAGTATCTTGGAAATATTGAAATCATAAGTAAATAATAAAGGAGTGTTCACCATGAAAAAGTTCTTCAGTGAATTCAAGGAATTCATAAGCAGGGGCAACGTCCTTGACATGGCGATCGGTGTTATCATAGCCGGCGCCTTCGGTAAGATCACAACTTCTCTCGTGAACGACGTGATCATGCCGGTCATCGGTCTTATCTTCGGCGGTCAGAATCTCACGAACGCACTGAACTGGGTCATAAGACCCGCCGTCTTAGACGAAGCCGGCGAAGTCATCGACGCAGGCGTGACGATAGGCTTTGGCACGCTCCTCAGCGTGATCATCGACTTTATCATCGTTGCGCTTATTGTATTCGCTATAGTAAAGGCCTTCAACAAGGCCAGAGCAGCCGCTGAAAAGAAAAAAGCTGCCGAAGCGGAGCCCGAGCCTGAGGCTGAGCCCGAACCGACAAAGGAAGAGATCCTTCTCGCTGAGATCCGCGATCTCCTCAAGAACAAATAATCCGTCTAAGCAATGCAGATTCTTGAAAACGGTGTAAAGAACTACGGTCTGGAGCTGCCGGAAACGGCAGCTCCGGCCTTCCGCAAGTACTTTGAGCTGCTTGATGAGCGCAGCCGAGTTATGAATCTCACTGCTATTGAGGGCGAATCTGACATTTATACGCTCCATTTTCTGGACAGTCTGTTTCTTCTGACGCTCGATGATTTCAAGGGCAAGAGCGTTATCGATATCGGCAGCGGAGCAGGTTTTCCCGGTCTCCCGATGAAGATAGCGCAGCCTGAAATCAGTCTTACACTTCTCGATGCTCAGCAGAAACGTGTCGACTTCATGTCCGAGGTCTGTTCAGCCGTAAATGCCGAAGACACCGTATGCCTTCACTCAAGGGCGGAGGAGGCTGCTTTTGACAACGCCATGCGCGGCAGCTTCGATTTTGCCGTATCGCGTGCGGTAGCGCGTCTCAATGTCCTCTGCGAACTGTGCATGCCTTTCGTGCGTACAGGCGGAAGCTTTATCGCCATGAAAAGCACCGGCTCCGACGACGAACTCAACGAAGCAGGCAATGCAATAGATAAGCTCGGCGGAGAAATCGTCAGGATAGCAGATTATAATGTGCCCTGTACGGATGTCATCCATCGCGCTGTCGTTATAAAAAAGGTTTCTGAAACCCCGGCCGGCTACCCGAGACGTTTCGCAAAGATCCAGAAAAAGCCGCTGTAGCAAGGGTTTCCGCCCTCATCATCTGCGGTCCGGTTTTCAATTGTTTCACGTGAAACATCCGTATGGGTCCTGTTATCCGTCGGGATGTCTCATGCACCTGTTTCCAAAACCGCCTATAAAACCCGTATACCCCCCGGCAGAGTCCTGCCGGGGCATTGCCGCGTTCTCAGAAATAACGCCGGCAGTATTCCCTTAATATTTGATCCGGAGAATGTTCCGGCAGTAGTCTCAGTACACGAGCAGGAGAACAGTATGTATAAACTCGCGAAAGCAATCCTTCAGGACGACGCAGCGGCGCGTTTTGTCGCTGCAGCTGATAACGGACGCTGTCCGGCGCTCATAACGGGCGTCGGTCCGTCATCGCGCGCACATCTTGCCGCAGCAGCGCGTATCAGTCTCGGACGGCCTGTCGTTGTCGTCTGCTCGGACGAGCAGGAAGCCGCAAGATTCATGGCGGATATGGCCTCCTTTACAGGAGAGGAACCGGGTGATGTGCTCACAGGACGTGATCTTGTCTTTTACAACGTGGAAGGCGTCTCCAGGCAGGCTGAACACGCCAGACTGCGCACGCTTTACGCTATGCGCTCCGGATCTGCTCCGGTGACAGCAGTCACCATCGAAGGCCTGCTGATGAGGACTATACCACCCGAAACCCTTGAAAAATCAGCACTTTTACTGCATCTTGGCGACACGCGCAATCCAACGGATGTCACCGAACACCTGGTGCGCGCCGGCTACAGCCGCTGCTCACAGGTCGAAGGTCCAGGCCAGTTCGCCATGCGCGGCGGTATCCTGGATTTCTATTCGGCGGCTTACGACTCACCTGTAAGGTGCGAGTTCTTCGGCGATGAGATCGACTCCATGAGTTTTTTCGATACTCAGACCCAGCGACGTACAGATGCCGTGGACACCGCGCTTATACTGCCGGCCTGTGAAACCGTCCCGGATCTGTATTCCGGCCCCTCAGGAGAGGGGCGGAACGGACTTGCTGCGGCTATCAGTGAGTCTGGCATGCGTCTTATGAAGAAAAAGAACGTTTCCCGGACCCTCATAGCGAATATGTCTTCTGATTCCGAAAGACTGCTCGACGGAAGAACATTTCCCGCGGCCGACCGCTATCAGAGTCTTATTTACCCTGAGCGGTCTACCGCCGCCGACTATTTCCCGCCTGACGCCCTCGTGTTCATAAGCGAGCCTCACAGAGTATCAGACCGCGCCAAGGCCATCCTGAAACAGATGGCGGATGACTGCACCGTACAGATCGAAAACGGGCTGCTCGCTCCGGAGTTTTCCACGTTTTCAGACACTTACGCTGAGGCGTGCGCCAGACTGGAGGAGTTTCCCGTTCTTATGGCGGACAATTTCCTCGCTGGCAGCTATGACATCGAACCGCGGGTGCTCTGCAGCATGACCGCGAAACAGCTGCCCTCGTACGGCGGCAGTCTTGAAACAGCGGCAGGGGATATAGCGCATTACGCGGGAACCGGTTACTCCGCTGTGGTCCTGTGCGCTGACCGTCGCCGCGCCGACATACTCTGCGGTTATCTGACAGAAAAGGGGATAACCGTATCAACAGATATGGAACTCGCTGAGCTGCCGCAGCAGGGCACATGCGCCGTCACATCGGGAGCGCTTTCAGCCGGCATGGAATACCCGACCCTCCGATTGGCCGTCATAACTGAAGGTCAGATACTGGGAAACGCGAAAAACAGGCGAAAAACCCCGAAAAAGAATGTCTCCGGGCGTCAGCGTCTTGCAAGCTATGCGGATCTTTCCCCGGGCGATCTTGTCGTTCATGAATATCACGGTATCGGCCGTTTCGTAGGCATTTTCAAGCTCCCGGTAGACGGTGTCGAAAAAGATTACGTCAAGATCGCATATGCGGGGACTGACAGCCTCTATGTTCCTGCCACCAACCTCGATCTGGTTCAGAAGTATATCGGCGGAGGCGAGGACGCTCCCGTGCGTCTGTCCAAAATGGGCGGCGCAGACTGGGAAAAGACCAAAAGCCGCGCAAAAGGCGCGGCCCGTCAGATGGCAAGAGAACTCATCGCTCTTTATGCGGCACGGCAGAAGATACCCGGACACGCTTTCGCTCCAGACAGCGTGTGGCAGACGGAATTCGAGGCCGGCTTCGGATACGAGGAAACGGACGATCAGCTCCGCTGTATCGACGAGATCAAAGCGGATATGGAAAAACCGCTCCCGATGGACCGAATCCTCTGCGGGGACGTCGGGTTCGGCAAGACTGAAGTCGCGCTCCGTGCCGTAATGAAATGCGTCCTGGGCGGGCGGCAGGCGGCGATACTCGTGCCTACCACGGTACTGGCTCAGCAGCATTACACGACCGTCGTCAACAGATTTGCAAACTATCCCGTGCACGTAGAGGTGCTCTCACGCTTCAGGACCGCCGCACAGATAAAAAAGGCCGTAGCCTCCATAGCGAGCGGGCAGACGGACATAGTGATAGGCACACACCGGCTTCTGCAGAAAGATATACGCTTCAAGTCTCTCGGCCTTCTCATAGTCGACGAGGAACAGCGTTTCGGTGTCTCTCACAAAGAGAGGCTTAAGGAAATGTCGAAAAACGTGGATGTTCTGACACTTACCGCGACGCCTATACCCAGAACGCTCAACATGGCCCTCTCCGGCCTTCGCGACATGTCTACGATAGAGGAACCACCCAGCGGCCGTCAGCCGGTACAGACTTACGTCATAGAGCATGATTGGAAATTTCTGGAAGAAGCGATGCGCCGCGAGATTTCCAGGGGCGGTCAGGTATACTATCTGCACAACCGCATTGAAACTATTGCCCGCACTGCCGCGCGGATATCGGCGATGCTTCCGGATGCGACCGTCGACGTAGCACACGGCAAAATGGATGAAGAGTCGCTCAGCCGTATCATGGAGCGTCTCGCATCGGGAGACGTCCAGGTCCTTGTATGCACTACTATAATCGAGACAGGCATAGACATACCTAATGTGAATACCCTTATAATCGAGGACGCAGACAGATTCGGACTTTCCCAGCTCCATCAGCTGCGCGGACGTGTCGGCCGTTCTCCGCGGCGCGCATTCGCCTATCTGACTTTCAGAAAAGGCCGTGCCCTTTCTGAGATCGCTGAAAAGCGTCTCTCCGCTATACGTGAATTTGCCGAATTCAACTCCGGTTTCAAGATCGCCATGCGCGATCTTGAGATACGCGGCGCAGGCAATCTGCTGGGCGCCGAACAGTCCGGGCACATGATGAGCGTCGGCTATGACATGTATCTGAAACTCCTGGAAGAAGCGGTGCTGGAGGAAAAAGGGGAGAAGCCCCCTGTCCGGACGGAATGTTCGGCGGATCTGACCGTCTCCGCCAATATCCCCGAATCCTACGTTCCGTCAGGCGAGGAGCGCATCGACCTTTACCGCCGTATCGCCCTCATAAAAACCGAGGATGACGCGGACGATATGATCTCCGAGCTGATCGACCGTTACGGCGACCCTCCTCACAGCGCCGTCGCGTTGGTCTCAATCGCGCTGATGCGCGGAGAAGCGGAACGTGCCGGAATAACGGAGATATCGCAGAAATCCGGCTGGCTCAGATTCAGGCTGTCCTCCTTCGATATGGAGCAGGTCTCCGCTCTGTACAGCCTCCCTGAGTTCAAAGGAAGGATCCGCATCGACGCCGGCGCTGTGCCGGCAGTCCTGCTGAAACTGAAGGGCAGCCGTCCTGTAGACGAGGCCCGCAGGTTCGTTGCGGCTTATGCTGAGTCGGCAGGAAACCATGAAAACGGCGGATAAACCACGGTGTTTGCAGTTTCAGATCGACGGTTTTTGCCCCTTCAGCTGTCTCAAAAAAGTTAAAGTTCGGTGAATTAAGGCAGTTTATGCTTGTTTTATAGGGTTACTGATGGTATGCTGTACAAGTATCAACGGCAAAGAAAGATAATTCTCTGGAGGAAAACCAATGAGATCCATTAAAAGGATCGCCGCTGTTCTTCTGTGCGCCGTTCTTCTTTTCTGCGCACTGTCCGGCTGCGGCGATGCAACTCCCTCCGGCAATGACCCGTCTCAGAACGGGCTTACCCCAGACGGTCAGCTTCCCGAACTAAACATCGAAAAGGCGTATTCCTCTGTTCCCGCTGACGCCGTCATCATGACTGTCGACGGCAAAGACGTGACCTGGCAGGAATTCTTCTACTTCCTCAACTATTACATCAATTACGTCAAACAGTCTGCAGGAGAAAACCTTACAGACTGGCTTGCGGAGGTATCCTCCGGCAACACCTATTTTGACGTCGTGATGAAATCTGCCATAGACCAGCGTATCTACATGGCGGCTGTCGAGGCCGCAGCCAAGGAAGCCGGCGTTTACAACGAGGCCGCCGCCGCCGAATATGCCGACAGCGTCGTCGCCGAAGCAAAGGCGTCCTATGACAGCGAGGATGAGTTCAATAAGGCACTGGAAGATAATTACGAATCTCTGGATCTTTTCCGCGCCTTCGCCGAGAGCACATATTACCAGAACTCCACCTACACGGCGCTTTTCGGTGAACGCGCCTCAAAACTCTCTGACGAAGACGTCGCGGAGCAGACGGCCGACGATAACTACATGATGGCTAAGCACATCCTTCTCATGACCGTCTACACGGATGAAAACGGCGAGACCATAACCCGTAACGATACAGAGAAGGCCGAGATACGCGCAAAAGCCCAGGAACTCCTGGACCAGCTCAACGCCTGCCCGAACGAAGAGTTCGATGAACTGTTCGACTCCCTCATGAAAGAGTATTCTGAGGATCCCGGTTCCCAGCAGTACTTCCCGGACGGCTATCTTTTCAAAGAGGGCGACATGGTATCTGAGTTCTATGAGGCCTGCAAAGCTCTGGAGATCGGGGAACACAGCGGGATCGTTGAGACCAGTTACGGCTACCACATCATCTACCGCATACCTCTGAATTATGACGAAGTGCCGTCTGCGTACAGCACTTACAAGGCTTACGGCTACGATTACTACACTCTGCGCTTCATCACATCGCAGAAGATGATGAACAGTATACTCAATGCCCTCGCTGGCAAAGTCGAGTGTAAAATGAACGATGAATTCGCCGATGTGGCTTTCATCAACTTTTTCATATAAACCGCAATAAGCAGCACGCCGGCCCGGATGACAATCCGGACCGGCGTTTTTTATATACAGATACTTTTCTTTTTTAACCTATCAGCTTTCTCCGCCCTATTCCAATTCCTCCGGCTTCAGCAGACGCGGCGAGAAGAAATAAACGGAAGCCGCTGCGAACAGGCCGGCGCAGACCCTTGAAACGAGCATCGGCATTATCATGGATGGATCGGTAGACATCGCAAAACCGAGATGGACACCGAGCATCGGTATGCCGGATGCGGACAGTGCTGCGAAAAGGACTTTTCCGCGGCCGTTCATTTCCCCGTAGGAGGAATAGCCGGGAACGAGCGTCGTCAGGCCGAAGACTATTGAGAGCGTCGTTATCTCATTAACGCGGAGAACGGCAGTAAGCTTTTTGAGCGGTTTGTCGAGTACCTTCCGCAGAACGAAGAGAAGCGGAAGCGCCCCGCCGACAGAGATCGTTATGGTTCCTATAGTCCGGAAGCTGTCTGACGCGGACGCAAGACCGGGTATAAGAACAAGCCCTGTAAGCGTTTCTACGGCACATGCGACAAGGCCGACCGTTATTACCGCCATGAGCAGCCGTGAAAACCAGCGGAACAGCTTGATCATCACATGCGGCACAAAGAGCATACCGACGATAAGGATGACTGCAATGATGACCACGGGGACAAGATTTAAAAGGACGACGCCGGGTTTGAGGCCCATCAGCAGTCCACCGATAAAGCATGCTACAGGGTCGAATATATATCCGCTCAGTATACCGACGGAAAAATGCTTGTAATCGCTCTTGTCAATGAGTCCGGTGGCCAAAGGAATGGAAAAAGAGATAGGCGCGCCCATGCATGATCCGACGATTATGCCTCCGAACAGAGCCAGAGAAGCATTCTGCGTCATCTTGATCGCAAGGGGATAGGATATCTCGCTCGACATCAGCATACCGGGAAACATGCCGGTATCGACCCCTATGAGTCCGAAAACGGGCGCTACGATCTTCTGGAGGACTTGTGCCAGCACAGGGGCAAGCATAAGAAGGCCAAGGATTGAGAGCGTCATCGGCCCTATGATCATAAAACCGCGCTCGAATTCCTTGCCGAGGCCGAACTTGTTGCCGATAAGGCGGTCGAGCGCGCCGAGGACAAAGAATATTGCCATCAGGATCGTAATTACCTTGCTGATTATCATAGGTCAGTCCTCCGGCAAACAGGCTAACGCCTTGTTATTTGAATTTCTTGCTCTCCGCAACGGCAAGCTCGTCGCAGCGGTTGTTGTATTCGTTCTCAGCGTGGCCCTTTACCCATACAAATGTGACGTCGTGGGTCTCAAGAAGGGGAATGAGCGCCTGCCACAAGTCTGGATTCTTGACTTCGCCGCCTTTGCGCCGCCAGCCTCGCCTCTGCCAGCTCTCCAGCCAGCCGAGATTGACGGCGCTTTCAACATACTGGGAATCCGTATAAAGCGTCACCCGGCACGGCTCCTTGAGCGCCGACAGCGCTGTTATAACGCCTGTCAGTTCCATACGGTTGTTCGTCGTCTCCGGATCCCCGCCGGACATCTCCTTTACAGCAGAACCGTACCGCAGTATCGCGCCCCAGCCACCGGGACCGGGATTGCCGCTGCAAGCTCCGTCAGTATATATCGTGACTTCCTTCATATCTGATACCGGATCGTAGATCACTCTTCAGACGCCGGAACGTCGGCAGCCTCGTTATCCGCTGCTTCTGTATCTTCTTCGCGGCTCTCATCCTTATCCATGCGGGCTATGGAGATCACCCGCGACCCCTCGGCGACACGCATTACGCGCACGCCCTGCGTATCGCGTTTGTATACGCTTATATCAGACGCCGCCATACGGATAATCGTACCGTCGTCCGAGATAAGAAGCACGTCATCGGTATCGTCGACGACTTTCGCGCCTGCGACAGGACCGGTCTTGTCCGTTACTCTGCAGTTTTTAAGGCCTAGACCGCCTCTGTTCTGGGCGCTCTTTTCTCCGTCCTCACCGCGAAGGTACTCATCGATCGGCGTACGCTTGCCGAAGCCCTTTTCTGTTACGGTAAGAAGCGTTCCGCCTTCTCTGGCTCGTGCAGCGCCGACGCAGTAGTCGCCCGGACGGAGCTTAATGCCTCGCACGCCTGCCGCCATGCGGCCCATCGGCCGGACGTCGGATTCGTCAAAGCAGATAGCCATACCGTCGTGAGTGGCTATCAGTATGCGCTGATTGCCGTCAGTTGCGCGGACGGAAATAAGCTCATCGCCCTCGTCCAGCGTGAGCGCCCGTATGCCGACGCTGCGTATATTGCGCAGTTCGCTCACTTCAAGGCGCTTGACTGTGCCGTTTCTCGTGATGAAGAAGACATAAGCGTCATCCTGCTCTGTGCGCTCTTCGAAATTGCGGACGCGGATCATCGCCGATACCTTCTCGCCCGGCTGCATCGGCAGGATATTCACTATGTTCGTGCCGCGTGCCGTTCTTCCGGCTTCAGGGATCAGGTAGCCTTTCTTCTTGTATACCCGTCCCAGACTGGTGAAGAAGAGGATGTTGTCATGGGTGGACGCGGTAAACAGCGTCTCCACGAAATCCTCCTCGCGTGTTGTCATGGCCCTGACGCCCTTGCCGCCGCGGCGCTGCGCCGTATACTCGGTGGCCGCGGTGCGTTTTATATAGCCGTTATGCGTGAGCGTATAGACGCAGTCCTCCTCTTCGATGAGGTCTTCTATGTCTATGTCGTCCTCGACGTCCTGGATCTCGGTCTTGCGGTCGTCACCGTACTTGTCGGCGATCTCTGTGAGCTCTTCCTTGAGGATGCTCTTCACCAGTCCCTCGTCGGACAGGACGCGCTTGAAGTAAGCAATCTTTTCCTCGAGTTCTTTATACTCGTTCTCGAGTTTTTCGCGGTCAAGGCCCTGCAGCGCCTTGAGACGCATATCCAGAATGGCCTGCGCCTGCACTTCGTCGAGATCAAATCTGGCCATCAGGTTTTCTTTCGCGTCATCGTAAGAGGTACGTATTATCCTTATTACCTCGTCGATATTGTCCTGCGCGATGAGAAGTCCTTCCAGCAGGTGTGCGCGCTCCTGAGCTTTTCTGAGGTCGTACCGCGTCCTGCGTACGATTATCTCCTCCTGGAAGGCAAGATACTCGTCTATGATATGCCGCAGGGAAAGGATCTTCGGCTGGCGCTGATCGTCCACCAGCGCAAGCATGTTCACGGCAAAAGAGGTCTGCATCTGAGTCTGTGCGAACAGCCTGTTAAGAACTACCTGCGGGTTCGCGTCGCGCTTCACGTCGATAACGATACGCATGCCGGAAC
>JAEEGL015632653.1_pt1 | contig 14488 bp, 14 predicted proteins | sample 9134231 | NCBI WGS metagenome assembly JAEEGL01 (sample SAMN16246548, study PRJNA631951) | gut metagenome | biome: gut microbiome; feature: rumen; material: fiber-attached | host: Bos | place: Iran: Karaj | collected 2018-10
ACGTTCACGATTTTGTGAATGTACATTTTCTTCATATTTTCGCGAGCGGGTTTCAAATATTGACGCGGATCAAAATGACTCGGATTTTCTGCCAAATATTTTCTGATAGCAGCAGTCATAGCAAGACGTGAGTCAGAGTCGATGTTGATTTTGCAAACTGCTGATTTAGAAGCCTCGCGGAGTTGTTCTTCGGGAATACCAACTGCATCGGGAAGTTTACCGCCATATTTGTTGATAGTGTCAACTTCGTCCTGAGGAACAGAAGAAGAACCGTGAAGAACGATTGGGAAACCGGGGAGTTTCTTCTCAATTTCGTGAAGAATGTCGAAAGCCAAAGGAGGAGGAACTAATTTACCGGTTTTCGGGTCTCTTGTGCACTGTGCGGGAGTAAATTTGTATGCACCGTGTGAAGTACCGATTGAAATAGCCAAAGAATCGCAGCCGGTTCTCTGAGAGAAATCGATAACCTCTTCGGGTTTTGTGTAGTGAGAAACAGCCGAAGAAACTTCGTCTTCAACACCTGCCAAAACGCCTAATTCAGCCTCAACGGTAACATCGTATTTGTGAGCGTAGTCAACAACTTTCTTTGCAAGAGCGATATTCTCTTCGTAAGGAAGTGAACTACCGTCAATCATAACTGATGAAAAGCCCATATCGATACAATCTTTGCAGAGTTCAAAAGTATCGCCGTGGTCAAGGTGAAGAACGATTTGCGGGTTCGGGCAGCCGAGTTCTTTTGCGTATTCAACAGCACCCTGAGCCATGTAACGGAGGATAGTAGCGTTAGCGTAGTTGCGAGCGCCTTTTGATACCTGCATGATAACGGGTGATTTTGTTTCAACGGCAGCCTGAACGATAGCCTGCATTTGTTCCATTGTGTTGAAGTTGAAAGCCGGAATTGCATATCCGCCTTTAACTGCTTTGGCAAACATTTCTCTTGTGTTTACCAATCCTAATTCTTTGTATGATACCATAATTAATTTTATATTAGAATTTTGTATTTTTTATCCGAATAAATAATTCCACGCTTTGTCAAAATCGTTAAAATAATTATAATCCTTGTCAGAATCTATTTCGTTGATAGTCTGTTCGTTGCTAAGACGTACTATATAATCCTTGGGCATTACTATTGCCGTTTTTTTGACATTGGCTTTTTCTACCGCTGCAACAAGAACTTTTGCTATATATTCTTGAATGTCAATGGTATAGACAACACCTCTTTGTCTTTGATCTGCTAAATAATATTCAGGATTATATTCCACAATATAATCAGCAATTTGTTTGTTAATATTTTTGATTTCGTCTTTTGACAATGATGCTTTAAAACTTTTTGGATTCCATTCTGTCCAAATAAGTTTTTTTTCTTCGTCGAAACTGATTTTAAGCAGTTCGTCATCACGTAAAATTTTCATATTTTAACCACAATTTTAATTTTGACAAAATTATGAAAAAAAAAATTACCGTCCAATCTTTTTTAATGTTTTTTAAATTAATTTTTTTTTATCGGGGAAAATGAGTTATCTTTGCGCTGTTAACATATATATCAGAATTTGCTTCCGCATACCAATGAGGAACTATCTAATGTGTTTGAAACATAGAAAATAATAAAATAATGTACAAAATAGCAATTTTACAATTAAATCTTGATTCTGACAGACAAACTAACATGAAAAAGGCCACGGAATTTATCACCGAGGCTTCCAAAAAAGGTGCTAATGTTATCTGTTTGCCGGAACTTTATTCGTCGTTTTATTTTTGTCAAAGGGAAAATCCCGATTATTTTGACTTTGCGGAAGAGCGCGGCGGTGTTTCGTTTCAACATTTTTCTGCGCTTGCAAAACAACTCGGCAGCGTGATTATCGTTCCGTTTTTTGAAAAACGAGACAAAGGCGTTTATCACAATTCGGCGTATATGATTGATACTGACGGTTCTGAGGCTGGACTTTACCGCAAAATGCACATTCCCGACGACCCGTGTTATTACGAGAAATTCTATTTTAATCCGGGCGATTTGGGATTCAAGGCTTTTGACAACAAGTTCGGCAGACAAGGCATGCTGATTTGCTGGGACCAGTGGTTTCCTGAGGGAGCGCGTCTTACGGCAATGCAGGGTGCGGAAGTTTTGTTTTATCCGACTGCAATCGGCTGGCATCCTTACGAAAAAGGCGAGGAAGGCGACCGTCAGAGAGAGGCTTGGATAACGGTTCAGCGCGGACACGCAGTCGCAAACGGCATTTATGTGGCCTCTGTAAACCGTACGGGCTTTGAAAAGCACGAAACAACCGAAGAAAGCGGTATTGACTTTTGGGGCAGTTCGTTTATAGCCGGACCTCAGGGCGAAATCATCGCTCAGGCGTCAACGGACAAAGAAGAAATCCTTTATGCCGACATAGATTTGAAACGTCTTGAAAACGTCCGACGCAACTGGCCGTTTTTCAGAGACCGCAGAACCGATTTTTACGGCGGCATAACCGAAAAATGGGGCAGGAGATAACATAAAAAAATGCGGGGTTAATCTCCCGCATTTTTTTTTGCAATTTGTTTTGCGATAAAAACGCCAGCGATAAAGCCGAACAGATGTGCCTCCCACGATATGTGCGGGTCTTTTGGCAAAACGCCCCAAAGTGCGCCGCCGTAGAGAAAAAATATTATTCCCGAAATTATCAGCGTTTTTAGCGAAAACTTAAAAATTCCCATCGCCAACAAAAAGCCCAACAAAGCGAAAATCACTCCCGACATTCCGATATGGTAACTTGACCGCGCCAAAAGCCACACCAACGCTCCGTCCAAAAGTGCCGACAGAGCCCATACTTTCCACGCAAAGTTTTCATAACACCAAAACAGCGTGAAAGTCAGGGCAAAAACCGCACCCGTGTTGGAAATCAGATGTTCCCAACTTCCGTGTATAAACGGCGCGAAAATTATGCCTTTGAGTCCGCTCAAAGTTCTCGGCATGATTCCGAATGAGGCAAACTCGCCCGGCAAAATCCAGTCCGAGAAAAAACTTATCCACATCAAAACAACTATTGACGAGGAAATAATTAACGCTTTTGTCATTTCTGATTATCTTTTTGCGCCTTTTGCACCGAAACTCATTCCGCCGCCCATTGCAAAGATGTTCTGGTCAAAACTGCGTTTAAGTTTCTGTTTTTCAGCGTTTTCTTTTATTGCGACGTTGATAACCTCATCGAGTACGTCAACGAATTTCTTGCCTGTCGCCTCCCAGAGATAAAACGACAACGAACCCGGAATTGCGTTGATTTCGTTTACGTAAACATCTCCGGTTTCTTTGTTGCGCATGAAGTCAATACGGATAATGCCCGACGCGTTCATCTCTTTGAAAGTCTTAACTGCCAGTGTTTGAATCATTTTAGTAACGTCTTCCGGCAAATCTGCGGGACATTTTCTCTGACTGTCAGACATCGAGCCTGAACCTTTTGCACCGGCTGTTTTAACTCCGCTTTTTGCGCCGAATTTCATGCCTTTTGCGCCGCCTTTCGACGAGCCAGAACCCATGTATTTGTCTTGATAAGAAAGAATGTCGCCGCTGCGCAAAGGTTCTTCCAAAACTGACGGTTTGCAGTCGTGGTAACTTCCGTAAACTGAGCAGTTTATCTCTTGAAGGTTCTCGACCATTTTTTCGATGATGATTTTGTCGGTGAACTTTGCAGCCAAATCCACTGCGGCTTCGAGTTCTTTTTCGTCTGCGGCTTTTGAAATGCCGACCGACGAGCCGAGTGTCGCGGGTTTTACGATAAGCGGGTAACCGATTTTTTCGGCTTTGGCTTTCATTTCGTCGTGATTTTCAAACCATTCCTTGTCGGTTGTCCACATATAGTCAACGCACGGAATGCCGCACGACTGACACATATATTTTGTTGCGATTTTGTCCATTGCGATGTTGCTTGCGCGGAGGTTGCTGCCGACGTAAGGGATTCCAATCATTTCAAAAAATCCCTGCAACGAACCGTCCTCGCCGTAAGAGCCGTGAAGAATCGGGAATGCAACGTCGATTTTTGTTACAACCTTTGATTTGAACATATTTGACTTGTAACGGTAAAGGTTGAAATCGCCGCGTGTGGGTGTCATGTAAACTTTTTCGCACCAAGAGAGCAACTTGCTCATATTGCGGTAGTTGGAAACCACCGTCAAACCCGGTCCCGTGTACCATTCGCCTTCTTTTGAGATGTAAACGGGTACGATGTTGTACTTAAACTCAGGAAAAGCGTGAATTGTCTGCAACGCCGAAATAACAGAAATTTCGTGTTCAACCGACATTCCGCCGAAAAATACGCCTAATGTTATCATGATTTGTTTATTTATACGGCGGCAAAGTTAGCAAAAATAAAACAAAAGGCAAAGAAAAATTTTTTTTTAATAATTCATTCCGAAATTGCGGAATACAAACCGCACTTTTTGATAAAAATTGCGGAATGGAAACCGCAGTTTTAACTTTATTTCTAAAAATACGGAAAAAAAAGAATATTTTTTTGTCATTATAACCTATTATTCCTTAATATGTTATAATAAAAAATAAAAATTTTTGTAAAAAAACTTAAAAAAGTTATGTAAATAAGAATTTTTTATTCTATATTTGCTACGGATAAGGCTGCGACCTTTTTACATACGCAGTCCTGATTCCAAGGACGTTTATTTACGTTCTCTCTGCTACTGACAAACTTCGCAACTTTGTACTTAGGGGTAGAGGAACGCAACATAACGTCTGCGCAATTATGGCATATATGTATATGGTATGTCCTTTTATTATCATACCGTATCGTTGTGTAGGCGTGGACTTAGTGTTGCTTATCCCATCCCCAAGGGCAATGCGAAGGCCTGTCAGTAGTGGGAAAGCAATGTTAATAAGAATTCCCACGTCTTTTTTTATTTTTAATCCGTGTTTGGGAGGTTCTACGGGCAAATATCATCCTAACAATGAAAAAAATATTGTTGTTTTGTATCGCATTGTGTTTGAACTTTGCCGTTAAAGCACAACGCAGTGAAGTTACTGTAAGTGCGGGAAACGCTGGTGTAATGATGACTAACGCTACTGCTTGTGTAGAATTTGATTATAAAAACACTCAGGTCGGAGAATTTCCTGCTGGAAGCAACAAAAAAGATGCAGAAAAAATCGGGAATTTACAATCTTTGGACGCTTATCTGAAATCACGCGGGGACGATTTTGTAAGAGACTGGCCGCAAGACCATTTAACAGCCGAACAGATGTTTAATTATGAAATGACAAGATTAACTAAAAAAGGCGGTTTTAACTTCGACTTGTCCAACCCGTATGACCAAAAAGGCAAAGATTATAAGGTGCGGGTTATTGTTGACAAGTTGGATATGGGTAACGGTGCAGGATATTTTATTCACAATCCGTATTCTTTTAAGACGAAAAGTGGCGGTACGATTTTTCAAGGCACGGTTGAGGTTATAAACCTTAAAACGGGTATGGCTGAATGTGTTTTTGATTGTCCTTTCGTTAAAGGAAGCCCGAATCCGTCCGAAACGGGACGTTTGAAATTAATGTATATGAATTTGGGGCAAAACATAATTTCTTTGGTTAAAAAAGGTGCTTCTAACGGCGGAGCGGTTGCGGCGTCGCAGTCAAAACCCGAACAGAAAGAAACTCCGGCTCAAAGCACTCAACCGCAAAATCCGGTTAACCAGACTCAAAACAAGAATGTGTTTACGGTCAGCCGTATTGTGCCGCAAAACTTTGGTTTAGAGGATAATATGATTATAAAAAATTCTTCTCAGTATATAATAAATAGTGTTATTGTTTTTGAAAACGGCAACAAAATCACGGATTGTCAAAATCTCGCACCCGGCGATGAGAGAACGGTTATGAAGTTTTCTAACGACGCGCTTTCGCGTTTCAGAGGCAGCAATCTTCAATTTCAGATTGAAAGCGGCGAAGCCAAAAGTTCGGGTGCGCAGTTTGACGTTCAATATAAGGAAAAACACGACGATTTGATTATTGAGGTGATTTCTTCCGGACGTTATGCGGAAAATGGCAAGAGTAAAAACTCTTCTTCCGGCAAAGACAAAAGCGGCGACAAAGGTTTCAGAATGTGTTTGGACTATATGCACGGCTTTTGGGACAACAACGCTCATTCCGACCAGTTGGCTTTCCTTTTCGGTGCTAACGTGATACAAGGGTTGTATGTAGGTGTAGGGCCTTTGTTTAACGGCGGATATGGAAACGGAATGGATTTTTCGTGTGCTGCCGGCGGCGATTTCAAAGTCCGCTACACTGCTCCGTATTGGAATGTAAGACCGTATATTGAATACGATTTCAGATACATCTATAATTTTGATTCGGAAAAAGGCGGAATCGAAAACGGAATCGGTTTCGGCGTATGCTTTGCCAAAAAAGTTTTCTTAGGGATTCAGTATAGTTTTTTCAATCAAGATGTTGTCGAAGTAAAAACTAAAAAAGTTCCTTATTCTTATACCGTAGGCTCAGGAAGAAACCGCCGTACATATACGGATTATAAAACCGAACATTATACTGAAACTCACGAAGAGTTGAAAAACTATTTCGGTATCCGTTTTGGACTTATGTTTTAGAAAAAAATGTTTATTAACTTATTAAATATCAAATAATTATGAAAAAGTTAAAAGTTTTATTAGCAGCCGCCGCAGTTGCGGTTTCATCTTCTGCCTTTGCGCAAGATTTGAGTTTCGGCGTAAAAGCCGGATTAAACATTGCAAATGTATCGGCAAAATTCGGCGGTCAAAAAGTCAATGATTACAAATCAATAGTTGGTATCAATTTGGGCGCATATGCAGATTATGGATTTTCTGATATGCTCGCTTTGGAAGCCGGTCTGCAATTTGAACAAAAGGGTTATAAGATGGAACAGGGAAAGTTAAAAGACAAAGCAGTTGTCAATTATTTTACAATACCTGTAAATTTAAGGGCAAATTTTGCAGTTGGTGATAACAATCTTTATTTCCTTGCCGGTCCGACTTTCGGAATTGCCCTTTCTGGTAAAGATATAGAGGATGATGGCAGTAATAAAGAAACTTCATCTTTTAAATTCGGTAATGGTGATGATGATAATTGCAAACGAATGAGTGTAGGTTTGCTTTTCGGTGCGGGTTTTGAAATGTCAAACAACATAGGTGTAAGAGTGTCTTACGATTTGGGATTGTCAAATACAGAACCCAAAGGTGATAGTGATAATTTTTCAAAACCGAATGCACTTAGTTTAGCTGTTACTTACAAATTCTAATTACTAACACTATGATAAAACGCTTTGTATTAGCGTTTTCAGCACTCTTTCTTGCGCTTAACCTTTCGGCGCAAGAAACTGCTGTTGAAAATAACGAAGTTGAACCGAGTACGTGGAGCGTAGGTTTCTTTTTCGGTCCGAGAATGAACTTTATGAATTTCAATAACCTCAGCGACGATATTAGTTGCGCAAAAAGTATGCGCGGCGGCGAAGTGTTTTCGCTGTTCGCTTACAGGGAATTTAAAGACGGAAAATTCGGTATCCGTCCTCAAATTTCGCTTGTAAACCGTGGCGCAAAACTTACGGGCATAGAATCAAAGTATTGGGAAAATGCGGATTACACCGTTAAAGCCAAATATTTGGATTTGAGAATGCCGGTAATAATGAATCTCGGCACTCCGAAAGAACTTACTTTCGGCTCGTTGCAGCCTTACATTTATCTGACCCCGATTTTAGGGACGGTAAGAGGCGGCGAAATTTCGTTGGAAGAAAAACTTGACTTTGACGAAGAGCCTATGGCACTGACAATGGATGTTTCAAAGGCCAATATGTCGGCATGGTATCTCGGCGCGGGCTTGGGTGCGGGCTTGCAGTACAAGTTTCAGATTTTGGGCGAAAACTGTTACGCCGGTGCGGAACTGATGTTTGATTACGGAATTTCCAACACTTACGGCAAAAAAGAAAAGGACGGAAAATCCACCGATGTAGGATACCTTGTTAATTATACGAATTATCCTATTTCGGGCAAGCGTAATTTTTCGGGATTGGAAATCGCTTTTACGGCGTGCGTTCCGATAAGCCTTTTCAAGCACAAACGTCAGAAACCCGAACTTCCGCCGATTGTCGAACAGCCTGTAATTGAAGAAGATACTGCGGTTGTCGTGGAAGAAAAGCCGTGTTACAAGTTGGACGAAATCATTACTTTGATTTCTAACGGCGAAAACGTAAAAGGCAAAACGATTTGCGCCATCAACACTATTAATTTTGACTTCGGCAGTGCGAAAATCAAGCCCGAAAGTTACGATTATTTGGACAAGTTGGCAAAAATCTTAAAGCAGACCGGCGCGAACATCAAGGTTAACGGTCATACCGACAACAAAGGTAAAGACGCTTACAACTTGAAACTTTCGCAAGACCGTGCAAAATCGGTTGTAGAATACCTTGTTAAGCAGGGTATTGAAAAAGAGAAACTTACTTCGGAAGGTTTTGGTTTCCACAGACCTTTGACGGATAACGACACGGAAGAACACCGCGCCATGAACCGCAGGGTTGAGTTTGAAATCTTGGAAGAAGAAAGCAATAATTAACAATTAAAAAACATTAGAATTATGAAAAAATTGAATTTTTTAGCGGCATTTTTCCTTGCCGTGGCGGTGTTGGCTACCACATTTACATCTTGTAACAAAGATGATGAAGACGGCAGTTCAGATCCGAAAGATTTAATCGGGACTTGGAAACTTGTTTCAGTGGAAGAATGGTGGAAAGATTTGGAGGACGGAGAATCTGACCACGATAAATATACAATCGATTCTGATGACGATGACGAGATGGTTATCTTGACTTTTAATGAAGACGGGACATGTACGTCAAAAGAATATGATGATAAAAAAGGAAAAATAGTAACAGAAACAGTTTCTTATACCGCAAGTAACGGAGTAATAAAATTTAGTTCGGGAGTTGAATACGGTGAATGTAATTTTTCTGTCAGCGGAAGTACCTTAACATTTTCTAAGGAACTAACGGAAGATGACGAATGGATGAAAGCCGTTTGGGTATTTAAAAAGCAATAGACTATGAAAAAAATTCAAACACTAATCTCGGCGGTTGCTTTGTTTTCCTTTTCGCTGTTTTCTTCCTGTCTTGATGACGGGAAAGAGACAATCGTTTTGGAGGACGAAGAAGTTGCAGCGACGGGTATTTACCGTGCCGTTCCGAAAGCAACGGTGGAGAAGTTGCAAAACCACATGCCGATATATGATGGCGACAATCCGCCGAGTATAGAGGGCTGTTATTTGATAGATCCGATGGTCGTGGTCTATTGTGAAGACCAAGGTAACGGCGGATATGATCCCGGAGAGGAAGTAATTGAAACCAAAATACGTTTCTCTAATCAAAACAATGGCAAAGGTACTATTGATTATGAAGGGGAGAGTGGTTCTTCAAGAGAAGTCGGCAAAGGTGCTTTTATCAGCGGCGACGGCAATAATTTTACTGCATATTTTGATACAGACGGTGAACATGACGGCAATAGCGGCATAATAAAGACGACTCGTGCATTGATTATTTCCGGCACAAAAACGTCTTCTGGTATCAAGGACTTAAAATATGCCTTTACGATGGTAAAAAAAGTCGGCGATGTGGACGATGAACTTATGGAAGAAGGCGTTTACCGTGTCTTTAAGGACAAAGACGGTTTGGCTAAAAACAGCACATGGACGTATAGTAAAAAATATGCAGCTGGTCAGCCGTTGCCGTCAATTATGCAGAAAGTAAAATAAAATCTTTTCGTTTTTTCTCTATTTAAGGGGGCAAAAAGAAATTGCTCCCTTTTTTTTCACTCTTTTATTTCCAAAATCTGTTTGCAAACAACCATTTCGACACCTTTATAAACCACTAATAAGCAGTGGAGTGTTGTCTTTTTTGATTTTTCGACTACGAAACCGGACTTTGAATATTTTTCCAACTGCAAAATACCCTCTGCGGTTTTGTTTGTGATTTCAGTTTCGGTTGCATCTGATTTTGCATATTTGAACTCAATTAAATAACTGTGTGTTAAATCATGGTAAAGGTTGGTTCTCGGTTCAAGATACAAATCAGGGAAACCGTCGGATGTATCTGGTTCGGAATGAGCAAAATACACATGGCTCCTGCACGTTGCGGCAAGAGTAAAACCGTGGACAAAACTTTCGCCTTTTGCCTTGTCGCGGCTTGCGGCAAATTTTTTCAAAAGGTCTGCCGTATAATCGAAAAACGGTTTCCAAACACCGTCAAAAGCCATTTGAGATAAAGCCTCGTCAACAATCCAAGAATCGCATTTCAAATCGTTCTCTTCGTAATTTTCGATTAAGTATTCAAAAAGTTGTTCCCTGACCACGATGTTCGGAATTTTGAAAATGACTTCGCCCCTTGCCAAACCGCCTATCGAAACCATACCGAAATAATAAAGAAGGCTTACGAAATTCTTTTTTTCGGTGATTTTTTCCGCCGGAAAATGGTCGTTGAGCGGCGCAATATACTGTCCGTCTGTCGCAAGTTTTTGAATTATTGACGCTTCATATTTAAATTCGCGGTCTTTGCGGATTAACATTTTGAGTTTTGCATAATCCGTGCGGATATTGCTGTCAATGATTTTTTTGGGAAATTCATTATGGCTGCACAAATTATCCATGAAATACAAAATCATATCCGAATTATACATTGTCGTTTTACCGAAAGCATCCTCTGCAAAACAATAATTGTCATACCAAGGGCGGATTGTTTCGATAATTTCGTCTTCGGAATATTGAAAATGATAAAATCCGTCATAATAACGAATCATTTTGCGTACGTCGTTTTCAGTGAAGCCCATAAGTTCGTTGAAACGTGCGTCCGTGGAATAATTTGTCCCTATGTTGAAACCGCTTGTTAAATCGTCTAACGTTACCGGCGAGACTCCCGTGATGAAAAGTCTTTCTATGGAAGTCTGACAGCCGTCTTTTAGCGCGTTGAAAAACGCCCTCAGATAGCCCGTGCGGTGAGTTTCGTCCATATAACGTCCTAACTGTGTGTAGTCGGAGAGTATGTTGTTGGTAAAATTATCGTATTCGTCTATGAAAAAATAGATTTTTTTATCGGGGACAACTTCGCTGACGATATATTTTAACTGTTCTATGGCTTTGTATTCGCGTTTTACGAGTTGCTCCTGCGCATCTTCGGGATAAAATTCCTTGTAAGTTTTGCAAAAATGTTTGAACATCAGGTCGCAATATCCGTCAAAACTCTGCTTGTAATCATCAATAGAACCGCTGACCATTGCGAAATTCAGATGCAACACCAAATATGAATTACGGTTTTCTGTCGGGTTGTCATGAATCCAAAGTCCCGAAAACATTTTGTCGAAAATGTCTTTTTTCTTGATGTCGTAATATGTCTTTAACATATTAAGCAACAATGTTTTACCGAATCTTCTCGGACGGACGATGAAGAAATATTTGTTGGCATTTTCCATTTCGGGGATAAACATGGTTTTGTCAACATAATAACTATTGTCATTACGCAGCATTTCAAAACCTTGAATGCCGTAAGGTATGCGTTTTGGTTTCAACTCTGTTTGCATGGTCAAATATTTTTTTATTTCACAAAGATACGGTTTCCTTTTTAGAAGCTGTTTAAAATTTAATTAAACAATTAAAAATCAGTAAGTTGGCAGGATTTTTGAATGTTTTTTAATGTCCATAAAAATAAAACATGACAAAATATCCTACATCCCTTACTGATGACCAGTACAAAAGTATAAAATTAATTTTAGATAGCAAAGAAAGGAAAAGGAAATTATAAAAATTGTTTTTTTAAAAAATTAAACAGGTTCTTATATTCAACAAGGGGCAAAGATTTTTTTGTAATTTCAAATAATAGTTTTTATCTTTGCTGACCGAATATATAACCATAAACTTTAATTGATTATGCGGTATTATGATCCTAAAACCGACGTTGTTTTTAAAAAAGTGTTCGGTACGCATCCGAATTTAACAATTAGTCTGTTGAACGCAGTTTTGCAGTTAGACGGCAAAGATCGGATAGACAGCATTGAGTATGAACCGTCAGAAATTCTGCCGATTATGGGCGACAAGCGTAATAGCGTTGTTGATGTCCGTTGTAAGGACGGTAACGGTGATTATTTCATCGTTGAGATGCAGATGTATTGGTCTTCGGATTTTTTGCGCCGTGTGCTGTACAATTGTGCAAAAGTTTATGCGACACTTTATTCCAAAGGAGAAGAACATTACAAGGTTAAGAGAGTTTTTTCCGTCAATCTGCTCAACGATATTTACCAAACAGGCACAGAAAAAAATTATCACCGTTATTGTATGTCTGAGGTTGATAATCCCGGTCATGTAATAAGAGGTATTGAAATTGTCTGTGTGGAGTTGCCGAAGTTTAAGCCCGAAAATTATGCTCAGCGGAAGATGTTGAAGTTATGGCAGGAATTTCTTGTTTCTATTAACGCAAAGACCGGAGAGGAAAATATCTCCGACGCTATGCTCGAAAATGCCGAAGTAAAAGAAGCGTTGGAACTCTGTCTTAATCTGACGGATGAAGAACGCGGCTATTATGATGGTTTTTGGGGAATGGAATTTTTGCGCAACGATAGGGATAAAACAGTAAGGGAAATGAGTATGGCTGAAGGACGTGCTGAAGGACGTGCTGAAGGACGCGCTGAAGGACGCGCTGAAGGACGTGCTGAGGGTGCAAAAATGCAATCAATAGAAATCGCACGTACCCTGAAATTAATTGGCAAAATGTCTATTGAAGAAATTGCGTCTGCCACCGGTCTTGATGCTGAGGATATTATAAAATTGTAGTTTTCTCTAATTCTACCCGAAAAGTAAAATATGTGGACAAAGTTTTCCTTTTTTTTGTTTTTTGTGTTAATAGTCCAAAATGCCGCCGCGCAAGATGTTGATTTTATGACTGTTGACTTTAATTCCGTGAATACGTGGCACTTTGAAAACGGTAATTTTGAAAATTCCGCTGACGGTTTTATCGTTCATAATTCAGAGGGTGAAGGCTCGGATTGTATTTATAAGGAGTTAACGGATTTTTCGACGGAAAAAGGCTCTGTTACTTGGACGGTGGATTTGATAACGGATTTCAAAAATTCAGGAAATAATAATTTTCAGATTTTTTTCTTAGCAAACCATGAAAATACTGATTATGAGGATTTTGAAGGTGTCGGCTTGGCAACGGGCGTTAAAAATTCGCTTATATTTATAAGGTGTAATGGCAAAAAAACTGAAACACTTTATACTTTCCAAGATGCGTTTTCGTCAGGAAGTTTTACTGTAATGCGCTCTGTTTCAGGTGTATGGTCTGTTAACGGCGAAACGGTTTACGATGACGGCGGTGCGCAATATCAGGCGGGGTATCTCTTGACAAAATTTAAATTCAACAAAACGGGTGCAAAAAAGTTTGCGTTTAAATTTTCTGAGTTTTGGCAAAAGTATGAAGAAAAGCCGGTTCATTACGAGGCGGAAATTTTTCAGGCAAAACCTTCCGAAATTGTTATCAACGAAATTATGGCTGATGTTTCGCCCGCGCCGTTTGCCCTGCCTGAAAAGAAATACGTTGAACTTTTCAACAAGTCCCGAAACGCTTTTAACATCAAAAATTATACTTTTGTAATCGGTCAGGACGACTTTACGCTCCCTGAAATGTGGTTAAAATCAAATACTTACCTTGTTTTAGACGACGAATTTATAAATACTGACAAACTTACGGTTTCGGGAAAGTTTTTGGCGTTGAAAAATGCTGACGGCAAGATTCTCGATTCGTTGACGTATTCCGTTTCTTTGTATAATGATGACGACAAAAAGTCAGGCGGATTTTCCATGGAAAGGATTGACCCCGAAAATACTTGTTATCAGCAAAACAATTGGAAAGCCTCTCAAAATCTTTCAGGCGGCACTCCGGGCGAAAAAAATTCCGTTTATAAAGTCCGTTCCGACAGCGGGATAAAAGTCGAAAAAACTTTTGCCGTGAATAAAAATCAGGCTTTGGTGTGGTTTAACAGCGAAATTCTTTCGGCGGACCTCGAAAATACTTTTGCAATTACCTCCGACAAAAAAGCGGTTTTAGTTACTTTTGAAGACGATTTTCTTAGCGGCAAAACTTACGAAGTTAAAATAAACAGGGCGCAAAATTTTTCTTGCAGTGTAATTGAAAATGTTACTGGAAAATTTGTTTATCAAAAGCCTGAATTTCAGGATATTGTGATTAACGAAATACTTTTTAACCCGAAAACAGGCGGAAAACGTTTCGTGGAATTTTACAACAATTCGGATTATGATTTTTTGCTTTACGGTTTGAGTTTCAACAGTTTAACGACCGAAAAATCCTGCACCGTAAACGATTTTCTGTTTCTTTCTCCGAGAGAATACGTTGTTTTGACGGCTGACACTTCGGATATTCAGTCAAATTATGATTGCGGCGGATTATTTTTACAAAACAAAAAGTTTCCGACACTTGACGAAAAAGAAGGAATACTTGTC
>JAEEGL016982448.1_pt1 | contig 14488 bp, 10 predicted proteins | sample 9134231 | NCBI WGS metagenome assembly JAEEGL01 (sample SAMN16246548, study PRJNA631951) | gut metagenome | biome: gut microbiome; feature: rumen; material: fiber-attached | host: Bos | place: Iran: Karaj | collected 2018-10
AATCTATCTGGATCAGTTGAATATATTTTTAAAACTTGTCTATCTTCACCTAAAGGTGAAAGCTTAAAATAAACATTTTTACTCTTTAAAAATGCAGAAGATAAAACTTCATCAAGTTTTTCTACTGAATCAATATCATAATATTGTTCAGGTTTATCAAAAGTATATTTATTATATTCACTTAAAATTCTTAAATAAACCTCATTATCCCCAATATAATCCAAGTGATACATTCTATTAACAATTGCACATTTAGCTTCTACAATTTCTCTTTTACTAGTACGAGATGATAATTCTTCATCTTTAAATAAGCTTTTATGAGAATGAAATTGAGAAAATCTAAAAGCTACATCAGGAAATTTAGAATAAAATTTTTGTTCCAAGAATTTAATTTTTGTCTTATCATACAATCTTTCAATTGTTCTAAAAGCTGCTATTTCATTTTGTAAGCATCCATAACCATTCTTTAAACAATCACTAAGCTTATAAGTAGCTTCAACATTTCCATTAATTGCTGCTATAGAGAAGAATTTAAATGCTTTATCATAATCAATTAAATGATAATAATATAAATATCCTAAGGTATTACAAGCCTCAATATCCCCTTTATCATATAAGCGTAATAATAATTCTTCTGCTTCTTTATAGTTTACAGGCCAAAAGAAAGCTCCTTCATAATCTAAATAAGCCTTAGCTTCTAAACTTAATTTATCATCTTTTTCAATCAAAATATCTAAATATTTTTTGTAAGTATCTAATAAATTTGGGATTTTATTAAACATAAAATAATTAGATTCTTGTGAATGAGTTTCAACAAAGTAACTCATAACTAAAAAGCTATGGTTTGGACTTTCTTTATTTAAATACTTAACTTCATCATTTATACTTTCTTTAATTTGTTCAAAAGTGTATATATAATTATCTCTATCAGCTTGATCTAAACTCCATAAAAATAATGCAACAAGATTTGTTTCATCATTAAAAAACAAATCATAATCCCAATTCATTTTTCCGTCTAAAAAAGTGCAAAGCTTTTTATCATAAAAAGCAATATCATAGCATTTACTACAATCAAAATCATCAATACTATCCAATTTATCTAAATATAATGCTAAATCTTTAAGTTTAAATTTAAATTTTTCTTTAATGATAAAGCCATTATTAGGTGGTAAATATCCTGTTAATTCATCATATGTTATGTTACCATTTAGATAATTAGATAAATTTTCGCTCTTAATTAATTTTGGTTCCATATGATCAATTTCTAATTCTTTTAATGGAATTAAAATGTTTCCATTTCTAAGAACCTTAAAAGAATGATTAACATTAATAAGTGGATTAATATATGAACCATATTCTTCTATATTATGAACCTCAAGATTATCTTTATTAACTTTTGCATAAAGAATATCTCCCTTATGTAATTCTTTATAGTCATTTTTTATTCTAACAAAATGAAATGTATTTAGTCTCATAAACATACTCCTTTAACTCATTATACAAATTTTAAAGAAAAAGAAAAACATCTTTGATTTATATTATTGCTATTTTTAAAAAAAATAAAAGCCTAGATAAAATGAACTAGGCTTTAGATTCTTCTTTCTTGACTACTTTTTTAACAGTCTTTTTAACTTCTGTTTTTTCTTTCGTAACACGTGGTTTACGTGGCGCTTTTGGTTTAATTTCCTTCTTCACTTCAGCTTTTTTTTCAACTTTAGCTTCTTTTTTTACTTGAGCTTTCTTAGTTGTAGCTTTTTTTGCTGGAACTTTCTTAGAAGAATTTTTACCATTAGCATTCATATCAATACTTGGCTTGATTAAATGAGTTGGATCAGTTGAAATAAGTACAGGAATAATAATAGGGCTAGCGTCAGCTTGTTTATAAATTAAACGAGATACTGAGTTTCTAATATCGCTCTTAAATTCAGACCAATCAATACGAGTTTGAGATAAATATTTATCAGCAACCTTATTAAATTCTTCAACAATAGTTTCTTTAAATTCAGGATGAATTTGAATATAACCAAATCCTTTGCAAACTACTTGAAGTGGTGTAATAACTTTCTTTGTACGTGGATTAATGTTTGTATAAAGTAATACAACACCTGATTCACCAAGTAACTCTCTATCTCTCATAACAACGCTACCAACATCACCGACAGCATCACCATCATTCATGATTTCACCTACTGCAGCTGAGCCATGAATACCTGTAAAATTACCATCAGTAAATGTATATATATCACCATTATCAGGAATCATTAAATTATTATTTACATCAAATCCTACACAGTTAGCAATTTGAATACAAGCATATTGATGTCTATATTCACCAGCGACTGGTAAGATATACTTTGGATGTAAAAGATTAATCATCATCTTTAATTCTTCACGGTTTGCATGAGATTCTGGTAAAAGATCACTAGTAAATGTAGTTACATTTGTGCAAACTCTAAAAATCATATCTAAAGTTCTAGCAGCCATCTTTTCTGTACCAGGATATGGTTGAGTTAATACAATAATATTGTCTTTTTCAGAAATATTAATAAGTCTATCTCTCTTTGTAGCCATTCTTTGTAACATATAATAAGGTTCGTGACGTTCACCTGTAACAAGAACTACAAGATTAGGGTCTTCATTTTTATTCTTTTCGTCAATAAACTTAAGATTAACTAAACGTTCTTCTGGAACTCTTAGATATCCCATCTTCATACCTAAGTCAATAGTTCTTTGAGTCTTACGTCCTAAAACAGCAATATTTCTGTTAAATGAAATAGCTATATCTATAATTTGTTGAATACGTTGAAGATCATCACTAAATAAAGTGAAAATTAATCTATTATTAGATTGAACAAAGATATTTTCAATTCTTTGTTTGAACTCAAAAATAGTTCCACGAGTACCTTCATGTAAGGCACCTAATGATTCAGGTAATAATGCAAGTACTCCTTCTTTACTAGCTCTAACAAGAGTATTAAACATAGATAAATAATCAGCTTGATGTTGATTTTGGTCAAATGTAAAGTTAGATGTATATATAATATTTCCATCAACAGTATGAATAATAATACCATATGAATCTGGAATATTATGAGCTGTATTAAAGAATGAAACAGTAACACCTGTTGTACCAATCTTATAATTAGTTCTTGAATTTACTTCAATCATCTTTTCAGCATTATATTTTACATTCTTTGAATCTAATAAATCCTTAATTAAAGCAAGTGTAAAATGTGAAGCAAATACTTTAACTTGTGGAAATCTCTTTACAAAGTCAAATACAGCTCCCATTGAAGCTTCATGTCCATGAGTAATAAAAAGACCCACAATATTCTTTTTATTATTCTCAAGATATGTCATATCAGGTAAGATATAATCTACACCATATAATTCGCTTGTTGGGAATTTAATACCGCAGTCTAAAACAAAGATCTTAGAATCAACTTCTACGACATATAAATTCTTACCGTTTTCTTGACATCCGCCAAGTGAAACAAAATTAATTTTACTCATAGTAAAACATTTCATATTTTTCCCTAAAAAGAAATATGAAATCTCCTTTCATTAAATTTTTGATTTTGATTAAGCAATAATTTCTATATGTATGTTATCATAAAAAGAATTTTTTTTAAAGGGGCTTGCTTAAAAAAAATAAAAAAGGCGCAGTGGCCTTTTTTACTATTTTTGTAATGAAAGAATAGCTTCTTTTAATTTAGCAGCTAAAGAAGCGCATTCTGATTCAAAAACAGTATGAAGTTGTGGATTCATTAAGAATACTCCACCCCATTCATATTCATCTTTATATTTTGGGCAAAGATGAACGTGTAAATGTTTACCAGTATCACCATACATACCATAGTTTAGCTTATCTGGATTCCATACCTTATGAATAGCGCGAGCTACTAGATTAACATCAGCAAAAAAAGCGTTACGTTCTTGATCATTTAAATCAACAATTTCAGAAACATGTTCCTTATAAGCAACAATAGCACGACCTGGGTGTGATTGTTCCTTAAAAATATAAACATTAGATGTAGGTAATTCAACACAGAAATAACCAAACTTTTCATATAATGATGGATTTTCATCCTTCATGCAATATGCACAATTCTTATCAATCATAATAAGCCTCCACGATAATTAATACATAATTAATACATAATTAATATATCACAATTATTCAACAAAATACATATAAAAATATCTTCCATCCAAATAAAAAAAAGAAATCGCAATTATGCAATTTCTTCTTAATTTATAATTATATTATTTAGCTCCGATATTTTTTAACTCTTCTTTTAATTTGTTAACATCTTTAGAAATAGGTAATATATCTAATTCATTCTTTTCATTATGGAAATTAAATTCTGTGTCAAACGCATCTTTAATATCAATAAAACTCTTAGGGTTATTTGATGTATCAAGTTTTGTATAATTTCCTTTAGCTGTTGCATCATATAAACAATTAACAAGCATAAATCCAGCCTTAGAAGAATCATTTTCATTATTCTTTATTAATTCTTTAATACCAATAAATACACAGTTTTCAGCAATAACATCAGCATCTTGGCTAATAACAATACCTTGGCTAACTAAAGCGCATTTAAACTTCTTATAAGTATTATTGATATTCTTAACACCTAATTTTTCTAGTTTTTCATGAGCCTTCCAATAATTTGAATTATCATATAAGCAATTTGACATATATACAAATCCAGAACGCACCTTTGGAAGTCTATCTTCAATATCAGTGAAAGTACAAGAATCAAAATTAATATGAGCGTATTTGTTCATTTCAACGCCATAATCACTTCTATCACCAATTAAAAAAGCTTTCTTTTGAGGTAAGGCAACACTTTGCATAATATCATCAAATGATAAATTATAATTATTTCTTAAAGTATAATAATATTTATATTTTGAATTTCCTTTTTTTGCAGTATAGTCATCATCAATTTTCTTCATCATCTTGTAAATATAACCATTAGTTGATGTATCATTTTCATTAAATTTACATTCAGAGATTGTAATTTTTGATTCGCGTGCAGTTGTATATGGAGCGCGTAATTCTGAAACAGCCTTATTAATCCAATAATTAGTATCAGAAATATCAATTTGACCATCATATGATTTACCAAATGTGCAATTGTGAACATATACGTTAGTTGAATTACTAATCTTCATATATGCCCAACCATATACATCATAATCGCCCACTGTAAAGTTAGGATTTAAAGAAGATGCGTCTTCCCATTGCCACATTTCGTCCATTTTAAGATTAGAAATTTCAATGTCGCTTGAAGAACCAATGCTAAATCCACCATGAGTTAATTTAGCACCATTTTTTGAGAATATTTTTAAACCATTTATATTTTCAATTTTTAGCTTAGTAATACCATTTTCAAGTAACATATCACTAGCTATACCACTTCTAGACTCATCTTGAATTCTATTTTTTCTGTTATAATCTTCTGTAACAGATGAACTCTTACTAGCACTAGAAAGCTTATTATATCCTAAATTGATATCTGAAGTAATTTCAATAACTGAAACAGTACCTTCTTGCTTCATTTCTTGAGTATAATCATTTAAAGAATCATTACATGTTGTTGTATATGTATCACGTGCTTTTTCAATTGCTTGAACTAATTCATCAGCTGTAGATACTTGAACATATTGATTTGTATTTTCATACTTAGAAAAATCAGGCATTTTTCCATCGACATAGCTCTTCTTTAAATTTGTAGTATCGATAGCTTCATATGAGGCATGAAGCTCAACATTTTCTGTTAATTCTTTAGAAAAATCAAATTGCTTTCCATCTTTATCAAGCCATTTTCCAATATACTTATGCTTATATGGAACATCAATTTCTTCTAATTTTGAGCCTTCTAAAAGATCATCAACTGAAGAATACTCAGTATTGTTTACTAAGAATTTAGCAGTTAAAATCTTTTTATAAACTGCATGTAGATTTATTGATTTATTAATTGGAGTATTAAAATCAAATTGATTTTCATCATTTTCATTTAAATACCATCCCATAAATTTATAACCATCTTTAGCTTCACCATCTAGTTCCAATGTTGTTTCTCCTTTTTGAACTGTCCAAGTAAGCTTTAAAGATTCTCCATCATAATATTTAATTGTACGAGTAGTACCTTTTTCCTCTTCTTCTTTTTTGCTAGGTTCTTCTATAACTTGATTATTTGTATTAGCAGTTATCTCTTTGTTACAGCTAGCAAGTCCTATTGTTGAAAGAACTGTTAATCCAGCTATACCTAATATAGTTAATTTTTTCATAAAATCATCCCTTCATAATTAAGCCCACATATTAGTAAGCGTTTTCAATTATACTGCAAGCGCTTACTATTTTCAAGATAAAAATAAAAAGAAGTCATTTGACTTCTTTTAAGCATTAAATACTTCATTTATTACTTTATTTGAATTATTATCAATAACATTTACAACTTCAATATTTTTACAGTTTAATAAATTGAAATTTGTCTTAGCTTTAAATGAAACATTTTCAATATGAATGTTAGAAACAGTATCTTCATTAATACCATTTATTTTAAGAAATGTATTACAATTATTTATTACTGAATTAGAAACTGTAATATCTTTAAAATATGGAATATCTTCTTCAGTTTCAAATGTATCATTATCTAGTTTTTCACTCTTCATTTTTTCTAATGAATAACCTAAATCAAAAATAATTGCTTCTCCAATTAAATCGATCATAGAAATATTATCAAAATGGATATCTTCAACAACTCCACCTCTACCCATGCTTGATTTAAAGCGTAAACCTACATCAGTTCCAATAAACGTATTGTTATCAGCATAAACATTATTTACGCCTCTACTCATTTCAGAACCAATTACAATTCCACCATGAGCATGATATACAACATTATCATGAATATAAATATTTGAACAAGGTATTGCAATTTTTCTAGCTTCTTTATTTTTACCACTCTTTAAGCAAATACCATCATCACCTACAGCGAAGTTAGAATTCTTAACTTCAACATTTGTACAAGATTCAATATCTATACCATCACCATTTTGTGCATAATATTCATTTTTAACAGAAACTGAATCGATTGTAACATTTGTAGAAAATAAAGGATGGATATTCCAAGCAGGTGAATTAGATGAAGTTATTCCTTGGATTAACACTTTATTTGATTTATAAATTGATAATAATACAGGGCGGAAGAAATCATAATATTGTTGACTTTCTTCTAATGTGATATTGTCTCTACCTTTTTTGGCACCTGCCAAAGCTGTTAAAGATGGATACCAAAGCTTTGTATTTTTTTCATCTAAATATTCGTTTAAAATATTTAGTTTAGCTTGCCAAGCTTTAGGAGTTAATTTCCAATCTTTAATAGGTCTCCAGTCATCACCACATCCATCAATAACACCACTACCAGTAATTGCTACATTAGTACAATTATGAATAGAAATTGGTGAATTAGTACGAATTGCATCCATTCCTTCATAATTAAACATTTGTGTATGATAGAATTCTTCTTTCTTAACAAATTTTAAATAGCAATTAAAAGGAATATGTAAATCTACATTATCGCGCATACAAATTGGACCTGTTTCAATAATGCCAGGAATTAGATTTAAGTGACCTCCACCTAATTTTGAAACACTATCAATTGCATATTGGATAGTCTTTTGGTTTTCAAAAGGATCACAGCTTAAGCTTCCAAAATCTTCAATTTCATATTCTTTATCAATTATATCAACGCTTTCTACAGTAATCATAATTTTGTTCTCCTAATTATTAAGTAAATTATATTAAACATAATAATTTTATAAGGGCAAAAATTACACAAAAGGAAATAAATCATTTCAAATGTTAAAAAAACTTTTAATTTTAAAAGTTCATATATAGATTTAAATTCGATATGAAAACGTTCATTTTTTTCACATCCTTCTCCTATATTTTCACATAATCTTTAACTTAATAAATATTTCGACCTGTTATGACATAAAACACCACAAATGTCGAATTATTTGTAAGATTTCTAACGATTTTTTTAAAATTATGTATTTACAATGAAAACGCTTTATGCTATATTTGAAAACGCTTACTAAAGATTTACATGCAAGCAAAAGGAGCAAAAAAAATGAAAAACGTTATAAAAAAAATATTAATCAGTTCAATTGCAGTAGGTAGTATTTTAGCTGCAGGACAAATCAAAGAATCTAGCGCTGCTAGTTCATCAATTTCTTGGAGTTTTAAAAACAATGAATTCAAGAATTTAGGAAAGATTAATTCTACAAAGACTATTAACAATTTAAGTTTAATTGCAACTAGTTCAAAAACTATGACAATAAAGAATACTAATGCTAGTTTAAATGGTGAATCATTCACTTCTGCACTAGCTTTAAGTGGTACAGGTAATACAAACTATAGAAGTGTAAAAGTACCTGTAGACTCAAATTCAGTTTTAAAGGTAACTCTTAACTCATCATCAAACAGGACATTACAAGTAGCTGATACAAAAGGAAACAAATTAACAACATTATCAGCTGAAAAGTCAATTGCAACTCGTCAATGGACATATACAGGTAGTGATAAATTTGTTTATTTATATTCAACAAATTCAAATATTAATCTATATAAGATTCAAGTAGATTATTCTGGTTCTTCTACTAGTGGTACTGGTACAGGATCAAACACTGGTTCAAATACAGGTTCAACATCAACAACTGCACCTAGCGGTTCAATTGAAGTTAAAGCTGGTGGAATGTCATTAAGCGATGCAATGAAGAAGGCTAAATCAGGTCAAACAGTTGTTATCAACGGTACTGTAAAATCAGGAAGAATTGATGTTCCAAGTGGAGTAAATATCAAAGGTATTAACAATGCTAAAATCGACTTCTCTTCAACATCAGGTTCTCAAGGAAAAGGTTTAGTATTTAACGGTAAAGGTTCTACTGTTGAAAATATCATTGTAACAAATGCTGCTGACAACGGTATTTACATTGAAGGTTCAAACAATACATTTAAGTATGTAACAACAACTCATAACCATGATGCTGGTTTCCAAGTATCTAACGGTGGAGCTTATAACAAGTTCATTAAATGTGAATCTACATATAATGCAGATGCTGCTGGTGAAAATGCTGACGGATATGCAGTTAAATTACATTCAGGTGAAGGTAACTATTTTGAAAACTGTACAGCTGCTTACAACTCAGATGATGGTTGGGATTGCTATGCTGCTCATGGTGCTGTTAAATTAGTTAACTGCAAAGCTTTATATAATGGTTTATGTGAAGGTATTAGAGGAGACGGTAATGGTTTCAAAATGGGTGGAGTAGATAATAAGACTCCAGGTGTTAAAGCTCATTTAGATCCATTAAAGCATGAATTAATCGGTTGTGAAGCTCGTGGTAACTACGCTTCAGGATTTGACAGAAACAACCAAAGTGGTGTTGTAACTATGAAGAATTGTATTGCTGACAACAATAAGAAAAACAACTATAACTGGCCAGCTAAGGGTAAACCAAGCGCTTTAGGTTATGAAGTAACATTTGGTAAAGCAGTAATTGATAGCTGCACTAGCAAGAATGGTACTAACAATATTTCAGGTGCTACTTTAACTGGTAACTGTGTAGGATTCTAATAAAACAAAAAAAGGTTTTCGATTGAAAGCCTTTTTTGTTTAATTATATTTGTTTGCCACAATGAGGACAATACTTAAAATCTAAATCTACAAAGCGATTACAAGTAGTACAAAATTTCATATTTTTATAATCTTCTCCTACCCCTTCTTTAATAGATTTAGTAGCACGCTTAATGTTCTTATCAATAATATCAGCATATTCATCACTAGCTTGATCTATAATAGGTTTTTCTGTAGATAGATTATAACCTTCGATATCTCTTTCATGTAAAGCAAGTGTAATACAGAATACACCCCCAAAAGCTACAAAGGCTGAAGTTCCTAATAAAACAATTGCGTGAAACTCTAATCTGCTTTTTTTATGTGTAGTTTCAACCCAATTAAGCTCTCCCATTTTAGGTTCACCTAATAATTTAGATTTTAAAATTAGTGCTAAGGCTCCAATTATCAATAATGCCATAACAATAATAGATATAAATCTTATCTTTTTTAGCAATAGTTGTCCTTTTTCATATTGTTCTTCTGATACATATTTTTTATTTTCCATATCTTTTCTCCTTTATACTTCTTAATTACATTATACTAAAAAACTATTTATAGTAAATAAAAAAAAAGAGGCTCAAGCCTCTCAAAAGAGGCTCAAGCCTCTCATTGTAGGTAAAACAATTAACGTCTACTATATATGGTGTAAAAGAAAGGTATAGCAGGTGGTTTATTATTTACCTACAAGCACATTGTACGCCTTTAAAATGAAGAAAGCAATTCTATACGAAAAAAATAAGAGGATTACTCCTCTTACTTTGAATCTTTTAAATTTAGTTCTACTTTTGGTAAATCAATCTTAAATTTAAATGCTACAACTCTTATCGATACTACCAATAAAACACAAACAATTGTTGCAGCGATAATATTAGCACCATTAATAATTAATAGATAATAGATGATAGCTTCTAAAATTGCCGCAATGGCATATATATGTCTACTGAATATAACAGGAATTCTTAGAGCTAATAAATCACGTAGTATTCCCCCACCAGTTGCAGTTAATGTTGCAAGAAAAATAACTTCAAACCAATTACAATTATTATCAATTGCTACATTAGCACCCATTATTACAAATACACCTAATCCAATTGCATCAAGAATTGTATTTAAAGTCTTAAACCAATTCTTATCAAAGAATGACATATTCTTTTTTAAATAAAAAAATATAAATAATACAATTGTTGTAATAAATGCTGATATTAATTCCCAATTAGGATAAATGGTAAATAATGAAGGATTTTTAAAAAGTAATATATCTCTAAATACTCCACCACCACAAGCTGTAATACATCCAAGCAATATAACACCTAGTAAATCCATCTTATGCTTAATAGCTACAATAACACCAGAATATGCAAATGCAATTGCACCAATAATATCTAAAATCAAAATAAATGTTTCCACATAATCACCTTTATATTGTCTTTATATTACTACTATTTTATTTATATTTCAAGGAGTAGCAAAAAAAGCCTCTCTATATAAGAGGGACTTTTTTAATTTAAAGATAAAGTTATTTTGTCACTAGATTCATTATCTTCTAGAATACTAATTAAATCTTCAATACTACCAAAAGTTTGATTTTTTATAATTCTTAACAATTCTCTAGTATTATTAAATGAAATTGATTTATTTTCTTTTAATTCTTTTAAGAAATCTAAAAATAAATAATCTTCATCATTATCTTTACTTAACTTAATTAATTCATTTAACACATCATCAGAAATATTATAAGATAATCTTTCTGAGAAATTTCTAATTTCAAAAAATGAATTAGGTAAATTAATTAATTGATATTTGTTTGCTAGTATTGCTAGAGGGATATTTATTATACCTCTAGCATCCTCTACAACAAAATCTTCATTATTTATATTTAATACTAAATCCATATTATTTCCATTCATTTGGCATAGTACGAACATATCTTTCTTGTCCGTCAATAGTAACCTTAGTTTTCATCCAATCAGAATCTTTTAATTTTGTTGTATTATTTGAACAAGCTAAACCAATTTGAACAGTTTCATCACTTTCTCCACATGAGACAATAACATTACCATTCATATCTTTTCTTCCTGTTGTATGAATATATTCTTTACCTTTTGAATTTTTTTCAATTGTATATGTTTCATAAATTGAAGTTACATATACAGCATCAGTCCATTTAGCAATACGAGTGATAAATGCTTGTGTAGGGAATTGATTATCTGTATTTTCTGTATATTCATCAGTTCCACAGCAGCAAGATACAACACACATTTTTGGCTTAATAAGTTCAAGGAAATCTTCATTAGAACTTGTTTTTGAGCCATGATGACCCGCTTTATATAAATCAACCTCTGGCAATGTCTTTTCTTTAGAAGAAGAGTTATAATATTCAACTAATTTTGCCTCTCCTTCTTTTTCAAGGTCTCCAGTTAATAAGAAATATTTATTCCCCGAATTAGACGCATATGTGAACATTGTACATACTGAATAGTTATTTTCATCATTTGATGTATTCCAGTAATAATAGTTATAAATAATATCCATTGTTACCTTATCAGATAATTGATATGTTCTTTTTCCACCATTTTTATTGTCATAGCATTCATCTGCGTACACCCATTTAGCACCTTTACTAACTTGGTTTTCAAATGTTGTAACCATCTTCTTATATGTATTAGATGTTTTAACAGTATTTCTGTTTGTAATAATTGTACCAAAAGAATATTTTTCAGCAATTTTAGGGAATGCTTCAATATGGTCTTGATCACCATGAGTTGCAATTACATATTCTAATTTATTATCTTTAACATATTGATTCATATATGGAATAGTTGTTTCAGATGAATTTGAACGAGAACCAGCATCAATCAAAATATCTGTTTCTCCGGCTTTAATATAAACAGAATCTCCTGCTTTATCATTACCAAGTGTCATAAAATGAATTTGGAAATCATCATAAGTAACACCAGTATTTGCATTAATAGTTTTGTGATTATGATTTTCTACATGTAGTAAACTTTCAAATAATTCAGGCTTAACAATGTATACACCTACACAAGCACCAACTATTAACATTAATATTAAAAATAATGCTATAAAAATTTGAGGATGCTTCTTTAGAGCCTTAACTGCAGCCTTCTTAGTTTTTCTTTTAGCTTTATTAGTTATCTTTTTATTAGCCATAATATACTTCTCCTTGTTAAATTTTTTTATCTTTCATCTACTCCACAAATTTTAAGTGCAGTCTTTAATCCATCTAAGGCAGCACTAGAAATACCACCAGCATAACCAGCACCTTCGCCTATTGGATAGATATATTTATTATTAGAAACTCTATCTTCATTTCTTAATATTCTAACAGGACAGCTAGAACGAGATTCAATGCCTGTTAAAACTGCATCAGGATCATTATATCCGTTCATTTTCTTATCAAACATTGGAATAGCTTTACGTAATGATTCAATTATATAATCTGGTAAACATTCTGATAAATCTGCAAATTTATATCCCATTGGATAACTAGGTTTTACAGAACGAACGCTAGTAGCCACCTCATTATTTAAGAATTCTTTAACAAGATTAATAGGAGCTTTATAATCATTAGAAATTTCAAAAGCTTTTCTTTCATAATATTCTTGGTAATCTAATCCATCTAATACAGAATTTTTCATATAATCTGATGGATCAACATTTACAAGTAAAGCTGCATTAGAATTTTCTAAATCTCTCTTGTAATAGCTCATACCATTAGTAACAATTGAATTCTTTTCACTTGTTGAAGCCATAACTTCTCCACCTGGGCACATACAGAATGAATAACAAGTTCTATTATTATCTAAATGTGCAACAAGCTTATAGCTTGCTGGTGGTAAAATATCTGAGGCTTTACCATATTGAATAATATTAATTTTTTCTCTCTTATGCTCAATACGAACTCCCATAGAAAAAGCTTTAGGTTCCATTGTAATATTTTTAGAATAAAGCATCTTTAATGTATCACGAGCAGAATGTCCTAATCCTAAAACTAAATGAGATGTAGATAAAATCAAATTATTGTTACCTGTTGTTTTTACCATAACACCATCATCTGTTTCAAAGAATGAATCAAATTTGGTATTAAAATAAAATTCAGCACCTAATGTTTTCATATCTTCTCTCATAGCCTTAATTACCTTACGAAGGTAATCAGTACCAATGTGAGGTAATGACTCATACAGAATTTCTTTTGGAGCACCATAATGTACAAATTCTTGAATAATAAATGTTAATAATTTGTCTTTAACATTTGTTGTTAATTTACCATCACTAAATGTACCGGCTCCACCTTCACCAAATTGAATATTAGAATTTATATTTAATTCCTTATTATTAATAAAGTTTTCAACATCTTTAATTCTATTATCCATATCACTTCCACGTTCAATAATAATTGGCTTAGCTCCACAACGAGCTAAATAAAGGGAAGCAAATATTCCAGCTGGTCCAAATCCTACAATAATAGGTCTATCATTATATTTCCATTTAGGATATGTTAATTTAACTTCTTCTTCATTATAAATTTCAATACTCTTATTTCCTTCTAATAAATAGAACTTATTGGAATTGATATTTACAATTAAATTATATGAAATTGTAATATTATTCTTATGTCTTGCGTCTACAGATTCTTTTGCAACAAATACATCTAATATGTATTCTTTATCAAATCTATATTCATTAGAAATAAGTGTTTTTAAATCTTTATTTCTATTTTTTAGACTAACTTTAAAATTAGTTATTTTGATTTTCATAAATTTCTCCTA
>JAEEGL017360608.1_pt1 | contig 14488 bp, 11 predicted proteins | sample 9134231 | NCBI WGS metagenome assembly JAEEGL01 (sample SAMN16246548, study PRJNA631951) | gut metagenome | biome: gut microbiome; feature: rumen; material: fiber-attached | host: Bos | place: Iran: Karaj | collected 2018-10
ATGTTGGCATCGTCGCAGTTGAACCATGTGACGCCGCCCACATCGTTGGGCAGCCACGAACGCATCTGGCAGGTCATGGTGAAGCCGCTCTGCTGTGTGGCGATGGGACGCTCGCGGTAGTAGGCCACGCTGTCGCTGTCCTTGAAATGCATGGGCAGCGGACGGATGGGCATACCCCAGGGGCCGGCGGTCATATCGGACGTCATGTCCAAAGGCGTGCCTTCAAAGTGGTCGCGCATGTCGTTCTGCAAGTCGCGCAACGACAAGGGTTTGTCGGGCTTGATCCACAAGGGCAGGTGGTCGCAGACGTCGAAGTCGCCGTTGATATAAGGCAGGTATTTATCCATCTCCTCGTGGCTGTAGTGGTGACGGAAGAAGCTCCACACGCGGGCATCAGCATAGCGCACATTCTCGAAGTCGATAGGGCAGTAGGCGTCGCGAAACGAGAAGTCCTCGTCCTTGCCATTATAGAACTCCCTTTCCTTGGCGAAACTAATGACATCGGCGGCATAGACGCATTCAATCTCGGGGTTATTAATCTTCTTGAGGTTCTTGCAGCTGATGCTGTTTTTGCTGTTCTTCTCAAGCGGGAACTGCCTGATACGGCTCAGGTTGGCATGGGCACAAATGCAGTCGTCGGGGATGCGCAAGGCCACCCAAACGGCTCCCTTTTTACCCGGTCCCTTGCCGATGATCTCCATGATCCAGGCCTCGTTGGGGTCGCAGACGGTGAGGGTCTCGCCGCTGCTGTTGTAGCCGTATTCCTCGACGAGTTCCACCATGCAGCGGATGGCCTCGCGGGCCGTCGAAGAGCGCTGCAGAGCGAGTCGCATCAGGGAGAAATAATCCAACAGCCCTTCCTGGTTGACGAGTTCCAGACGCCCGTCAAAGGTGGTCTCCACGATGATCACCTGTTTCTCGTTCATCAGGCCGACGACGTTGTAGGTGTATTCCACTTGTTTCACGTATTGTCCTTCGTGCGACGGTCCCCAACCGTGGATCTCAATCAACTCGCCTTTCTCGTGCCGTCCCGAGGGGCTGTAGAACAATGAGCCGGAGAAGCCGAAGCCGTCGCAGTTGTAGGTGCACATCACGCTGCCGTCGGCGCTGGCTTTCTTGCCCACGATGAGGTTGGTGCAGGCTATGGAAGGAATGGCACATAAGGCCAATATCAGGGTGAAAAGTTTCTTTTTCATCATGTAAAATGGTACATTTATTGTAGTTAAAGCTCTGCAAAAGTACATTTTTTTTACCTTTGCAAACCTTATTTTTACGACGATGAAGAAAACATTTCCACTCCGAGCATTGCTCTCGTTGCTATTGGTCTTTTCGACGATTCTGTGTGTAGCCCAACCTCCCGGCGGCGGTGGCCCTCCCGGTGGACGTCCACCCGGCGGCAGACCTCCTGGAGGCCGTCCTCCCTTTGGCGGCGACCGTCAGTGGGGACAGAACGAGGGCAATATGCCGAACGTCAAGCAAAAGAAGAAAGTGCGTGAAGGCGACACCTTCGTCGTGGCAGGCGTGCTGCGCGATGCCAAGACGGGAGAGTACCTGCCTTACGTCAACATTGCCGTGCTCGACTCGGTCGACAATGAGTTTGTCAAGGGCGGCATCAGCAACATGGACGGCGTGTTCGAGATCAACGGCGTGCCGCAGGGTGCCTTCATCCTGCGCGTGTCGGCCATCGGCTACGAGAGCCTCGCGATGCCGTTCCGTGTGACCAACAACACCAACTTAGGCACGATACGCGTCAATCCCGGCGTGACCTCCATCGGCGAGGTGACGGTGGCCGCCGAGCGACCGCTGTATGCCATGGAGGGCGAGAAACTGATTTACAACGTCAGCGAGGACCCGTCGATCCAGACCGGTACCACCGAGGACGCCTTACAGAACGCACCGGGCGTGGAGGTCGACGTGGAAGGCAACATCACCTTGCGCGGCGTGTCGAGCGTCGAGATCTGGATCAACGACAAGCCATCGAAACTCACCGAGGAGAACCTGAAGACCTACCTCCAGACCCTGCCCGCCAACGCCATCGCGCGCATCGAGACCATCACCAACCCATCGGCCAAATACGCCACCGATGCTGAAGCCGTCATCAACATCGTGACCTCGGCACATATCAAGAGCAACCAGTTCGTCAGCTTCGGCGTGAACGGCTCCAACCAGCCCTTCGTCTCGCCATGGGTGAGTTACATGTGGAAGAAGGAGAAACTGAGCATCAACCTTTTTGCCTCGGGTCGCTACAGCAACCAAGAGAATACTTCCGATTCATGGGCGCTGCGACGTCGTGATGCCGAGACTCCCGGAGAATATGAAGTGACTTGGGCCGACACCATCAGCCAAACCGGCAGCAACAAAAGAGGCTCTGGCAATGTGTTCATGAACGTCAACTATGAGATTGACAGCACCAGCGAGATCTCTGTCGATGCTGGTGGCTTTTATAACCTCGCCAAAAACAATACCCTTCGCAACGAACGGCAGACCTATTATTATTTGGACTCCGTTCCCTCATTTTCGCAACTTTTTGCCGACCAAACCAAGACCGACTATGAAAACCAATCCATTTTCGGTCATATTGGCACCGACTACACCAAAAAGTTCGACAACGAAGGCCACAACTTGCGTATCGGGCTCAATGCGAGACGTTCCAACAATGCCAACGAGCAATGGTACAACAGGATGTATGACGTCTATACAGACCTTGACGAGCATCGATATCTGCTAACGAATGCCAACAATTATGGAGTCGACATGGATGCACGTTATAACCGTCCCTACAGCCAGAATGGCGAGCTGAGTTACGGTTTCGAAGTGGAGCATCGCAAAACCGACAACATTTATGATCGATACAACGACACGATTGGCTTCTTGGTGGATACTTTACGCACTTACCATCTTCAGGAAACTGAATCAGAAATTGGAGGCGATGTCAACTGGACCCACCGATGGGGCGGTTTCACCCTGAGTACTGGATTAGGGCTGGAATCGGAACGCATGAGTTACGCCTTTAGCAACACGCCTTTTGCCGACGATAGCACGTATTGGCACATCCATCTGCGTCCGTCCATCCACCTCACGTATCGCACGGAAAGCATGCACAACTGGAAGCTTAACTATACCATGCGCATGTCGGCCCCCGATTACTTTCAAGTTACCCGCTTCCGCACCTATGGTGACAATAACTACTCCGTTGGAAATCCCAATGGGCTGAAAGACTCGTTCACCCATAGTATGGAGGCAGGATGGCAGAAGTTCTTCGAGCGTTTCGGCAACATCGGCATGGAGGCATACGGACGCTGGAGCACCAACGAGATCAGCTCGCTCACCGATGCCGAATACGACAACTACCTCGACCGCATCGTCAGCTACTCGATGCCTTACAACATGGGCACCTCGTGGCGCTACGGCACCTCACTCAACATGACCTACCGTCCCAACGGATTCCTCAACGTGCGTCTCTATGCCAACCTCTACAACTACGGCTACCGCATGGAGTATGACCGCGTCGACGCCATGGGCAACATCGAGCACAAGCTGACGCAAAACGACAAATGGTCGTGGAGCGTACGCGTCAACGCCTGGGCCAAACTGTGGAACCGTCTGCAGGTGACCGCCGCCGCCAACTACAACTCGCCGACCATCGGCCTGATGAGCGAGCGTAAGGCGCGTTATTTCCTCAACATGGGCCTTCGCAGCGACTTCTTCAACCGCCGCCTGTCGGTGTTCGTCAACGTGCAGGACATCTTCAACTGGGGCGCGAGATATGGCTCGGGTTCATCGAACACCAACCCGTATTACCTTCAGGATGCCACCAATAAGATGCTCAACAGCCGTTACATCTCGGCAGGCTTCACGCTGCGTTTCGGAAAACTCGAACTCGAGAAACAAGCCAAGGAAGGTGATAACGAGGCTGGCGACAGCCTGGATTAATCAGTTGTCCTGAAAGTCTTTTGGGAAGCGTCTCCACATCGCGTAGGCGCTTCCCATATTGTTTACGAAGGTCTGCCACATCTTCTCAGGCGGCGTGTTGAGATACTGCTCCGCCGTGATGTCGCCGACGAGCCACGAGTTGCGCACCAACTCGCCGACGAGCTGTCCGGCCTCCCAGCCTGCATAGCCGAGGTAGAAGCGTACGTTGCTCTCGTTGGCGATGCCCGTATGGATCAAGGTGGCCAAGGTCTCATGGTCGCCACCCCAATACAAGCCGTCGACGATAGGGTAGGCCTCGGGGATGAGATCGCCAAGGGTGTGGATGAAGAAAAGCTGGCTATCGGCCACGGGACCGCCTAAAAACACGGGAGCCTCGAAGTCGGGGAACTCGTCGACCGCCTGGTTGACCTGCACTTCCAACTGCTTGTTGATGATGATGCCAAAGCTGCCTTCCGACTCCACATGGTCGATGAGCAAGACCACCGACCTCCCGAAGTGGAAATCGTTCATTAAAGGCTCGGAAATCAGGATCTTACCCTGCTTCGGCTCTAACGAATTGCTCCTTATGACAAACTTTTCTCCTAAATCCATACCGCAAAAATAGGTTTTTTGAACGATATTCAAGGCAGTTTTCGTAATTTTGTGGCATTAATACACTCCCGCCGTGAAACGAACCGACCATCAATCCAAATTCGATGCCTTGCGACAAGAGTTCTCCACTTTCACCTTTGAACGACAGACGGTGAAACGCGAGAACGGCACTTTGTCGTTGGCCTTCGACTTCAACCTCGACGACCGCTACCACTTCTGCCCGACCTTGGAGATCCCGGCACGGCCCTTCTTCAACTGGGACGGCATCCCCGAGGAACAGATGCAGGCCTTGGCCTTCCAGATCGGCATGACCGAGCTGGTGAGCTATTGGAAAATCGCCTGCCCGAAGAGGGTGGTGGTGAAGCCGTTTGGACTGACGAAAAGCCAGAAGAGGTTCTGGACGAAGCTGTATTACAATGGATTGGGTGAGTTTTTGTATCTGAATAGCATCACGGTTTCGGAAGCGGAGTTGATGGAACTGCAGAATGACGAAGACATAGATGCTCTCGCCTTTCCGTCCATGTCATACCGAGCCCAGGGGGCGAGCGTATCTATGGACGGAAAGACTCGGCATGACATGCCTTCTTTCAGCAGAATCAACCTTACACTTGAAGAGAAAACGCTCGTTCCCGTCGGTGGCGGCAAAGACTCCGTAGTCACCTTGGAATGCCTACGTAACGAGATGCCCGTCATCCCATTAATCGTCAATCCTCGCGGTGCCACCTTGAACTGTGTGAAGACGGCAGGCTACAAAGAAGACGAGTTCATTGTCATCAACCGCACCCTCGACCCGACGATGCTGCAACTCAACGCCGAGGGCTATCTGAATGGACACACGCCCTTCTCGGCACTGCTTGCTTTCATCAGCATCTTGGTGGCCTTCGGAAGCCGCTCGAAATATATTGCTTTGTCGAACGAAAACAGCGCCAATGAGTCGACGGTGCCAGGGACGAACATCAACCATCAATACAGCAAGTCCATCGAGTTTGAGAGCGATTTCAGGAACTACGTGGCTGAGAACCTCAGCGACGAAGTGCAGTATTTCAGCTTCCTGCGTCCCTTGAGCGAATTGCAGATTGCCAAGCTGTTTGCGCAATGCGAGGCCTATCACCCCGTGTTTCGCAGTTGCAACGTGGGCAGCAAGACCGACTCGTGGTGCGGCCATTGCCCCAAGTGCCTCTTCACCTGGATCATCCTTTCGCCCTTCCTCTCAAGAGAGAAGCTGGTCGCCATCTTCGGCAAGGACCTGATGGCCGACACAAGCCTGCAACCCATCCTTGAAGAGCTCAACGGCACAGCCGCTGTCAAACCCTTCGAGTGCGTAGGCACCGTGGAAGAAGTGAGGGCATGTCTCAAAGCCGCGGGCACTTCGACAGGCTCAGTGACCGCTGGATCTAAGGTCCCTGAGTCTGTCGAAGGGCCGAGTGATAAAACCAAGGTCCCTGAGCCCTCGGTTCCTGAGCTTGTCGAAAGGCCGACTGATAAAACCAAGGTCCCTGAGCCTGTCGAAGGGCCGACCGTAGAAGAGATTCTATCTCGCTTCAACCCCCATCATTTCCTGCCCGAGAAGTTTGAACGAATCTTAAGAAATGCTTTGACCGAAGGCATAAATACACTCGCCTTTCCGTCCATGTCATACCGACCGACGTTAGGAGGGAGCGTATCTATGGACGGAAAGACTCGGTATGACATGCCTTCTTGTTTTGACTTGATATTAAATCGGCTACGCGGCAAGCACATCCTCATCCTCGGCTTCGGGCGCGAGGGGAAATCAACATTGCGTTTCCTGAACAAATACCTTCCCGATGCCGTCGTGGCTGTGGCAGACAAGAACGAGATGGAGGGCGTGACGCATTATGGTGAGCATTATCTAGAGGCGATGTACGACTACGACATCGTCGTCAAGACACCGGGCATCTCTCTGAAGGACTTCGACACGAAAGGCGTGGAGATCACTTCGCAGACCGACCTCTTCCTCAGCCAGTTCCATGCCCAGACCATCGGCATCACGGGTACCAAAGGCAAGAGCACCACGACGAGCCTGATCCATCATCTGCTGAAATCCTCAGGGCGCGATGCCATCCTCACGGGCAACATCGGCATCCCTTGCTTCGACGTGATGGAGGACATCAAGCCCGATAGCATCGTGGTGTATGAGCTATCGGCCCACCAACTGGAATATGTCCACAATAGCCCTCGTGTAGGCGTGCTGCTCAACATTTTTGAGGAGCATCTCGACCATTTCGGCACCATGCAACGCTATGCGGATGCCAAACTCAACATCATGCGGTATATGGGTGAGGAAGACACCGCCGTCATCCACGAGACGCTGATGGAAGATGCCTGGCGGCTGTTCGTCAACAACATCGTGTTTTCGTTGTTCGACACCGAGGAATTGATCGACTGCACGGCCTTACCGCTGATTGGCGCGCACAACCTGACGAATGTCAAGGCGGCCTTACTGGCGTGTTATGCCTACGGGGTGGATATCCGTGAGCTGATACCTCATCTCTACACCTTCAAGCCTTTGGAGCACCGTCTGGAGCCTGTTGGCACCTTTGATGGCGTCACCTTCGTCAACGACAGCATCTCCACCATACCCCAGGCCACCGTCTCGGCATGCGAGGCCCTCGGTCGCGTTGACTTCCTGCTGCTCGGAGGCTTCGACCGCGGCATCGACTACGAGCCTTTGGCCGACTACCTGAAAGAACACCCCGTGCCGCATCTGCTGTTCACCGGCAAGGCAGGGGAGAGGATGATGCAGTTAATCCAGGTCCCTGAGCCCTCGGTTCCTGAGCTTGTCGAAGGAGTCGAAGGGCCGTTCCTATTCTATTATCCTTCTATGGAATCCGCTTTCGCCTATCTGGCAGCCCATGCCGACGTAGGCGATGTCTGCCTGCTGTCGCCGGCTGCCTCCAGCTACGACCAATACAAGAACTTCGAGGAGCGTGGGCGCAAGTTCAAGGCCTTGGCCCAGTCGTTCAAACGGAAATAAAAAAAGCCGAGTTTGACTCGGCTTTTTTCGTTCTTTGTCAAAGGGTTATCCCTTCTTTACTTTCTTACCTTTGCCCGAGGTCCCGGCGTTGCCGCTGCCAGTGTTGCCAGTGTTACCAGTGTTACCTCCAGTTTGACCAGGCTTCACCGTCTTGGGCTTCGTGGAACCCGAGCCGCTGCCACTAGTGTTGTTATTGCTGCTATTGCTGGGCGTAGTCATCTTATAGCCTGCGGCTTCGCACATCTCCTTGATGTGGTTGGCACGCTTCTGGGTATCGGGGTGAGTGGAGAGCAGCTCGGCCAGTCGGCCCTGTGAGCCGCCATCACCGCTGAGACTGATCAGTACATTCAGTGCGTGGTACATGGCGTAGGGGTCCACACCGTTGGCGATGCAGAACTGGAATGCGGTCTCGTCGGCTTGCGTCTCTTGACGGCGTGAGTAGGCACGGCTGGCCAACTCTTGTCCGAGGTCGCCGAGGAAGCCTTGTGAGATGGCGCCTGCCGTCTGGCTGAATGCACCAATGCCGTAACGTGCAGCCACCATCAGGTATGAAGCACGGTAGGCGTCGCGGACGTCTTTATTAATAAGGTGGCCAAGCTCGTGGCCGACGACGGCAAACACCTCATCGTCGTTCATGGCGTCCATCAGGGCGGTGTAGACGCGCACGCTGCCGTCGCCGCTGGCGAAGGCATTGACGACATCCGACTGGTACACCTTGTAGTTGAGGTTCAGGTCGCTGATGTTGTGGAAGCGAGCCATGATGCGGTTGAGACGCTGCGTGTAGCTGTTGTCGGCGGGCAAGATGGTGTTCTGTCCGTCGGTCTCAGCCATGTACTGGCTGCACAGCTCCTTGATTTGGGAGTCGCTGATGGTCAAGGCCTGCACTGCGGCGGCACCTGCGTTGATGGCGGAGTTGGAATCCACGATTTTCAATGATGAGCAACTGGCCAGCATCATCACGGCCAAAGCTCCAATAAGTGCTAATTTCTTCATATTGAATCAGTTTTAGTTTGACTTCGGTTTAACTTTGCAAAAATAATGCATAATCGCGAAAAATTTTTCAAAAAATGCGATTTTTTTCTTGCATATTCCAAAATTAATGTATTTTTGCCACATCAAAATAATATCAAAATAATATCACCTATGGAAAAGAAAGAATTTGAATTTAAGGGTTTTGCGATGAATGGTTTCGTCGCATTGTTTATTGAATTTGCCATCATCGGCTTAAGCGTTTGGAGCATGATTGAATTTGCAATGGGCAAGTTCCCTACGCCATTGTTGTTTGTCATCGGCCTCTTGGTGGCGTGTATCTGGCCCATCGGCTTCCGTAAGTTGGAGCCCAACGAGGCCATGGTGATGCTGTTCTTTGGCAAATACAGAGGCACCTTCACCAAGACGGGTTTCCATTGGGTCAATCCCTTCATGACCTCCAAGAAGGTCTCGATGCGTGCCCGTAACCTCAATCCGGACAACATCAAGGTGAACGATAAGACCGGTAACCCCATCATGATCGGACAGATTCTGGTATGGCGTCTGAAGGACACCTACAAGGCCATGTTTGAGATCGACTCGCAAACCATGGCAGGAGGCTCGGCAGGCAATGCCGCAACGGTTTCGGTCTCTAACCGCATGAAGGCCTTCGAGAGCTTCATCAAAGTGCAGAGCGACGCTGCCTTGCGTGAGGTTGCAGGCATGTATGCCTATGACGAGAACGAAGCCGAAGCCGATGAACTGACGCTTCGTGCTGGCGGTAGCGAAATCAACGAGGTGCTGTTGGCCAAGTTGAACGAGCGTCTGGCCATGTCGGGACTGGAAGTGCTTGAGGCCCGCATCAACTATCTGGCCTATTCGCCCGAGATTGCCGCCGTAATGCTGCGTCGCCAGCAAGCCGCCGCCATCATCTCGGCCCGCGAGAAGATTGTGGAAGGTGCCGTCTCGATGGTCAAGATGGCCTTGGACAAGCTGAAGGACGAAGGCGTCGTCGAACTCGACGAGGAACGCAAAGCCGCCATGGTGAGCAACCTCATGGTGGTGCTCTGCGCCGACGAGTCGGCACAGCCGGTGGTCAATACGGGAAGTCTATACTAGAATGAACCCGCCCTAGACCGTCATGGCGGACAAGGATCCGCCATCTCCTAAGCACGAAGACGATGCTATTAGTCAGGAGATTGCGGGTCAAGCCCGCAATGAGGCTAAGGTGAAAAGAAAACGCTAAAACATTATGGAAATCATCGATTATACTAATCTGGGAATAGGCTTGCTTCTGATTGTGTCGGGCTTGCTGTGCTACCGTTACCCGAATCTGATCAACCCGTATGGGGGCATGTCGCCTGAGCGGAAAGCCTTGGTCGACATCGAAGGTCTGAAAAGACTGGTAGCCATCACCTTTTGCGTAACGGGTTTCCTGCTGATCGTCACGGCCTCGCTCTCCATGACCAAAGTCATTGGCGAGATGACGGGGGTGTATGTGATGATTGCGCTGATTACGGCCATGATGGTGCCTCTGTTTATCGCCATGTGGAGATACAACGGCTTTGGACGTGATAAAGAAAACCGTCTTTCCTATGATGCCAAGCTGAGGGAAAAAAGGAAAAACAAGATAACCATCTGCTCTGTAGTTATCATCACCTTATTATCCTTGGCCTTGATACCGATTCTCTTCCTTTGGGGCAACAAAGGGCCAAAGTATGACATCTCAAGCGATTGCATCAAGGTGAAGGGGGGCGGATACCACGCGACGATTCCCGTTGCCGACATCACCTCTGACAGCGTATGGGAAAAGTGGCCAGGCATTGCCTTGCGCACCAATGGCATGTCGACCAACAAGGCGAACATGGGACATTTCCGCCTGAAGAACGGCGAGAATTGCATCATGTTCATCCACAAAGACGGCGGTCCCTTACTTGAACTGCGTACCACCGACGGCGGGTTGTATTATTTGAATTGCGCCACGGAGGAAGAAACGAATGAGATGATAGAACAAGTGAAAAAAGCAATCAAACCATGAAAAAAGCAATTAAATTCTCCCTCATCGTCTGCCTCTTCAGTTGGGCGATGTTTGCCTTGGTCCACTGGGGCTTTGGCATAGGAGCCGCCACTCCTACGGGGTTTATGGTCTTCTCTGCGGCGTATATGTTTTTCCCTCTCATCACGGCCTTGGTGTTGCAAGCCATCGACAAGGAGAAGTTCAACCACACAGGCCTCGTCAACTTCAAGGTGTCGTGGGTCTGGGTGGTGGCCTGGCTGCTGCCTTTGGTGATGACTTTGGCTTGCATTCCCATCAATGGCCTGATGCCAGGCGTTGAACTCAAATACAACGCCGAGCAACTTATCACCCAATATCATGTGCCTGAGGACCAGCAAGAGCTGGTGCGTGAACAGATGGGACAGATGCCGGCCTATTTGATGGTGATTATCGCCATGGTCAGCGGTCTGGTTGCAGGCATCACCATCAATGCCATCGTTGCCTTTGGAGAGGAATACGGATGGCGCAACTACCTCGTCGGTGCCTTGCGCGAGGTGAAGTTCTGGAAAGCCGCCTTGTTCATCGGCATCGTATGGGGCATCTGGCATTTCCCACTCATCCTGATGGGCCACAACTACCCGAACGAGCCACGATGGGGTGTCTTACTCATGGTGGTCATGTGCATCCTATTGGGTGTCATCGAATTGTATTTCGTACTGAAGTCCAAGTCGATGGTGGTAGCGGCCATCATGCACGGTACCTTCAACGCAGTTTCTGGCTTGGTCATCTATTTCACTTTGGGCGGCAATGACTTCCTAAACGGTATGACTGGACTTTCAGGCTTCATCGTCATGGCAGTGACCATCTTATGCATCTGGATCTACGATAAATACGTCTCCAAAGAAAACCTCTGCTCGATGACATTGGGCGATTCTTTAGGACGCGAGACTGCGAGACACGAGACCCGTGACGATGGATACGTCTCGAGTCCCGAAGTCACGAGTCCCGCGTCAAAAACAGAAAGGGATTGACGATGGCTAAGGATAAAGACAATAGCACCAAGACCTTCCTGCTTCGCGTCGATGCCGAGACGATGGAGGCGGTGGAGCAATGGGCTGGCGACGAGTTCCGCTCCGTCAACGGCCAGCTGCAATGGATCATCGCCGAGGCTTTGAAGAAGAGCGGGAGGAAGAAGAAGTGATCATGTCATGTTTTTGATATTTGACTAACAATTTGCGGTCAAAGGAAAAGATGATTATCTTTGCGGTCTCAAGTTGATACAATGAAGATCAAGAACGTGCTTTGGATCATCCTCTCACTGATATTGCTTTGCATCGCCGTCATCGTAGGCTGTCAGCTCATAGTGCTCAGTGCAGCAAAAGGACGCACTTATTCTGATGTGAACCAGATCCCTCATCGTGAGGTGGGATTGCTGTTAGGCACCAATCCCCTAGGTCGCTCGGGGCTCCCTAACCAATTTTTTCTTCGTCGCATCGACGCGACGGTGGCCATGTATGAAGCCGGAAAGGTCGACCGCATCATCATCAGCGGAGCCCGTCGCGATGCGGATTATGACGAGCCGGAAGCGATGCGCCAAGCACTGGTCAGCCGTGGCGTACCCGACAGCATCCTCATCCTTGACGGCGAGGGCTATCGTACCATTTCCTCCATCAAAAGGGCAAAAGACGTTTTCGGAACCGACACATTGACCCTCATCTCGCAGCAATTCCACAACGAGCGTGCGTTGTTCATGGCCCGTCACTACGGGATGGACGCCATTGCCTATAATGCCGCCAACACCTCGAGCCGTAAATGGAAAATCATTATGGTGGGACGTGAGTGCCTGTCGCGTGTGAAGGCCGTCTTCGAGGTGCTGGGAGCCAGACGGCGGAAATAATCTTTGTCACTAACGCAATGACCATCATCATGAAAAGAACCACTTGCTTTCTGATATTTTGCCTTGCCTTGTTGGCATCGTGTTTCAAGACCACCGAGACCGACTTCAAGCCGATGTACATGGAGCCGCTCTACGAGGTGGCCATGGAGCAGGGCAGGAGCTATGCCGATTTCGTGGAAGGCTATTGGGCCAGCTATCCCGACACGGGGGAGGACTTCGGAACCATTTACAAGACCAAGCTGTCCGACTTGGTCCGCACGCACGAGCTCTGCCTCGACATGGACCTCTATTATCCCAAACAGGCACCCGACGCGACACGTCGTCCGCTGCTTCTGCTCATCCATGGCGGTGCCTTCTACAACGGCGACAAGCAAGACCTCGGTTATCCCGAGATGGCCTTCCACTTCGCCCAGCGTGGTTACGTGGTGGCCTCCATCAATTACCGTCTGGGCTTCAAGCCCAAGGCATCCGACGTCGACCGTGCAGGCTACCGTGCCTTGCAGGATGCCTACGCGGCTGTGTGCTACCTGATCGACAACGCCGACGAATTCGGCATCGACACCGACCACATCTTCGCCGCCGGCACCAGCGCAGGCGCCATCACGGCCCTCAACCTGGCCTTCATGCGTGAAGAGAACCGTCCCGAGTCGACGAGAGACGAAAGCGGATGGGGCGAGTCGGCAGCAGAGGGCATCCTGGGTGTGGTCAGCCAAGGTCTGCAGTTCCTTGGCTCCCTGTTCGACAGCGACTGGGGCATCGATACCGAGGGCATCGGCGAGACCCTTGGCTTCGAATCCGACTTGGGCCCCATCAATGCTGTAGCCGACAGCCTCGACTGTCCCTTCCAGATCAAGGCCGTTGTCAACATGTGGGGTGCGGTGCACGACCTGGCCATGCTCAAGAACTCGCCCGAGACCGCCATCCTGTCATTCCACGGCGACGCTGACCCAATCGTGCCCTACGACTACGGCTATCCCTTCGACAATATGCTCGACCCCTACGTCGACGACGTCATCTACAACCTCCCCGGCTACATGATGGGCATGGCACAATGGATGCGGGAGTGGGTGACGAGTGGCCGTCCCATCAACGAGTGGGCCTTCAACCCCATGTACGGCTCCAAGGCCATCCACGACAAGGCCTCGTCGATGGGCATGCGCAGCGAGCTGCACACCATGGAGGGCGGCGGCCACTCGCTGCATGTCAACGAATACCGCAACGGCCTCTCCGACTATTACGAGACCGTCATCCTGCCCGAGATGACGCGCTTCCTCTGCGAGGAGATGACAGGAGGTCCCTTGGTGCAGGTGGTGGAAGACAACGGATGGTACAAGGCCCTCAACACCGACAATGTGGCCGAGCTCCACTGGGTAGTGGAAGGCGGCCGAGTGACCCGCAAGAAGGGGAAAGACCAAGTGAAGGTCAAGTTCAACGCCGACGCCCCTAGCCATTCGGTGACGGCCTGTGGAAGGTATCGGAACGGGGTGGAGTTTAGGGTTGCCTTCATCGAACATCCTATAACAGACCGTCCAATCCAAAGGCCATAATACAACTCAAAATGGCTGTTTGAAATATTTTTCAAATAACTGTCTGTAATTCAAATTATTTTTCCTATTTTTGCAGCCCGATTCAGGCCGCAGTCCAGATTGATTGCAAAATCAGCGGTTTGAGTTGACAATCAAAAGTTTAACCCCCCTCGCAGGCGGGTGTCTGGAACGTCGGCGGGTACAATTATCCAACATCATTCCTATAATGGAAGAGAACGAAAACATCATCAACGAGGCTCCCGTCGAGGAAACTCCCGTCGTGGAAATGCCTGTCGAGACCGCTCCCGTGGAAGAGAAGCCGGTCGAGAAGAAACCCAGAACGCCCAGACCGAAGCCGGTTCCTGCCGAAGATTTCGACTGGACTTCGTCGCACAAGAAATTCGACAACTACTCGGACGAAGAGCGTGCTAAGCTCGAAGAGCAGTATGCCGGCACCATGAGCCAAGTCGCTGACCACGAGGTCATCGAAGGCACTGTGGTGGCTATCACCGACCGCGAAGTGGTCGTCAACATCGGCTTCAAGTCGGACGGCGTCATCCCGATTGCAGAGTTCCGCACCA
>JAEEGL010040907.1_pt1 | contig 14487 bp, 14 predicted proteins | sample 9134231 | NCBI WGS metagenome assembly JAEEGL01 (sample SAMN16246548, study PRJNA631951) | gut metagenome | biome: gut microbiome; feature: rumen; material: fiber-attached | host: Bos | place: Iran: Karaj | collected 2018-10
AATCGAAAACCTCGCGAAAATATGCGTTTCAAACCAGATCGATTCAGACCTCTATACCAAGTACGACGTTAAAAGAGGCCTTCGCGACCTGAACGGAAAAGGTGTACTTACAGGCCTTACCCGCATTTCGGAGATTAATGCCACCAAAATGGTCGACGGCAAATCCGTCCCCGCTGAAGGCGAGCTTTTCTACCGTGGAATAAACGTTAAGGATCTTATCGGCGGACAGCCGGAAGATATGCATTTCGGCTTCGAAGAAGCCACCTATCTGCTGCTTTTCGGCAAGCTCCCCACCAAGACCGAGCTTAATGATTTCTGCAACATCCTTACCGATTCAAGATCAAAGATGCCGAAGAACTTCTTCCGTGACGTAATCATGCAGAAGCCTTCCACAGATCTCATGAACAACATCGCACGTGCCGTACTTAATCTTTACGCATATGACCCGCAGTCGATGGACATATCGATCCCCAACGTCTTAAGACAGTCTCTGGAGCTGATATCCATCTTCCCACAGCTCGCAGTACACAGCTACGATGCAATGAAATACTACCTCGACAAGGATTCTCTCATTGTCCACCGTCCCAAGCTCGGGCTCTCGACTGCCGAGAACATCTTATATATGCTGAGGTCAGACAATAAGTTCACTCCCCTTGAAGCAAAGATATTGGATGTTGCGCTCATCCTGCATGCAGAGCACGGCGGCGGTAACAACTCGACATTCACTACGCATGTTGTAACGAGCTCCGGAACCGATACTTATTCATCTGTAGCCGCTTCTCTTTGCTCTCTCAAAGGACCCAAACACGGCGGCGCGAACATCGCAGTCGTCAAGATGTTCAAGGAAATCAAGAGAAACGTCTCCGACTGGGAAGATGACGACGAAATACTCAAGTACCTTGAAAGGATCCTTCACAAGGATGCTTTCGACCGCACCGGTGTCATCTACGGTATGGGACATGCGGTATATTCCATTTCCGATCCGAGAGCACAGATCTTCAAGAACTATGTGCGCGAGCTTTCCGCCGAAAAGGGACGCAGCGCGGAATTCAGGTTCTACGAGAAGATCGAGCGTCTCGCAGCAGAGCTCATCGCCGCAGAAAGACATATTTATAAGGGTGTTTCTGCCAATATCGACTTCTACAGCGGCTTTGTTTATTCAATGCTCGGACTCCCGTTAGAGCTCTACACTCCCCTGTTCGCTATCGCCCGCATCTCAGGTTGGTCGGCACACAGATTAGAAGAGCTTAACGGCCACGGCAAGATCATCCGTCCCGCATACCGCTGTGTCCAGGACAGAGTTGATTACGTCCCGATTGAAGACAGAAAATAAAGCAAACTGAACAAAATTAAAGGCCCCGCGATACTGACAATCGCAGGGCCTTTTTTCTGGCTTTCTAATATTGATTAAGAAAAGACTTCGGTTAAAACCTTATGCCTTCTCGTTGTCGTCTTCGATCTTTCCGAAAAGATTGAGTCTGAAGAGCATTGCCTCATCATCCGGATCAGAGCAAGAGATCTTTGCGTTGCAAACGATACCGCCCTCGATGAGCTTCATGATGCCTGTGATCTGGCTGAGCTTGCTCTTGAGGTTGAAGCGGTCACCCTCGTCTGTGATGAGGATTACGCTGCCCTTGCACTCGTCGAGCGCCTTCATAAGTGTAGCAACATCAATATTATCCAAATAAAAAGCTTTCATAAGAAATACCTCCTGTTAATTATTGGTACTTTTTGGTTATGTCTTCGGGTTCCCCCTCGGACAATCTTATGTTACTTTTCTTTCGGTCTTAACTCAATCGGCTCTGTTTACAAAATGCACAACCGAAACGGCGCGTTTTTGTGCATATTGTCAACAAAAGGTTTCCCGGCTTTTATGTTATCAGCACGTGGAAACCCTTGTTATATCAGTATTTGATGGCTTCGATGAGTTCTTCGTTCTCGTCGTAGATGTAGATGACGCCATGCTTATCATCGTCGCAATCAGGAACCTTCTCAACGCTTCCGACTTTCTTTCCCTTGTAGGTATCGCCTTCCTTGGGAATGCCGCCGGTCGAATCCGCATTCTGGCTTGCTGCCGTTTCGGAAGTTGCTTCACTTGATGCCTGTGTCTCTTCCTGCTTGGTAGTTGCAGCAGCTGTCGTTGCAGCCTGCGTTGTTGTCGCCTTTGTCTCTTTATTCTTGTCTCCGCCGCAAGCGCTTAAGCAGAATGCAGCTGAAATGGCTGTTGCCACGATCAAAACAGATATCTTCTTATTCATTTAATATCTCCTCCGCCTGAAATTCTTATGCAGACTACCATTCTTGTCCTTTTAAATCAACACATAAGAAAGGGAAAGATGAGGAAATCATTTCCGGGCAGGTCAAGATGCCTGAGATGAAGCCTTTGCGTCGTCAACAGCCTTCTCCAGATACATCGCCCTGACATAATCAACTACCCTGTTTACCCATACGCTGTAGCCTTCAATGTTCAGATGCACATAACCGTCACTCGAATAAGATTGTTTCAGGTTGCCTTCTCCATCCATAAGCGGAGTGCTTATATCAATGTAGAAAACGTCATTTTGCGTATTTGCATACTCCATCATGAGTCTGTTGAGCTCATTGATCTTGTCATTTGAAAGGGTTTCAGCGTTCTTCGTTCCGCGTCTCGGGATGGTCGACTGAATATAGATAGCTACTCCCGGATTCTCCTGACGGATACCCTCTATATAACTCTTGTATTTTTCAGATACGGCAGAAGCTTCCGCGCCCATGAGGTCATTGGTACCCATCATGATGAGCGCACGCTTTGCCCCCGCTCTCTTTACGAGCTCTTTCGCCTGAAGCTGCTCATTATTATATTTGAGCATATATCCGTTAAGTTTGGACTTGTCCGAATTGAACGTATAGCTGACTTTAGCCGCAACGAGCGGACCACCGAGATAATCTTTGCCCTTGGAGCCGAAATACGTTGTAAGGCCCTCCGATGTGGAGTTGCCGATGAAGACCGCTCTCGAGAAGAAATCGTTGACAGAGATATCCGACAGCTGGCCGTCCATTGCAGGATCGAAAAAGTAAACTATTCCGTTGATCCTGATATAACCGGTCTTCTTCTCGCCTGTTGCGGGATCATGACAGTAAACGGCATTGTTCTCGTATCTCATAGGATAAGAAGGACCGACATTTGCCGTAAACTCGGCCGTTACCGTATTTGCAGGATCTGATGCTCCTGCTTCCGTATTCTGCGTATCACCGTCCGGAACGGATGCCGTGGTTGCTTCTGTCTGACTGCTTTCAGCAGTCTCGGCGGGCGTAGTAATGACAGCCGAGGTTTCTGATGTTGCCGTTTCCGTTTCCTTTTTCGCTCCTGCGCATGCACTGATGCAGACAGACGATGCGATCAATGCCGCGGCCAGTATCTTTAGTTCCTTATTCATTTAAGGAATCCTCCGTTAGATTAATAAAGATTACCCGAATCCTTGCGTTTCAGACGCAGGAGTTTCGGTAGATTTTTTAGCGTCAGCTGCAGCCTTATCCAAATACTGCTTCCTGACATGACTGACTACCGTGTTGACCCAGGTCTTATAGCCCTTCATGTTAAGGTGCACATAGCCGTCACTGCAGAAGGACTTTTTCATATTACCGTCAGTCTCCTTAAGCGGAGTGCTGATATCGATATAGAAAACACCGTTCTTCGAATCTGCGTATTTCTTCATGAGAACATTGAGTTCGTCGATCTTCGCATTCGAAAGGTTCTTTACATTCTTGGTGCCTCTTCTAGGTGTCGTCGACTGGATATATATGACCACACCGGGATTTGTTTTCTGTATTCCCTCAATATAGGATTTGTACTTCTTAGCTACAGAAGAAGCCGAAGTTCCCACAAGATCGTTGGTACCCATCATGATAAGCGCATACTTTGCTCCGCACTTCTTGACCAGCTCTTTTGCCTGCATCTGAGTACCTTTATATTTCAGCATGTAGCCGTTAAGTTTTGCCTTGTCCGAATTGAAGGTATAGCTAACCTTTGCAGCTACCAGCGGACCTCCGAGGTAATTCTTTCCCTTGGAATTGAAATACATCGTAAGTCCTTCAGATGTAGAGTTGCCGATAAACACAGATTTTGAGAAGAAGTCATTGACATTGAGATCAGTCAGCTTACCGTCTTTTGCAGGATCAAAGAAGTAGGTCATGCCGTTGATCCTGATCCAGCCGGTCTTCTTCGCACCCGTTGAAGGATCATAACAATAGACTGCATCTTTCTCATACTTAAGCGGATATGAAGGACCAGGTTCGGCATTGTATTCCGCTGCGGGTGAAGAAGCCGACATCTTGACTTCCGATGCCTTCTCCTGCTTGCTGACTATGCCTGCCACGTTACCGGGAAGGCCCGAATCCTTGGCTACGAGAACGATCTGGATAGCCTGAAGATTCTTTGAACAGCCGACAGTCCCGCTTACCTCACCGTTCTTAGCCCAGTTCATCCAGCCGTAAGAAGCCGAAAGCGACCTGTAGCAGACGTCATAGTGTTTTGCGATATCTCCTGTAAGAGTTATCTTAATGGCTTCCACACGTTTTGAAGTATTCTGCGAACCTGCAAGCTTGCCGTCTGTCGCCCAGCCGTTCCATTTATCCTTTTCCCTGAGATGCACCTGATACTTGATGCTTCCGGCAAACTCTTTTCCCGACAGCTTGATCTTGATATTGCTTATCTTCTTTCCCGAGACAGCCGAAGTCATCTGGCCGATGTTCTTCCAGCCGTTCTTGTTGCCGTATGTCTTGCCTCCGACTTCATAGTAAACGTGCATGCCTTCCGTAGAAGCGTCGCGGCAGTCGATATCAACAAGTCTTTGATCCGTGACCCTGTCAGCTAAGACTCTGCTTCTGACGGGGATTGCCGAAAAAGTTATGATCATTGCCGCAGCCAAAGCAGCCGCAGAGCAAATAATATGTATGCGTTTCATTGAAATATGCCTCTTATATGGTATATGCCACATTCTAACACTCTTTTCACCGTTCAATAGGTTATCCGCAAAATTGCCCCACTGTTTTCACCGTATGCATAAAAAAGGCGGCGCAAAATGCCGCCTTGAAGTGCAGATTGAAATCATTATCAGGATTCGTCTCTTGCGTAATCCGTGCCTTTGAAGGATTCGTAAAGCTCGATGATATCTTCCTTCATGGCAATAAAGATCATTGCAAGCTCAGGATCGAAATGGGATCCCTTCTCCTCGAATATGATAGTGAACGCCTCATCATATGACATCGGCTTCTTATAGTATCTCTTACTTACCAAAGCATCGAAAACGTCGACAAGAGCCATTATCCTTGCTTCAAACGGTATACGTTCTCCGCTTAAGTGTTCCGGATATCCGCTTCCGTCATATTTCTCATGGTGGTAGTGAGCAATGTTTGTAGCAACTCTTACGAATTCTTTATCGTCAACGTCCGCAAGCACCTTACTCACGATATCGGCGCCCTTTGCGGCATGGGTCTTCATCTCGTCATATTCCCAGCTCTCAAGGCCGCTCTTCTTTTTGAGGATAGCATCGGAAACGGCAATCTTTCCGAGGTCATGGAGAGGTGCCGAGTTGATCACGGAATCCCAGAAATTCATGGATTTATTGAATCCAGGAAGTGTCCTCAAGCGCTCTACAAAGAGAGCACAGCAAGCCGATGTCCTGTTGATGTGACCGCCCGTTGAGTTGTCTCGTGATTCGATCATAGATGCCATTCCGAGGATGGTGGAGCTCTGTAAGGATTTGAGTTTCTTTGCCTGTTTATCAGCTTCACGCTGGAGACGCTCTCCCTTGAAGCTGAGCTGCTCGATCCTGTTATGCTGAGCCGTATCATCGACAAGCTCAACGAGATAACCCTCTACCCTTCTCCCGTTACCGAAGTGGATAAAGCTGAGCTCGGTGTTGAGATGCTTTCTCTCCTCAGGGTTACGGTCATTGATAACGACATCATCTTTAATGAATTTCTTCGTAAGATCGTCTCTGTCCGCATACATACTGGTATCGTGCATCCACTTGAGAATGCTCTTCAGCGCATAGTTCTCGGCATTAATTCTCGTATCGATAGTCGCGTTGACCAGCTCGGGGAAGAATTTGTATGCTGCGTTGTTGCATCCGACGAAGTTGAAGTTCCTGTCAAATACCATGTAGGCGTAATTGTTGACTTCTTCCATCTTCTCCTGGACGCTTAATGTAACATCATAAAGCGACATCCTGGACGAAGAATAGTTGAGCATTATGCCACAGCCGAGATAGAAGAACGGCAGGAGCTCATATCTGAGCTGGATAATGAGCTCGGTAATATAAACGACGAATACCAGGAACATCATTCCGACGAACAGGATCATCGTTCTGAAGGAAGCTTTACGCCTTCCTGTATAAGTCAGGACAGTAAAGAATATCGACAGGGCCATTTCAACTCCCAGGATTATGAACCTGACATAATAGAACGGTCCCGGAGTGGTGATGAGATTTGCAGGCGGACCCGGATCAAAGACAGCCTCTGCGTAGTAGAACGTGAACTTCTCGCTTACCAGTACAAACAGGTAGAGCACGATGTTGAAAAAGGCCATTATGAATACGAACCAGTCAGGTATCTTGGATTTGCTGAAATCCACGAGCTTGAGCATAACTATAAACGGCAGGAAAATTCCCGCGATATAGGCTAGTGCATTGGCTATAAATGCCGTATCGGCGGTTTGGGCTGTGGCAAAGAAATAATAGCCGATATTGCTTACAAGCAGTATTACCGACATCAACAGTTCAAGAAGATTGTTGCCTCTTTGGGAATGATAAACAAGAAAAGCAAGGCTGAGCATGCTCAGCAGAACGATTATACCCAGTATGTTGGTATAAATATCAGACATAACAACCCCATGACAGCAAAACTATCACTGTAATTTTACCGCATTATTCGTTGTTTATGTGTAAAAAATTATGCTATTGTTTAAAATACTGTAAAAAAGAAATAGAGGATTTGTTTCATGGCATCCGTTAAAGACCGTTTTCTTTCAATGCTTATAAAGAGCAGCGGTTACATTTCAGGTGAAACGGCGAGCAAAACGCTCGGTGTATCCCGCGCCGCCGTCAATTCCGCGGTGATGAGCTTAAGAAATGACGGATACGGGATAGATTCCTCAACCAACCGCGGATATCTGCTCACTTCCCGTCCCGACCGTTTGGGCAGCGGGGACATAGCGGCTTTTCTGCCTGAAGACCGTATGTCTTCCGTAACCGTTCTCCCTGTTGTCGACTCGACCAACACTTACTGTAAGGAACTCGCCAGAAAAGGCGCAGCCGAAGGCACTGTCGTTATCTCGGATCAGCAGACCGGCGGTAAGGGCCGCCGCGGAAGAAGCTTTGCTTCCCCGGCAGGAGTCGGCATCTATCTGTCTTACCTGATGCGTCCGGTCACCGGTATCGAAAAAATAAGCGAGATAACCTGCTGGGCCGCCGTAGCCGTATGCCGGGCAATTAAGGACTGCTACGGATTTGATTCGGAGATCAAATGGGTAAACGATATCCTGATGAACCGCATGAAGATATGCGGCATTCTCACTGAGGCATCCGTCGAAGCCGAAAGCGGTGCGATCGACAGCCTTGTGATCGGTATAGGCATCAACGTTAACGAGAAGAGGTCTGATTTTCCCGAAGAGCTCAGTTCTATTGCCTCATCAATATCCATCGAGAACGGCGGAAAGACATTAATGCGTTCAGAACTGGCATCAGCCCTGATCCTCCGCCTTGATGAGCTTGCGGACGGATGGCCTGATATGCACGGCAGCTACCTTGAATCCTACAGGGCATTATGCGCCACACCCGGCAACAGGATCGCGGCCTACACCACAATGGCAGGAGACGCTGCGCCGCGCACCGGCGAGGCAATCTCGATATCTGATGACTTCTCGCTCGAAGTAAGATTTGACGGATCTGAAGATAAAGAGCTCTTAAAAAGCGGCGAAGTCAGCGTCCGCGGTCTCTACGGATATACCTGAGCTTTTCATACGGTTATATATTCCCTGACCCGCTCAAACTTGGCGTCCCCTATCCCGGACACTTTCTTAAGGTCGTTTACAGTTTTGAACGGATTCTTGCTCCGGTATTCGATTATCGCTTTCGCGGTCACAGCCCCTATGCCGGGAAGGGTCTGAAGCGTCGCCTGATCAGCTGTATTGATATTCACCTTTCCGCCGGCCTTTGCACCGGTTTTCTGCTCGCTTTCTCCCCATATGTATGTTCCTTTTCCGCGGATCACGTCCGTGCCGGAAGACCTGTCATTTTCGACTTCTTTGACGGTGGGGATATAAAACGACATATTGGAGTTGATCTCGAAAACCAGATTCAGGCTTGATACTGCAGCATCTTCCGTAAATCCTCCGGCTTTCTCTACTGCCTCGTTAAGGATGGTGCCTGATATGACGCTGTAAACACCGGGTTCTCTGACTGCTCCGCAGATATATACCTGAACAGTCCTTAAAGGTTCGTTTGATGTCCCGGATGCTTTTGACTCCGAAGCCTTTGTCTCCTTCGCCGTTAAAGAAGAAGTCACCTGTTCATATGCCCCGGTATTGTCCCCTCCCCTGACGGTGCGCACGATATAGCCAGCGTTTCCTTTTAAGACGATCTTGTAGGCAAAAGCGAAGACCGCTATCAGCACGAAGGCCGCAGGGTAAAGAAACGGTTTATACTTTCTGAGATCATTTTTCATGCCAAAAGCATATCACGGCCGGGCATGGTTTTTTACCGACAAAAACCGACAAAAACCGACAAAAAAGTCTCAGTCAGTATATGGTCGGGATCTTGGTATCAGCGCTTATCCTGTATGCTTTGCGGAATTCTTCAAGGTCAGAAGGCGCCCTTATGAGCATTACGTCTTCGAAGATACCCGTATGAGTGTTCCTGAAACCCGCGACCTTTTCGCCCGTGCAGACAGAGCTTCTTACAACAGGCTCCCATTCGTCAGGTGAATAGTCACGGTGTTTCCTGCCAAACATAGGCTGCAAAGATTATTCTGCTCTGCCCTTCTTTTCCCAAAGGGTAGAGATATCGTAGTTGGCGCGTTCCTCAGGATGGAAGATATGTACGACTACATCCTTGAGATCGATAAGGATCCAGCGGTCGCCTGACCTGCCTTCTATATGATCGGCCAGGATTCCGCAATCGTTCTTGAGTACGTATTCGACCTCATCTGCAAGAGCCTTGATCTGTGTTGTCGAGTTACCGCTGCAGATAACGAAATAATCAGCGAGCGTTGTTTTGCCCGTGACATCTATGGTCTCGATATCGATACCCTTCTTTGAATCCAGGATCTCTACGATCTTATCGGCAAGTTCTTTGCTTTCCATCTGTATCTCCTTAATGAATTATCGGGACAGAGCCCGTCTTTAGTATTATTTAATCCCTAAATCACGAAGCATGTCAACAGTTGAAGGATGTGTAGGTCTTTCCTGTCTGTCGAATTTCGCCTTGATAGCGAGTGCTGTCATGCGGACAGCTTCATCAAGATCTGTCTGCGCAGCTTTCCTTATCGGCTCAAGATCCATGTAAGTCCTTGCAGGTTCTATCTTATCGGCAAGATAGACTATCTTCTCCAGAGCAGACATGCTGCCTCTTCCGGTCGTGTGATAACAGATGGCGTCAAGGATCTCCCTGTCCTTCTCACCGAAGCCGTCACGCGCGAAAACCGCGCCCGCGGGCGAATGCAGGAGCTTTTTGTCGGTAAACAGGTCACCGCAGTAATCAGCCGCCATCTCACGCTGGCTGTCGATATCGAGCTCCTTCGCGCAGTCGTGGAGAGCGCCCGCGATAAGAGCCTTGTCGGGATCTGCTCCGAACCTTACGGCAAGCTCAGCAGAAAGATATCCGACATTCAGTGTGTGAAGGAGCCTTTTTTCGCCGAGGTAGGGATACATCCATACAGCACTCTCGAAAAACCTCTCCTTTGCTTTATCACTGACGCCTTTAAGCTTAGTCCTCTCAGTATAAAGAGCGTGAGTAGCAATGAATTCACGTGCAGCTTCGGGAACCTGGGAAAAGTCACCTGTCTTAAGTATTTCCGATGAAGCGCACATAACGCCGTTGAGCCTGAAAGTCTCAACTCTTCCGCCAAGGTTCTCCCTGATGGATTCGGCTGCCTTGTCGACATCCACGCTGTCTCCCGGTCTTTTCGCGGCCAGGAGCGTCGCATGCCTCAAGATCTCTTCGGGTTTGTACCATGTCTCAAAGGTACCCAATGTGTCGGAGCCCATGATCCAGTAGTATTCGTGAGGACCTTCGGCCTTTTTCTTCTTAACGCCCTGCTCTGTAAGGAATCCGGTCATGTACTCCGGATCCGTCATGAGCTCGAGCGTCATGCAGGTATAGCTTATTCCCTTGATGCCGAATTCGACGTCACTTACGAATATGGATCTCCCGCCGTCCTTCTCCGGGAGAGAATCGCGGACAGCCTTGGCCATATAGAACCGGTAAGGCGCCGGAAGCGTCATGGAATTGAGCTTGAAGGAATTCTTTACCGACGGGACGATTATCACGCAGTCAACAAATCCTGAAGCCAGGGCATCCCTGACAAGAGCGATATGGCCGTTATGAACCGGATCGAACGATCCGCCGTATATGCCTATTTTCATTTGTTGCCCAGTGTACGTCCGATGTCGTGTCTGTAATGCATATCCTGGAAGGAGATCTTTGCTACTCCTTCGTATGCGGAATCGATTGCCTCGTCAGGTGTTGCTCCCTCTCCGTAAACACAGAGAACGCGTCCGCCGCTGGTAACGAGCTTTCCGTCATCGGTAAGCTTTGTGCCGGCCTGGAAAACAATATGTCCGCACTCTTTTATGCCGGTGATCTCATATCCCTTCTTGTAGCTTAAAGGATATCCGCCGGAAGCCATAACGACTACACAGGAGCAGCAGTCTTTCCACTTGATATCGATCTTATCGAGATTGCCGTCGATGCACGCATCGATTATGTCCATGAAATCAGTCTCGAGTCTGGGAAGGATAGCCTGTGCCTCGGGATCGCCGAATCTGCAGTTATACTCAACGACCTTGGGTCCTTCGGGTGTGAGCATAAGTCCGAAATAGACTACGCCCTTGAAAGGTCTGCCCTCAGCGATAAGTGCCTTCATCGTCGGTTCGACGATCTCATCGTAGATCCTCTTGTTATCTGCATCAGTGAGGTCAGCACCGGGTGTAACGGCTCCCATTCCTCCGGTGTTGAGACCTTCGTCATGATCATTGGCTCTCTTATGGTCACGGGATGAGATCATGGGGATGCATGTCTTACCGTCAGCGAAAGCAAGAAGGGTCATCTCAGGGCCGGTCATGAACTCTTCTATAACTACGGTATTCCCCGCGCTGCCGAACTTGTGATCAGACATCATCTCATGGACAGCGGTCTTAGCTTCATTTATGGTCTGTGCAATGATAACGCCCTTGCCGAGCGCAAGACCGTCTGCCTTGATAACGATAGGAGCCTTCTGGGTATCAAGATACTCCAAAGCCTTTGCTTCATCATCGAAAAGCTCGTATTTGGCGGTCGGGATGTTGTACTTCTTCATGAGGCCCTTGGAGAAAGCCTTGGAACCCTCAATGATAGCCGCATTCGCGTTAGGTCCGAAAGCACGGAGTCCTGCCGCCTGCATCTTATCTACCATACCGAGCACGAGCGGATCGTCAGGCGCAACGAAAACAAGGTCAAACTTCTCTTCCTTTGCGTATTCGACCATGGCGTCGACATCGGTAGCGCCTATGTTCTTGCAGGTCGCTATCTCGGCGATTCCGCCGTTACCGGGAGCGCAGTAAAGCTCCGTAACCTTGGGACTCTTCTTAAGAGCAGTGCAGATCGCATGTTCTCTTCCGCCGCCGCCGACAACCAATACCTTCATAACAGATCCTCCGATAAGATGGATTAATAACAAAATTCGCACGGAATCCCGTGCTATAAAATCATATCACAAATCAAAGAGATTATTCGGAAGTTAAAGCACGATTTCCATGCCGTATTTGAGAACGGAAAAGCCCATTGCCTCATAGAAGGCCTTTGCACTGTCATTGCCCTCCCAGACGTTGAGCGTCATGTCGTAGCATCCGTTCTTTTTCGCAAATTCCTTTACGTGGCTGAATATCTCGGTCCCGACATGTCTGCCTCTGGCCTTTTCGTCAACGCAGATATCGTCAAGATAAAGAGTTTTCACGGGCTGGAGCGAATGACCGTGCTTCTTTTCGAATACCGCGAAGCAGTATCCGAGCATGACTTCGGAGTTTACGTCCTCATAGCAGACAAATACGGGTGTCTCATCGCTCTTTATAATGGCTTCTATCTCTTCGTCAGAGTACTTTCTATGGCCATGCACGAAAAGATCGGGCCTTATGTCCGCGTGGACATTATTGACCTGATACAAGAGCCTGGCTATTTCAGGAATATCCTTTGAGACTGCCCTTCTAACGAACATCGCTTATTTGAGGTAGTGCATCCACTTAGCACCGGGAATACCGGCAATTAAGCGGTCGATGTCCTTGTGAGCGATGTCATTAACTATAACGGCACCGTCAAGACGTACTGAATCATATTCGGAGAATGCAGTAACAGGGATCTCGGGAGCTCTTACCACGATCGATGCTTTTACATCGTCATATGCTTCGACAGCCTCGCCCTTATCCTCCCAGAGCCTTGAATCAGGCATCTTACCGCCTGCAGCAGCTTCAAGGATGTCTCCGCAGACAGCTGAAGCCGTGGGAACTGCACCTGCACCCTGGCCGTAGAAGAGCGACTCGCCCAAAGCGTTGCCCTCGACCATTATCGCGTTGAATACGCCTTCAACGGAAGCGATAAGGCTTGAACGTGAAACATATGTCGGAGCGACATATGCTACGGGCTTTGAGCCTTCCTTATTCTCGAAAAGCGCGATGAGCTTAAGTTCACATCCGATCTTCTTTGCAAACTCGATATCATCGGTCGTGATCTCCGTAATACCCTTTGCATCGATCGAAGAAGGAGCGACATATGTGCCGTCGAGAGCGATCGTGGAAAGGATCGAAAGCTTTCTCTGTGCATCGATACCCTCAAGATCGGCAGCGGGATTAGCTTCCGCGTAGCCGTTCTGCTGAGCCTGTGATACTGCTTCTTCAAGGCTGATGCCGTTATCCTTCATCTGCGTGAGGATGTAATTCGTTGTTCCGTTAACGATACCTGCGATACGGACTACCTTGTTAGCGGCAAGGCATCTGTACAAAGGCCTGATTATAGGGATACCTCCGCCGACTGCAGCCTCAAAGAGATACTGGCATCCGTTTTCTTTCGCGATCTTGAGGAGCTCCACACCGTGTGTTGAGACAAGCTCCTTATTTGACGTAACTACAGTAATACCAGCGGAAAGCGCTCTTTTCGTGTATTCGTAAGCTACCCTTGCGCCGCCGATCGTCTCTACTGCGATCTTGATGTCCTTGTCACCGAATACTTCGTCAGCATTATGTGTAACCCTGTCAGCAAAAGGACTGTCAGGAAAATCCCTGAGATCAAGGATATGCTTAACATAGATCTCTGTGCCGGTGCGCCTTGCGATCTCTTCCTTGTTCATTTCAAGAACCTTTGCGGTTCCCGCTCCGACTACACCGAATCCGAGGATAGCGATATCCGTTCTCATATATGTACCTCCAAATTATTCCCTGCTTAATATCTCGCACTTTCTTACGCCTGCGAGTTTTGCTATATCCTTCAGGATGTCATCTACCGTTCCGAACATCGATACGGTCTCGATGGAGATTGAAATGTCCGCGAGTCCGTTGATCGGGATGTTCTGGTTTATCGTAAGGATATTAGCGTGCGAATCAGCAATTATGGTAATTATCGACGACAAGATGCCCTGGAAGTTCTCGACTGTAATAAGTAGCGTGACCTTTTTGCCTGAAGTCGCCTCATAGAAAGGCATTACGGAATCCTTATACTTATAATAGGCGCTGCGTGAAAGACCGGTCTTACGGACAGCCTCGTTGACCGATACGGATTCGCCCGTATTGAGACGCTGCTTGACTTCCATAACCTTTATGAAAACCTCAGGGAGCACTCTCCTGTCAACCAGATAATATTCCGGGATGTCGTTGTCCATTTTTAACCTCTGTTTCTGCAGACAGTCCACCAATGGTGGACACTTGTACGTGCCCGACAATATTAGCATGATATCCGCAGTATTTCAACAAAGAATTATTATTTTTCTTTAGAAAGCTCTTCAACCATCTTTCTTAAGGCTCTTCCCCTGTGGCTGATAGAGTTTTTCTGCTCGGGAGGCATCTGGGCAGTGGTCATGCCGAATTCGGGAACATAGAAGATAGGATCATACCCGAAGCCGTTCTCACCCGCAGGCTTTTCGTGAAGGACTCCTTCGCATTCGCCCCTTACGGTAAAGCTTGTTCCGTCAGGCCTTACTACTGCGACCGCACAGACAAAGCGCGCAGTCCTCTTCTCTTCGGGTACTCCCTCGAGCATCGAGAAGATC
>JAEEGL010049656.1_pt1 | contig 14487 bp, 13 predicted proteins | sample 9134231 | NCBI WGS metagenome assembly JAEEGL01 (sample SAMN16246548, study PRJNA631951) | gut metagenome | biome: gut microbiome; feature: rumen; material: fiber-attached | host: Bos | place: Iran: Karaj | collected 2018-10
CCAAAACGGTCTATACAAAGGCCGGCGCAGAAAAATAAAACAAGCAGAAAAAACGCCACCGGTGCGGGATCCCGCAGCGGTGGCTTTCGTGTGTTCACCGATATTTCGCGAAGTGTTTGTCTTATTCCCCGGCGCGTTTGCGGACGATCCGTTTGATCACCGTGCAAATGATCACGACAATGAGGAACAGGGCGAGACCCTGCAGGGCTCCGTAACAATACCAGGGCGCGGAGCGGGCCTCATAAATTTCCGGGTAATTGCGGAATTCTCGATAGTTTGAGATCGTCATGCCGACGAAGACGCCAAAAAATGAGCCCATGAGAACATTTAAGAAATGGTTGAGTTTTTTCATTGTGCGTCCTCCCGATTCTGCATCGTTCCAGGAAAAAACTTATACGCTTTTCCACAGCATCCGGTTTTCTTCAAAACTGACCGCAAGCTGCCCTTCGTCCAGCAGCCACGCCAGGTAGCCCCGGACGGTGCTGCCGACGAGGACGTACTGGCCCCAGCTCATGGAGAGCTGATAGTGATCGAACACGCCCTTGAGCACATCTTCAAAAGAAACCGGCTCCGCGCAGAGGGAGCGGACCAGCGCCGCGATCTCGTGCACCTTGGCGATGTTCCGATCCGCCAGGGGTTTGACGTCCTCCAGCACAGGGGCGTGGGCGGGTATGAAGCAGTTGCCCGCCAGACCCTTGACCGTCTCCAGGGCCGCCAGGTACTGCCGGGGGTCATAGAGATAATTCACGTGATATTTTTCGATGATCTCCGCGGAGCTCATGCAGTCGCCCAGGAACCACACGCCGTCCGGGGTGCGGAAGGCGACCATGGCGGGGCAGTGGCCGTCGAGACAAATCATTTCCATCCCCTCGGGCAGGCATTCCGGCATCAGGGGCTTTGCGTCGCTGGGCTTGGCCATGAGAAATTTGTTCCGCAGGGGCTTCGGCGGGCAGCCGCCGTAGAGCAGCGACGGCTCGTGCAGCGGATGGCGGGTGAAGCTGAGATCGCCCTCGGGGGCGTAGATGGCGCAGCCGGTACGGCTGGCCAGCGCGGCGCAGCCGCCGGTGTGGTCGGCGTGGGAATGGGTGATGTAGACGGCGCGCAGGGTCCAGCCGTTGGCATTCAGATGCTTCAGGACCTTTTTCGCCGCGTCGGCGTCGCTGCCGCTGTCGATGAGGCAGACCTCGGTATCGCTGATGCGGTACACTCCGATTTTGGCGGGACAGTCGATATAACAGGTGCGCGGCGCGACCTGGATGAGCTCGTACATGGCGTATCCTTTCTCAATAGGCAAAGCCGGGGAAATATTCCTCGACGAAGTCCACGGCTTCCACCCGGAAGCTGCGTCCGTTGAGATCTTCCAGGGCGCCGGCGTCGGTGGTGAAGCGGAAGACCAGGCGGTAAGAGTACAGGGCCTGGTAGCTGCGGCCATAGCGCTTGTCGGGCTTGGCGTATTTGCCCTCGCCCAGCAGGGGATGGCCCGCGTGGGCGAACTGGGCGCGGATCTGATGGGTCCTGCCGGTGATGAGCTCGCATTCCACCAGGGCCAGGCCGTCCCGCCGGTCCAGCGTGCGGTAGCGGGTCAGGCAGGTGCGGGCCCCGGGCTGGGGCTTGTCGGTAACATAGACGCGGTTTTTGACGGCGTCCTTGAACAGGTAGCCCTTGAGCTCGCCCTCGGCGGGCCTGGGGGCGCCGTGGACCACGGCCAGATAGTATTTCTCGATCTCCCGGTCGCGGATCTTCTGGTTCATCACCCGCAGGGCCTCCGCGGTCTTCGCCGCGATGACGATGCCGCCGGTGTTGCGGTCGATGCGGTTGCACAGGGCGGGGGTGAAGCTGTTTTCTCCCCGGGGATTCCATTCGCCTTTGGCGTACAGGTAGGCCTGGATGTGGTCGATCAGGGTCTTGCCGTACTCCGCTCCGTCGTGGGGATGCACCGCCAGGCCGGGCCGTTTGTCCACCAGCAGGATGTTTTCGTCTTCATATACAATATGGAGCTTCGGCGCGCCCACCTTGAGATAAGCGTTCTCCGGCTTCGGCGCGTCGAAAAATTCGTCGTTGATGAAGAGCTGGAGGGTATCGCCCTCGCACAGGCGGTCGTCGCGCCGGGCGCGCGCCCCGTTGCGCTTGATGCGCTTGCAGCGGATGTACTTCTGGGCCAGGGAGGCGGGCAGCAGGGGAACGGCCTTGCCCAGGAAACGGTCAAGCCGCTGCCCGGCGTCGTTTTTCCCCACGGTCAGTTCCTTCATGCCATCGCCTCCTTCTTTGGGTTTAACTATGCGCAGGAAATGCAAAAAAGTCAAGTTTTTTTTATGGAAAACGGAAAAAACCATTTGACAAACCGGGGGCGAATGTTTATAATGTCTTTTGCATGACTGCAGATCGGAGAAGGCTATGCTGCTGGATTTGTCAAAACTCATAGGAGCCCCGGGCAGCGCCCTGGACTTTGAGACGTCGCTTGATCTGAGCGAGCTTGACTTCGGCGGCTGCCGTCCGGCAAAGCAGCCGGTCACAGCCAGCGGCACGGTACGAAATACCGCCGGCGTGCTCCTGATGCGCGGCGAGGTCCGCACCCGCCTGTTCGGCGTGTGCGACAGATGCGCCCGCGAGTTCGAGCGCGACGTGGTTTTCCCGCTGGAGGCTGTGCTCGTGACGGAGCTGGCCAGCGAGCAGAACGAGGACGACTGGGTCTTTGTGCTCGAAAACGGCTGCGCCGATCTGGACGATATCGTCAACACCACCTTCGTGCTGAACATGGACACGAAGCTGCTGTGCAAGCCCGACTGCAAGGGCCTGTGCTGCCGGTGCGGCGCGAATCTCAACGACGGCCCCTGCAGCTGCAAACCAGAAGCGGATCCCCGCTTTGCCGCGCTTCAGCGGCTATTGAACGATAATAAGTAATAGATGCAATATTGCATTCCTTAGGAGGTGTCACCATGGCTGTCCCCAAGTGTAAAGTGTCCAAGGCAAGAAGAGACAAGAGACGCAGCTCTCACTGGAAGATCTCTGTCCCCGGCGTGGTCAAGTGCCCCAAGTGCGGCGCGATGCGTCTGCCCCACAGAGCCTGCAAGAACTGCGGCACCTACAACGGCCGCGAAGTGATTGCGGTGGAAGCAGAGTAATTCTTGACAGACGGATACCGTTTACCGGTGGAGAGGAAGGCGCAGCCTTCCTCTTGGTCTTTCTATGACCGATTTTGAAAGGAGGAGATCCTATGGCCCTGCCCGTCGTTGCCATTGTCGGCCGCCCCAACGTGGGCAAGTCGATGCTCTTTAATAAGCTGACCGGACGCCGCACCGCCATCGTGGAGGATACCCCCGGCGTCACCCGCGACCGGATCTATGGGAAATGCGACTGGAACGGCCGCGAATTCCAGGTCGTGGATACCGGCGGCATCGAGCCCAGCACCCGCAGCGAGATGCTGCTGTTCATGCGCCGCCAGGCGGAGATCGCCATCGAGACTGCGGACGTCATCATCATGGTGACGGACGTGAAGGTGGGCATGACCGCCGCCGATCAGGAGGTGGCGAACATGCTGCTGCGCTCCAAGAAGCCCGTATGCCTGGCGGTGAACAAGTGCGACAGCGTGGGCCCCACGAATCCGGACGTGTATGAATTCTACGCCCTGGGTCTGGGCGATCCCATCGAGGTCTCCGCCATCCATGGCCACGGCACCGGCGACCTGCTGGATTTCTGCGTGGCCAATTTCCCGCCCGAGACGGAGGACGAGGAGGAGGACGACGTCATCCGCGTCGCCATCGTGGGCAAGCCCAACGTGGGCAAGTCCAGCCTGCTCAATCAGATCCTGGGCATGGAGCGTACCATCGTCTCCGACGTGGCGGGCACCACCCGCGACGCCATCGACAGCTACTACGAAAACGAATACGGCAAGTACTGCTTCATCGACACCGCCGGCATGCGCCGCAAGTCGAAGGTGGACGACGCCATTGAGAAGTATTCCAACATGCGCACCATCGCCGCCATCGACCGCAGCGACGTGTGCCTGATCCTCATTGACGCCAACGAGGGCGTCACCGAGCAGGATACCAAGATCGCCGGCCTGGCCCACGAGGCGGGCAAAGCCTGCGTCATCGTGGCCAACAAATGGGACACGGTGGAAAAAGAGACCAAAACCATGGACGAGAAGACCGCCGACATCCGCCGGGATCTGAGCTATATGACCTATGCGCCCATCGTTTTCCTCTCCGCCCTCACCGGCGCCCGGGTGAACCGTTTGTTCGAGGTCATCAACGCCGTGAGCAACAATGCCGCCATGCGCATCACCACCGGCATGCTCAACAATATCCTGGCCGACGCCACGGCCCGGGTCCAGCCCCCCTCGGACAAGGGCCGCCGCCTGAAGATCTACTATATGACCCAGGTGGGGATCAAGCCGCCCCATTTTGTGGTCTTCTGCAACGACGCCAGGCTCTTCCACTTCTCCTATCAGCGTTATCTGGAAAACCAGCTCCGGGCCGTCTTCGGCCTGGAGGGCACGCCCATCCGGCTGACCATCCGCCAGAAGGGCGACAAGGAGGACTGAGCCCTTGCGCGAATCGATTTGTGTTTTGGGCAGCGGCGCCTGGGGCACTGCGCTTGCGGTGCATCTGAACCGCAACGCCCACCGGGTCATGCTCTGGTCCCGCCGTCCCGAGACGGCGCAGCAGATGCGCGATACCATGCTCAACCCCCGGCTGCCCGGGGTGGTCCTGCCCTATACGATCCGGCATTCGTCGGACCTGGCCTGTGTGCAGGGCCATAAGCTCGTCGTCGTTTCGGTTCCGTCCTTTGCCGTGCGGGAGACCTGCCGGGCCTTTGCGCCCTATCTGGACGATGACGCCGTGCTGATCAGCGCGGCCAAGGGCATCGAGCCCGGCACCGGGCTGCGCATGTCGCAGATCATCGCCGAGGAGACCGGCCGCCGGGTGGCGGTGCTCTCCGGCCCCAGTCACGCCGAGGAGGTCAGCCGCGGCATCCCCACGGGTCTTGTGGTGGCCTGCGAGGACCGGCAGCTTGCCGAGCGCATCCAGGACGCCTTTGCCTCGGTGCGCCTGCGGGTCTATTCCTCGCCGGACGTGGTGGGTGCGGAGCTGGGCGGCGCGCTGAAGAACGTCATCGCCCTGTGCGCCGGCATCGGCGACGGCATGGGCTACGGCGACAATGCCCGGGCCCTGCTCATGACCCGCGGCCTGACGGAGATGGCCCGCCTGGGCATGGCCATGGGGTCCAGGCCCGAGACCTTCGCCGGCCTCACCGGCGTGGGCGATCTGATCGTCACCTGCTGCTCCCATCATTCGCGCAATCACAGCGCCGGCGTGCTCATCGGGCAGGGAAAGACCCCCGAGCAGGCCATGGCCGAGGTGGGCGCCGTGGTGGAGGGCTATTACTGCGCCAGGTCTGCCCTGGAGCTGGCCCGCAGGGCGGGGGTGGAGATGCCCATCGCCGAGCAGGCCTACGAGGTGCTCTACCACGGGAAATCCGCCCGGAAGGCCATCAAGGGCCTCATGCTGCGGAATAAAACCGTCGAGATCGAAGACGCCGGCTGGTCGTAATATGCAATATAAAAGCACCGGGACACCGGTGCTTTTTTCTGTGCACATCGTTCGTAGACTCGCAGTCCCTTTGTGCCAGTCTGCACCGCAGCAAAAAATAGCTCCCTCCGGGAGGGAGCTGGCTCCGCCAAAGGCGGAGACTGAGGGAGATCGGCGGGCAGTTGGACCCTGATTCGCGCCGGTTATGGCGCGTACGGGCAATTGCTGCGGCATTCTCCCCCAGTCAGCTTCGCTGACAGCCCCCTCCCCGAGGGGGCTTTTTTGGAGCAACGCAGGCGGGCCGATGTGGGCATCCCACAAGGGACTAGGCGGCTTCGCCGCCGTCGCGGCCCCTACGGATCTGACTGTGAAAAACAAAAATCCCGGGCTTTCTCAGGAAAGTCCGGGTTTTGCTTACTGTGCAAAATGGGAACGATCAGACGGCGCGCTCGACCTTGTTGGAGCGAAGGCATCTGGTACAGACGTATACATGGCGCGGAGTCCCGTCGACGACCGCCTTGACACGCTTGACATTGGGCTTCCACATTCTGTTGGAACGTCTGTGGGAATGAGACACCTTGATACCGAACGTCACACCCTTGCCGCAAATATCGCACTTTGCCATTGGCTGCACCTCCCATCCATAGATAAAGTGAAGAAATCAGCCCCCTGCGGGGCATCGGATGCTATAATATCAGATATTCCCGCGAATTGCAAGCAAAAAATAAAATTATTTTAATTTTTTTCCCGGGCGGATTGAAACCCGGCGCGTTTTCCAATATAATGGTTTTACAAATAAAGAGGTGATTGACCGTGAAGAATATCTATACCGTTCCTTTGACGCAGCTGGTGGAGGAGGCGGGCCTGAGCGTCTGCTACCGCGCGTCGGACTATGAAAAAATCAGGATCACCGTGGAGGACGTGTCCCGTCCGGGTCTGCCCATGGCGGGCTTCTTCGACCACTTTGAGCCCATGCGCCTGCAGGTCATGGGCACCGTGGAGATGAGCTACCTCGACAAGCTTTCCAGCGAGGGCCGCTCCATCGTTTTTGACAGATTCTTCTCTTATAAGATCCCTGCGCTCATCATCGCCCGGGGCAACATGCCCCATCCGGAATGCCTGGAGCAGGCGCAGAAGTACGACGTGACCATCCTGCTGTCCAGCGAGTCCACCTCCTATGTGGTGTCGTTCCTGATCACGGCGCTGAAAAACCATCTGGCCCCCCGCATCACCCGCCACGGCGTGCTGGTGGACGTCTACGGCGAGGGCATGCTCCTGCTGGGCGACAGCGGCATCGGCAAGAGCGAGGCGGCGGTGGAGCTTCTCAAGCGCGGCCACCGTCTGATCGCCGACGATGCGGTGGAAATCAAGAAGATTTCCGAAACCCGGCTGGTGGGCACCGCGCCGGAGCTGATCCGCAACTATATCGAACTGCGCGGCATCGGCGTCATCAACGTGGCGAAGCTGTTCGGTATGGCCTCCATCAAGGAGGAGACCTTCATCAATCTGATCATCAACATCGTGCCCTGGTCGGATCATGAGATCTATGACCGCCTGGGCCTGGAGAACCAGTATGTGGAGCTGCTGGGGGTCAAGGTGCCCTCCATCACCATCCCCGTCACCCCGGGCCGCAACCTGGCGGTCAACCTGGAGGTGGCGGCCATGAACAACCGCCAGAAGCGCATGGGCTACAACGCGGCGGTGGAGTTCACCGAGCAGATCAACCGCCACTTCGATCAGGCGATGAATGAGTAAGAATCTTGTATCACACCGGCGGGTGTGGTAGAATCAAACTGTACACACCCGGAGGAGTTGATTGGATATGGAAACCTTGATCCGGCGGCTGTCGGCTGCCGACGTCCCATATTTGCAGGAGGAGCCCCTGTCGAAGCACACGTCGTTTCGCATCGGCGGCCCTGCGGAGCTGATGGCGTTTCCCCGCACGGAGGCGGAGCTGTCCGTCGCCCTGCGTGCGGCGGCGGAGGCGGAGATCACGCCGGTGCTGCTGGGCGCCGGCACCAACGTGCTGGCTCCGGACGAGGGCAAGCGGGGCCTCATCATCTGCACCCGTGACTGCCTGGTGGGCATGGAGCGCCTGGACGAGACGTCCATCTCGGTCATGGCCGGCGTGCCCATGGCGCGCGCGGCGCTGTTCGCCCGGGACCAGGGCCTCGGCGGCATGGAATTTGCCCACGGCATCCCCGGTACCGTGGGCGGCGGCATCTTTATGAACGCCGGCGCCTACGGCGGCGAGCTGCGGCAGATCGCGGAAAAAACCCGCGTGATGGATTTTAACGGAGAGATCCGCGAATATATCGGAGAAGAACAGGGCTTCGGCTACCGCACCAGCGCGTTCCAGTCGATCCCCTGCGTGATCATACAGACGGAGTTTCGGCTGGTTCCGGAGGATCGGGCGGTGATCACCTCCCGGATCCAGGAGCTCAACGCCCGGCGCAGGGCCTCCCAGCCCCTGGAGCTGCCCTCGGCAGGCTCCACCTTCAAGCGCCCCAAGGGCGGCTATGCCGCCGCCCTCATCGAGCAGGCCGGCCTCAAGGGCCAGGGCGTGGGCGGCGCAAGGGTATCCAGCAAACATGCCGGCTTCGTCGTGAACATCGGCGGCGCCACGGAGAAAGACGTACTGGCGACCATCGAAATGATCCGGAACCGGGTCTACGAGACCTCGGGCATCGTGCTCGAACCGGAGGTCAAGCGACTGTAAGTACGCACAAGCGCAGAAAGGAGCAGTGAGCCATGTCCTTTTCATCCAATGCAAAGGCCGAGCTGTGCCGCGCCCCCATCAGCCGGCGCTGCTGCGCTCTGGCGGAGGCCTACGGCGTGGTGCTCTACTGCAACACCTTCCGGCCGGACCAGCTGCGCATCGTCACGGAAAATCCGGAATTCAGCGCCCGGCTGCCCCGCCTGTTCAAGCGGGCCTTCGGCCTGGAATTCGACCAGCTCCCCGTGGAGACCGGCGGCAAGCGGATTTTCCACATCGGCGACCCGGCCAAGCTGCGCGCCATTTTCGACGCCTTCGGCATCTCCCATGAGGGCGGCGTGGCCCTGCATGTCAACTACGGCATGCTGGAGGACGACTGCTGCCGCGTCAGCTTCCTGCGCGGCGCCTTCCTGGCGGGGGGCTCCGCCACGGACCCGGCCAAGCGCTATCACCTGGAGCTGGCCACATCCCACCGGATGGTCAGCCGCGAGACCGACGCCCTGCTGCTGGATCTCGGCTTCCGGGCCAAGACCGTGGAGCGCAACGGCAGCAGCATCTTGTATTTCAAGCAGAGCGAAGGCATCGAGGACTTCCTCACCTTCCTGGGCGCGCCGGTGTGCGCCATGGCGGTGATGGAGGCCAAGATGGAAAAGGAGCTCATCAACGGCGTCAACCGCCGGGTCAACTGTGAGACCGCCAACCTATCCAAGGTGGTGAACGCCGCCGGAGATCAGATCGACGCGATCCGGCTGCTGGAGCGCCGGGGCATCCTGGAGACCCTGCCGGAGAAGCTGCAGATCACCGCGCAGATGCGCCTGCGCAACCCCGAGGCGACCCTTGCGGAGCTGGCCGGGATGAGCAGTCCCCCGGTATCCAAGTCGGCCATCAATCACAGAATGCGCAAATTAGTGGAGCTGGCAAAGGAGTAGCTATGGCATTCGTTCATCTTCACGTCCATACCGAATACAGCCTGCTCGACGGCGCATGCCGCATCGGCTCGATCATGGAGCGGGTCAAGGCGCTGGGGCAGGACGCCGTGGCCATCACGGACCACGGCGTTATGTACGGCGTCATTGATTTTTACAAGGCCGCCAAGGCCGCCGGCATACGCCCCATCATCGGCTGCGAGGTCTATGTGGCCCCGCGCGGCATGCGCGACCGCGTCCACGGCCTCGACAGCGAGGCCAGGCACCTGGTGCTGCTGTGCGAAAACGAGGAAGGCTACCGGAATCTGAGCCAGATGGTCTCCCGCGCCTTCCAGGAGGGCTTTTACGGCAAGCCCCGGGTGGATCTGGAGCTGCTGCGCAGGCATTCCGGGGGCCTCATCGCCCTGTCCGCCTGCCTGGCAGGGGAGATCCCCCGCCGTCTGATGGATGATGATTATGCCGGGGCGAAGGAGAAGGCCCTGGAGCTTTCTGAGATCTTCGGGCCGGAGCACTTCTATCTCGAACTGCAGGATCACGGCATCGCCGAGCAGACGAGGGTGAATCAGGGCATCCTGCGCCTGGCCCGGGAAACCGGCCTGCCCCTCGTCGCCACCAACGACGCCCACTATCTGACCGAGGAGGACGCCGATCTCCAGGATGTGCTCATGTGCATCCAGATGGGCAAGACCGTGGACGATCCGAACCGCATGCGCTTCGAGACCCGGGAATTCTACCTCAAGTCCGAGGCGCAGATGCGCGCCCTCTTCCCCCAGGCCCCGGAGGCCGTCGAAAACACCGCGAAGATCGCCGAACGCTGCCGGGTGGAGTTCGAATTCAACAACTATCATCTGCCCCTGTTCCACTGCCCCGAGGGCTACGACAGCTGGGGCTATTTCTCCAAGCTCTGCACCGAGGGCTTCAACGCACGCTACCCGGATCCGCCCGAAGGATATCGGGAACGGCTGGAATATGAAATGTCCATGATCCGCAAAATGGGCTATGTGGACTATTTCCTCATCGTCGGGGATTTTGTCGGTTACGCCAAGGGCCAGGGGATCCCCGTGGGCCCCGGCCGCGGCAGCGCGGCGGGCGCCATGGTGTCCTACTGCCTGGGCATCACGGACATCGACCCCATGAAATACAGCCTGTATTTCGAGCGCTTCCTCAACCCCGAGCGCGTCTCCATGCCGGATATCGACATGGATTTCTGCCAGAACCGCCGCGGCGAGGTCATCGACTACGTCACGCGCAAGTACGGCGCCGACCACGTGGCGCAGATCGTCACCTTCGGCACCATGGCCGCCCGGGGCGCCATCCGCGATGTGGGCAGGGCGCTGAACTTCACCTATGCCGAGACCGACGTGGTGGCCAAGCTCATTCCCTCCACGCTGCATATGACCCTGGCCGAGGCGCTGAAGGTCTCTCCCCAGCTCAAGGCCATGTATGACGACGACGAGCGGGTGAAGAAGCTCATCGACACCGCCCGGGCCATCGAAGGCCTGCCCCGCAACACCTCCACCCATGCCGCCGGCGTGGTCATTACGAAGGATCCCGTCAGCGACTACGTGCCTCTGGCACGCAACGACGATACCATCGTCACCCAGTTCACCATGACCACCATCGAGGAGCTGGGCCTTTTGAAAATGGACTTTTTGGGCCTGCGCAACCTCACGGTCATCGACGACGCCGAGCGGCAGATCCGCCGCACCGTGCCGGAGTTCTCCATGAAGCGCATCCCCGAGGACGACGACGCCACCTTCGTCATGCTCTCCGAGGGCAGGACCCAGGGCGTGTTCCAGCTGGAATCCGCGGGCATCACAGGCGTGTGCGTCAATATGAAGCCCCACTCCATCGAGGATCTGACGGCCATCGTGGCCCTGTACCGCCCCGGCCCCATGGAGTCCATCCCCCGGTTCATCGACAATAAATTCCACCCGGAGAAGATCCGCTACCAGACCCCGCTTTTAGAGCCGATCCTGGCCGTCACCTACGGCTGCATCGTCTACCAGGAGCAGGTCATCGAGATCTTCCGCCGGCTGGGCGGCTATACGCTGGGCCAGGCGGACATGATGCGCCGGGCCATCTCCAAGAAAAAGCAGAATGTCATCGTGGCCGAACGCCGCGGCTTCGTCTACGGCGACCCGGAGCGGGGCATCCCCGGCGCCATCGCAAACGGGGTGCCGGAATCCGTCGCCCAGGCCATCTACGATGAGATCCTGGATTTCGCCAACTACGCCTTCAACAAGGCCCACGCCGTATGCTACGCCAAGGTGGCCTACGACACGGCCTATCTCAAGTGCCACTATCCCAAGCAGTATATGGCGGCGCTGATGACCTCGGTGCTGGACAGCTCGACGAAGATCGCGGGCTATATCGCCGAGTGCCGGGACATGGGCATCGCCCTGCTGCCCCCGGACATCAACCGCTCCGAGGACAAGTTCACCGTGGAGCCCGGCGGCATCCGCTTCGGCCTGGCGGCGGTGAAAAACATCGGCAAGGGCCTGATCCAGACCGTGGTCTGCGAACGCGAGCGCAACGGCCCCTATTCCACCTTTGAAGCCCTGTGCCGGCGGTTGTCGGATACCGAACTCAACAAGCGCGCCATGGAAAACCTGATCAAATGCGGGGCCATGGACGGCTTCGGCCTGCGGCGCAGCCAGCTCCTGCGGATCTATGAGCCGCTGATGGACGCCGTCAGCGACAACAAAAAGCGCAACGTCTCCGGCCAGATCGGCATGTTCGACATGGGCCGGGAGGAGAGCGAGGCCATCCCCGTGCCGGATGTGCCGGAGCTGAGCAAACGCGAACGCATGGCCATGGAGAAGGAGACCACCGGCCTGTATCTGACGGGGCACCCCATGGACGAGTATCGTGAGGCCCTGCGCGGCGCCCGGGTGGAATCCATCGGCGCGATCATGGCCAGCTTCTCCGACGATGACGGCCGGTTCTCCGACGAGCAGATCGTTTCCGTCGCCGGTATCGTCCAGTCGGTGCGCATGAAGACCACCCGCAACCACTCCATGATGGCCTATGTGGTCCTGGAGGACGACGCGGCGGCCATCGAGATGCTGGCCTTCTCCAATACGCTGGAGCAGTACGGCTCGCTTCTGAGCGAGAACAGCGCCGTGGTGGTCACGGGCAGGCTCTCCGTGCGGGACGAAAAGGAACCCCAGATGATCGTGAACCGCGTCCGGCCCATCGGCGAGGTGGCGGACAGCGCGCCCGGCGCCGCGCCGGCAGAGCAGACGCTCTATCTGCGCCTTTCCGGACAGGATGATCCCCGGCTGGGGAAGGTGAAGGCGATCCTCAATATGTTCCCCGGACAGGGGAAAACGGTGCTGTTCTTCGCCGATACCCGCACCCGATACGCCGCGAAATGCGCCGTGCGCGCGGATATGCTCCGGGAGCTGTCCGATCTGCTGGGAGCCGACAGTGTGGTGCTCCGATAACCGTAAAATAATATTTCAAACCGGCGACAAAAATATCGCCATTCGGCAAAAAATATGTTATAATAAAAAGAACGTTTGAGAGGGGGGAGGCTGCCATGCACATCAAAAAAGCGCTGCTCGTTTTTGCGGCGGCGCTGATGATCCTGCCCCTGAGCGGCTGCCTCCAGTCGGCGGAGGATCTGTACGCCCTGCCCAGGCAGTCAGACGAATACTATACGCTTCAAAATCAGATCGAAGCCGTCCTGGATACCGGCGCGGAATACTCCGCCCCGGTGGCCGGCGACCGCCGTCAGGCGGTGCAGCTGGCGGATCTGGACTCCGACGGCCAGAAGGAGGCCATCGTTTTCCTCCGCACCCAGGGGGAAAAGCCCCTGAAGATCTATATTTATAAAAAGACCGAAGCGGGCTATGAAGAATACGCTGTGATCGAGGGCGACGGAAGCGCCTTCGCCAGCGTGGATTTCCGCCAGATCGATACGGCCCTGGGCCTGGAGCTGGTGGTGGGGCGGCAGGTCAGCGATCAGTTGCCCCAGACGCTGAGCGTCTATACCATGGACGGCGGGCAGGCGTCGGAGCTTTTGAGCGTCAGCTGCATCCGTCATACCCTGGCGGATCTGAACGGCAACGGCCTGGAGGATCTGCTGGTCTTCCGCACCGACGAGGATGCCGGCGTCGGCCTGACCGAGTACTACAGCTGGACCGGTACCGGGCTGGAGCTGGTGGGCTCCGCGGACATGAGCGCCGCGCTGACGCCCGAGAGCATCCGGCGCGTCATCGGCGGCATGATGCAGCAAAATACGCCTGCGGTATTCGTGGCCAGCGCCTATGAGGAATCCACCATCGTGACAGACGTGTTTGTTCTTTCCGACGGCGTGTTTACCAATGTCTCATCCCTGGGGGACAATCCCGACGACCTCTCCCGCATCCGCCACCGCGGCCTGTACGCGGCGGATGTGGACGGCGACGGCCTGATCGAGCTGCCCCGCGCCGTGGCGCTGCCGAAGCTCGGCGGCGACGAGGCGCCTGCATACAATAAGATCCAGTGGTATAATCTGCGCACCGACGGCTCCCGGCGATATAAGCTGACCACCTTCCACAACCATACCGACGGCTGGTTTGTGGAGCTGCTGCCGGACTGGGAGGAATCCCTGGCTGTGGACTATGTCCGCGATCCCCAGCAGCTGCCCTGTTACCGGTTCTTCCGGGCAGGCGCCGGCACGCCCGCAGAGCGGTTCGTGATCTATGCCTTCACCGGCGCGGACGCGGCCGAGCTCGCCCGGTCAGACGGACGCTTCCCCCTGGGGGAGAAGGGCGACGTATTCTACGCCGGGCAGATCTACGATGACAGCATCACCCGGGCGCAGCTGGAGCAGGCGTTCCACTTTATTTCGACCGACTGGAATTCCGGTGAAGTGTAGAAGTGTAAAGGAGAAGGCATGAAAAAAGTACTGATTTTAGAGGACGAGGTCAGCATTCGCAGCTTTGTGGTGATCAATCTGAAGCGCGCCGGCTACGATACCATCGAGGCCGGCACCGGGGCCGAGGCCCTGGAGCGGCTGAAGGAGAACCCGGACATCGGCGTGGCGATCCTGGATATCATGCTGCCCGACATCGACGGCTTTGAGGTCTGCCGCAGCATCCGTGCCACCAACAAATCCATCGGCATCATCATGCTGACGGCCCGCACGCAGGAGATGGACAAGGTCACGGGGCTCATGACCGGCGCCGACGACTATGTGACCAAGCCCTTCTCACCCGCCGAGCTGACCGCCCGCATCGACGCCCTCTACCGCCGCATCGGCGGCGACGGCGGCCAGGACGCGGAGCTTTTGAGCCACGGCCCCTTCGTGCTCAACACCCGCAAC
>JAEEGL011855075.1_pt1 | contig 14487 bp, 15 predicted proteins | sample 9134231 | NCBI WGS metagenome assembly JAEEGL01 (sample SAMN16246548, study PRJNA631951) | gut metagenome | biome: gut microbiome; feature: rumen; material: fiber-attached | host: Bos | place: Iran: Karaj | collected 2018-10
CCCGCCCCCGCATGGAATGCCGTGTGCGGCGCGGCTCCGGTCTGAACTCTTTCCCTCTAGGTGTATTCTGCGGGAACTTCCTTGGATTAACTTTTGTTCCTTAGATAAGGTTCCCGCCATCGGGCCCCATTCACTTCATTTCCAGACCTTATCGGTCCCAGCCTGTGATCGATTCTCCTTCGCGTATAGAACGTTGGAGCCGGAAACCGTATGCTGGCTAAAGTGATAGAATAAACGGGCGTATTTGGATAGTTCACACTATCAATATGCAAGTTTATGCCTGATTTACACATCCAACCGAGCAATAATAATAAGGATTAATGCATTCGAGTGTGCCATGTTCGGATGCATATCCGATGGCGGGAAGGAGCGGCCGCCATCAGTTGCCCGCCCCAAAGGCATGGAGGATTTTCTGTGAAAGGCAAGCTTTCAGTCGTGGGTTTCGGCCCCGGAGCATTGGAGAATATGACCATACGCGCGGAGAGGACCATCCGCGAAGCCGACAAAGTCATCGGATACACAGCATACATCGATATGATCCGCGGGTTTTTCCCGCCGGAGACCCAATACATCTCCACCGGGATGATGAGAGAGGTCGAGCGCTGCAAGATGGCGGTCGAGGAGGCCATGAAAGGCCAGAGCATCGCGATGGTGAGCAGCGGAGACTCGGGCATATACGGGATGGCCGGGATAATCTATGAGGTGGCCGACGAGATGGGAGCGGACATCGACATCGACGTCGTTCCCGGGATGACCGCCGCATCTACAGCCGCCTCCGTTCTGGGGGCTCCGCTGATGCACGATCTGGCCATCATCAGCCTGTCGGATCTGATGACTCCCATCGACCTCATCATGAAGAGGGTGGATTGCGCAGGGCAAGGGGATTTTGTTGTCGCGCTTTACAACCCGAAGAGCAAGAAGAGGACGGATTATCTCGAAAGAGCGGCTGAAATCCTCATGAAATACCGCTCTCCAGATACCCCCGTGGGCGTCGTCAGGAACGCTGGAAGGGAAGGGGAGCAGAAGCAGATCACAACTCTCGGGAAGATAGGCGAGGCCGACGTGGACATGTTCTCCATCGTTATCATAGGGAACAGCAACACGTACATTCGCGACGGATTGATGATCACCCCGCGCGGATACCGCGAGAAAGGCCGCATGGACGGTGTAATATGAGCAAAGGGAAGCTGTACGGGATCGGAGTCGGCCCCGGAGACCCGGAGCTGCTCACCCTCAAGGCCAAGAGGGTTATCGAATCCTCCCCCATCCTGGCCAAACCTGTGAAAAAAGTGGGCGAGGACAGCACCGCATTCAAGATCATAGAGCCGGTCGTCGATCTTTCCAAGGTCGAGGTCATCGATCTCTTATTCGGGATGACCGGCAACAACGGCGACTATTGGGAGTTCGGGAAGGTCGCAGGGGACAGGGTCATAGAGTATTTGGATCAGGGCAAAGACGTGTCCCTGATAACTTTGGGCGACGTTTCTATTTACAGCACCTTCATGTATCTGGAGCAGTACGTGCGCGGGAAAGGATATGAGACCGAGATAATCCCCGGGATCCCATCATTCTGCGGCGGTGCCGCAGTCGCCCGCATCCCGCTCACTCTGGGCGACCAATGCCTCGCTATAGTGCCTTCCGCCAAGGACAACCCTATGGTGGAGGAAGCTCTTGACAAGTTCGACAACGTTGTTGTAATGAAGGCAGGGAAGAGCGTGGATAAGATACTGGGCCAGATGAAAGGGCGCGGCATGGGTCCGGAGTGCATGACGGTCATCAGCAACGTCGGGATGCCGGACGAATATGTCGGCCCCGTCCGCCCAGGCATGGAATATGGGTATTTCACGACGCTGATCATAAAGAAGAGTTTCGAGAAGGTCGTCTGAATGGCTCCCATGGCGCCCGTGTACATAGAATCCGGGGATCGCCTGATTACGGTCTTCGGAGGCGGAAATGTGGCCCTCAGGAAGATAAGGCATTTCGAGGGATTCAGGATCAGAGTCATTGCCAGGGACATACTGCCAGAGATCAGAGACATCGCGGACGAATGTGTGCAATGCGACATAACGTCCGAAACCGTCCGCGACAATCTGCCGGGGACGTTCATCGCGGTGGCGGCCACCGACAGCAAAAGCCTCAACGCGATGGTCCGCGACTCGGCCAAGGAGTCCGGGGTGCCGGTGAATTCCGCCCATGGGGGCGGGGACATCCTCATACCTTCCACGATCAGGAGGAGGAATTACTCCGTATGCGTTTCGTCCGAAGGCAGGGTCCCGGCTTTCCCTCCCTATGTGGCAGAGATCTTGGAGCCGGTTCTGGACGATTCCCTTGACGATATGATGGATCTGATGGTGCGCATGAGGCCTATCGTCATGTCGGAGATTCCGGAGCAGAAGCGCCGCGCAGAGATCCTCCGCGACATCCTCCATGACGAAAGCATCTGGGAATCGATACGGGCGGGAGACCATCAGAAGGCATTCGAGACGGCTGAGAGGAAGGTGATCCAATGATAGTGAGCTTCCATGTCACCCACACCTCCGCGGGAGGCGTTGAAGGCCTTGACAGAATAATAACCGGCTTGGAGGAGAATGTGGAGGAGCACATCCTGTCCTGCCCCGAGGCGCTTGAATACGTGGTGGTAAGGACATGCAACCGTTTCGAGGCCTATGTCGCCGCCGACAGCAACGGACAGGTCAGGGAGATGTTCTCCGGCCTGGCACGCGACCACATCCCAGAGGGAGCGGGGAACGTCCACTTCATTCTCGAGGACGACGCCAGCATCAAGCATCTGTTCAGGGTCATCTGCGGTCTGGAGTCCCTGATCGTCGGGGAAGACCAGATACAGCATCAGATAAGGGATTCCTATATCGCGGCCCGCGCCGGCGGCCATGCGAAAAGCATGCTCTCCTACCTTTTCGACCATGCGCTCACGGTAGGGAAGAGGGTCAGATCCGAGACCTCCCTGAACAAAGGGGCCGTGTCTGTGGGTTCGGCGGCCGTCGAGCTTGCAGAGAGCAGGCTGGGGACTCTGAGCGACAAGATCGTCACCATCCTCGGAGCCGGGGACATGGCCACGGTCATCGCCAAGAACCTCGTCGGGAAAGGGCCGAAGACGGTCATCGTCTCCAACAGGACTTTCCACAACGCCATGATCCTCGCAGAGGAGCTGGGAGGGACCGCCCTGACTTGGGACCGCATGCACGACGCTCTGGCCGACAGCGACCTGATACTTGTGGCCACGTCGGCTCCGCACCCGGTCGTGCACTACGGCAACGCTCTGGACGCCGTCTCCAAGAGGGGCGGGAGGCCGCTGCTTCTGATAGACGTCTCCGTTCCGCGCAACGTCGAGAAAGAGGTCGGGGAGATACCTGGAGTCTCGCTGGAGACCATGGACTCCCTGCAGACGATCGCGATGGACAACGTGGCCCGCAGGACCGCGGAGATATCCGACGCGGAGCACATCATAAAGGAGGAGCTGGCGAAGATGGAGAAGGAGCGCGCCGAATCCACCGCCAACGAGCTCATCCGCGGCATAAGCATAAAGCTCTCCGGCATAAAGGAGCGCGAGCTGGCCGAAGCGAGGTCCCGCCTGAGCACAGCCGATCCGGAGGAGGTCCTCGATGATTTCTCGAGGGTGCTCCTCAACAAACTCACTTCAGAACTTTATATCAATATGAGAAAGGCCTCCCGGAGCGGAGACCTTGATACGTGCAGGGCCGCAAGGATCCTGTTCGGATTGGAGGATGAATGAGATGTATTATCCGCAGGTACGCATGAGAAGGCTCAGAACGAGCCAGAAAATGAGGGATCTCGTCGCAGAGACCAGGCTGGACTCTTCGGAGTTCGTGCTCCCGATATTCTTCGACGCCAATTTGACCGAGCCCCGCACGACGGATTCGATGCCGGGCGTCGTGACCTATCCGCTTTCCGGCTACATGGACATCGCCAAGGAGATCCAGGGTGCCGGCGTGAACGCTGTCCTGGTATTCGGCGTCCCAGACCACAAAGACGCGAAGGGAACGGACGCTTATTCCGACGAGGGCGTCGTCCAGAGGGCCATCAGAGGCCTCAGGGCGGCTTCCGACCTTCTGATAATCGCAGATCTGTGCATGTGCGAATACACCGACCACGGGCACTGCGGCGTGCTCGATGTCACCGGGGCGGTGGACAACGACAAGACCTTGGAGCTGTACCAGAAGATAGCTGTCTCCCAGGCCGCGGCCGGAGCGGACATCATCGCTCCCAGCGGGATGATGGACGGCCAGATCGCCGCCATACGCTCGGCTCTTGACGAGGCCGGGTTCGAGGACGTCGCCATAATGGCGTACAGCGCGAAGTTCCACAGCGCGTTCTACGGCCCGTTCAGGGACGTGGCCTGCTCCGCTCCCGGCAGAGGCAACCGCGCCGGATATCAGATGCCCTGCGGCAACAGGCGCGAAGCGATGCGCGAGATCGACATGGATGTGGCCGAAGGCTGCGACATCATAATGGTGAAGCCAGCCGGGCCGTATCTGGACATAATCAGGGAGGCCGCAGATAATTATCCGATCCCGATCGCCGCCTACCAGGTATCCGGAGAATATGCGATGATCAAAGCCGCGGCAGCCAAGGGATGGATCGACGAGGAAAGGATAATGATGGAATCGCTGCTGGCAATCAAGAGGGCCGGCGCGGACATCATCATAACCTATTACGCCAAAGAGGCCGCCAGATATCTGAGGGAGCGCAGATGAGGAGCCCCAGATCCGCGGCGCTGTTCTCCAGATCGAAGGCGCTGACGCCCGGAGGGGTATCCAGCCCGGTCAGGGCTTTCCCTCCCAACCCTCTTTTCATCGCGGAAGGGAAAGGCTCGCACATAATCGACGCCGACGGAAACGAATACGTCGATCTCTGCATGGCCTACGGGCCGCTGATCGCAGGGCACGCCTGCCCCGATGTCATCGATGCCGCGGCCGCCCAGATCAGGAAGGGAACCGTCTACGGCGCTCCTTCCGAACCGGAGCTCAGTCTCATCGAGAAAATAGCTGGGAGGATGCCTTCATGCGATATGGTCCGCCTTGCCTGCTCAGGTACGGAAGCCACCATGCACGCGATAAGGCTGGCCAGAGGGTACACCGGTAAGGACGGGATAGTCAAGATCGACGGCGGGTTCCACGGCGCCCACGACGCGATGCTCATCGCGGCCGGGTCAGGTTCGGCCCAAGGGGTCCCAGGCTCCGCAGGAGTCCCCGAGGACGCCGTAAAGAACACTTACGCCGTCGATTACAACGACGCAGGGATGTTCGAGAGCCTGCTGGATAAGAACGACGACATCGCCGCCGTGATAATGGAGCCGGTCCTCGGGAACGTCGGGGTGGTTCCGCCTAAGAAAGGATACCTGGAGGAGATGAGGAAGATAACCTCGTCCCACGGCGTCCTGCTGATCTTCGACGAGGTCATCACCGGCATGAGGCTCTCAGAAGGGGGCGCCCAGAAGATGCTCGGCGTCACGCCCGATCTCACGACCATGGGCAAGATCATCGGCGGAGGATTCCCCGCCGGAGCATTCGGCGGAAAGAGGGAGATCATGGAGAACGTGGCCCCCCAGGGAAGCGTTTATGCGGCAGGGACCTTCGCAGGCAATCCCGTGAGCGCCGCCGCAGGTCTCGCCCTCCTGAACTTTATGGAAGGGAAATACGGGGCGCTGAACGCCGCCACCGCTGATCTGGTATCATCGCTGAGGGATTCCCTCGCGGATTCCGGAGTCAAAGGCTGCATCCAAAGCGTCGGTTCGATGTTCTCCATCGGCCTGGGCATGGATTCCATCTCCAACGGCCGCGAGGCGCGGGGAGTGGACAGGGAGTCCTTCGCCAAGCTGTTCGCATGCATGCTGGATTCCGGCGTCTATCTTCCGCCTTCTGCTCTGGAGGTGGAGTTCATGTCCGCCGCGCATACCGAGGAGGATTCCAGGAAGATCGCGGAGGCTTTCGATTCCGCCGTTAGGAGGCTGAAGGCATGAGGGCAGGATCCAGGGAAAGCGCCTTGGCCATGAGGCAGACGGAGATGTTCGTCGATGCCATGCGCGCTTCAGGATATTCCGGGAGCATCGACGTGGTCGGCATCAAATCCCTCGGGGACATAGATCTGACCTCGCCTCTGGACAAGATGAGCGCCACCGGGGCTTTCGTAAGAGAGCTCGACGCGGCGATCAAAAGCGGGAGCATCGACGTCTCGGTGAATTCGCTGAAGGACATACCGATCGACATGGAGGAAGGCCTTACCATCGGCGCGATAATGAGGAGGGATCCGGTGGAGGACATCATAATGCCCATCCCACTGGGGGAGCTTCCTCCCGGGGCGAAGATAGGCACGTCCTCCATACGCAGGATCTCCCTGATCAAAGAGGCCAGGCCGGACGTGGAGTGCGTTCCGCTCAGAGGCAACATCCATACCAGGATGGACAAGCTGGATAAGGGCGAATACGACGCCATCGTGCTGGCCAAGGCGGGCATGCACCGCATGGGGATCTCCAGGGACATGTTCCCACTGGATCCGCTGAGGTTCGTCCCGGCTCCGGCGCAGGGAGCGGTGGCGATAGAGTGCAGGTCGGACGATGCCGAGGTTCTTGCGGCCCTGTCGAAGATCGACGACAAGGTAACGAGGGAATGCGTCACCATCGAGCGCTCCATCATGAGGTCATTGGGCGCGGGATGCTCGTCGCCCGTGGGAATCTACGTCAGGAAACTTGTCGGAGGATTCAGCGTGAACGCGGTCTCCTTCGCCTTTACGGAAGAGCCGGTGAGGCTGAGCAAAGTCATCCCCCATGCGTACGGGGAGAACGACATAGCGGAGATCGCAGATATTCTGAGGGGAAAGGAATGACTGGAAAAGTTTATTTGGTAGGGGCCGGGCCCGGGGATCTGGGGCTGCTGACCGTGAAGGCGGCGGAGCTGATCAGGGAGGCCGATGTCGTCGTCTATGACGCTCTGGCCAACCCCGAGCTGCTGAAGATGTGCAAAGAGGGCGCAGAACTGATCGACGCCGGGAAGAGGGGCGGCGACCACCACATGACCCAGAGCCAGACCAACGCCAAGCTGGTGGAGCTGGCCGAAGCAGGGAAGATCGTCGTGCGCCTCAAGGGCGGCGACCCGTTCATGTTCGGGCGCGGCGCGGAGGAAGCCGAGGAGCTCAGGAAAGCGGGATTGGAGGTCCACGTAGTGCCAGGGATATCATCCACGATATCCGTCCCGGAGCTCTGCGGGATTCCCGTCACGCACAGGGACCACACTCCCTTGGTGACATTCCTCACCGGCCACGAGAAGGCCGACAGGGGCGAGGACCGCATCGACTGGAAAGCCTTGGTGAACGGCCACGGAACCCTGGTCATCCTGATGGGAATGGGCAACGCGGAGCACATCTCCTCGGAGCTCATAGCCGGAGGGATGGACCCTGAGATGCCCGCGGCCATAATCACCAGCGGCTCCACTCCGCAGCAGAGGATCGAGCGCACCGTGGTGTCCAGACTGAAGGAGACCATCGATTCAAAAGGCCTGGAAGCCCCCGGGATCATGGTCATAGGAACCGTCGCCACTCTCCACGACGTCCTCGGCGATCTGAGATGACCGTCCGCATAGCCTTCACCCGCCCTGCGGACAAGATAGACGAATCGCTTTCCTTGGCTGAATCTCTGGGCCTGGAGGCCATGGCGGCCCCCTCCCTCAGGGCCATGCCGGGATACGATTCGGATTATCTTGCAGCGGAGAGGGATCTGCTGTCCGGGAAGGTGTCCTTCGCTGTCTTCGGCTCGGGGACGGCGGTGGAATTCTGCTCCAAAAAATGGGGGGACGGGAGGTTCGCGTCCCTCTTCTCCCGCATCCCTGCGGTATCCATCGGGCCGCACACATCCGATGTTCTGGCCGGGCATGGGATGGAGGCCGCCATGATGCCGCAGGACGATTACAGTTCCTACGGCGTAGTCGCGATGCTTTCCCCGCTCGTCCGCGGCAAGGGCGTCATGCTGGTGAGATCCGATTCCGGCACCGACATCCTGAGGGAAGGCCTTTCAGACGCCGGGGCAGAGGTCATCGAGTTCCCGGCTTACCGCCTAGAGAAGGTCGGGATGACCCCCGAGCTGAAAGCCATCATGGGCGCTCTGGAATCCGGTGGGCTGGATGCGATCGCGTTCACCAGCCCCATGTCTGCCTCGTCGTTCAGGGAGGAGCTGGAGGCTGAGTACGGCGCAGATAAAGCGGACAGAATGCTTTCATCCGTGGACAGAGCCGCCATCGGCAGGCCCACGTCCGAGAGGCTCAAGCAGCTGGGCCACCCGCCGCAGATAGTCCCGGAGAAGACCACTTTCAGGGACATGCTCCTGGAAATCCGCGAATTCGAAGAGCGGAAACGCGGATTTTGAGATTTTTGATGGGTGGTAAAACTTTCAAAAATATTCCTCTCAAACAGTTTTCACTGAGCACGAAAGGAAATGAGAGGATAATGGCCGCAATCTGGGGGATGATCTCGCGGCTAGGAGGGGCCCTTCTCAGGGCTGCCGGCAACTTGGTATATACATCCAAATAGATTCTGTCCCATGGATTCCAGCAGATGCTACATATGCAGAAGGACCGTCAAAGAGATCGAGTCGTTTCTGGACGTTTCGTCCGATTTCAGGGATAACGCCAGAATGAGCAGCGACAGGAAGGCCGCCGAGAAGACCCGGGAACTGGCCGAGATCGATTCCGCTGTCGCCCGCAGGGATTTCGAATATCTCCGCTCCAGAGGGATGGAGGGGCTGCTGGCCTCGAAGTCTTTTCTGGACGAGTTCGGCGACTGGAACTCCTCCAAGATAGACTTCGCCCGCAGGCATGATTATCCATTGAAGGATTCGGACCTTAATCTTCTGGACCAGCTCCTCAACCGCCGTTCCTCCGCTTTCAATCCGAAGGCCTCCGACACGGTTACCGATGTGCGCAGAGCGTCCGAGGAAAGGTACGAAGCGCTGAGGAAAGAAGCATCCCCATACGGCGTCGGAAGGCTGTTCCGCGTGGAGATCCGCAGCGTGAAGGTGTACGACGTGGCCGCGGAGCCTTCCCGCCAGTACGGGATGAGGGGGCAGAGCAGATCCTTCTCCGTATCCGTTCCCGTGTGCTCCGTGTGCGAGAGGATCATTAAGGGAATCGGCAAGACCGAAAGCGTCAGCTATCCTCCGGACATGCATGCGTGAGTTCTATCCGGGACAGCAGGCCGAGCAGGGGCTCTTTCTGAGGAGGCTCTTGTTCGGCCCAATGCGTGAGCTTCTGAACACAGGTTTCAATCCTGTTCCGTCGATACGCTCATCAGGCACTTTTTCGCCAGCTCGTACTTCTGATATCTGGTTTCCTCGCGGAAGTTGAGCGGGCGGCAATACCTGGTTTTGTCCATGTTATGGGCCAGATCGGACAGCTTCACCTTCGTGGCGACCGGATCTTTGCTGATTTCCTAGATGTACGTCATGTACGGTACTTCCGGGTCGTGGGTCAGCAGCCTAAGCGGCCCGATGGCTTCGTCGGGGATGCCTTTGGCGGACAGGTCCTCGAAGGTCACGCCGGTGTCCTCGACCGCGTCGTGCAGCAGGGCGACGGCAGTGGAGAGCTCATCGTCCATCCTGGAAGCGACCTCGTATGGATGGAATATGTAAGGGGCGCCGCTCCTGTCCATCGTCCCGTGGTGGGCGTCGTATGCGATGCGCATGGCCAGATATGTCAGCGGGGTGTAGATCATGAGTATGTGTCTGAACGTCTCTATATAAAACAGACGATTGTCCGGACGAGAGCCATGCCTTTCGACTGCAAGAAGGAGTGCAGGGAGTTCTGCATGCCTCCGAAGAAGCCGACGATCGTGGACGTCCCGCCGATGAGATACATCGCGGTCCGGGGGAAGTGAGACCCGAACGAAGAAGGCGGGGAGTTCGGGAGATCCATAGGCAAGCTCTATGCGGCGGCGTTCACGATCAAGATGAGCAAGAAGGGCGGCAGGAAGGAACTATGTAGATGGACTGCTCCCGCAAGGAGGACCTCAGATGGATATCTCTCATCCGCCTGCCCGACTTCGTTGATGAGGACGATTTCGATTGGGCTGTGGAGGAGGCCGAGAGGAAGAAGGGAGCCGACCTTTCTGATGTGGATTTCTGCCGTACGGAGATGGCCTCTGCGTCCAGTGCATGCATGCCGGCAGCTACGACGGCGAGCCTGCGACCATAAGTCTCATGCATGGGTTCATGGAGAGGGAAGGCTATTCTCCGGACATCTCCGGCAGCCGCTTCCATCACGGGATATATCTCTCGGATGCTAGGAGGAAGCCGCCGGAGAAGCTGAGGACGGTCATGAGGCATCCTATAAGATGAAGGAAGCGTTGGTATGAGGCTGGACGGTTTCGGAATACTGGTGAAGGACATGGGCGCTATGGTGCGCTTCTACAGGGACGTCCTGGGGTTCGAGATAGAGGAGGGCGAGGATGCGGCCAACGTATATCTGGTCAAGGACGGGACGCTGTTCCTCCTGTACGGGAGGAAGGACTTCGAGGACATGACCGACCGGAGGTACGAGTACGTCAGGGGCCTAAACGGGCATTTTGAGGTGGCTCTTTACGTGGACACGTTCGAAGAGGTTGACTCCGCTTTCGCGGACGCGGTCTCGAAGGGTGCCGAGCCAGTCCTGGAGCCGACCACAGAGCCTTGGGGCCAGAGGACGTGCTACATCGCGGACCCGGAAGGGAATCTGATCGAGATAGGATCGTTCAACAGACCTTTTGAGAGGCGTGGCTGACAGGTATTTTCTGTGAAATCGCTTCTTTATTAGCAGATAATGGTCGAGATAATCTGCAATGGCCTCTTCAGAAGACTGAGAAATGCTGCTATTTTTATTCTCTCTCTTGATAGAAGATGGCTTCTGGCTATAATGGTCGAAGGATTTGTTCATAGAATCAATTTCGGCATTTATTCTGTCCATCTCGGCCTGCATTTCCATCATGGATTTTTCGAAGTCGTCCATGCTTCTGGAAAAATCGCTGAAATCTGAGGTCGTTCCACCCCAAAGATTACCTTTTTTGGAACCATTGCTCTTAGAAGAATAAGAACAATCGGAATTGATCATCGCATACCATAGGAAGCTTAGGCTGTTTTCCATCTTGGATGTATTCCAATACGAGGCGATAGCAAGAACGTCTTCGTCTTTCATGCTCGATATGCGTTTATCTAACTGTATTGACAAAGCGTTGTAGATGCCAAAGTCTTTGTTTCCTTTCGAGCTGTATCTGTTAAGCATCTTGAGTTTGCGGGAAGCTGACCTGCAGTCAGGGTCATAAGCGATTGATGATGCTAGGAAAGAAAGCGCCTTGTTCCATTCGAAACTGTTGTTATCATTCAACGATCCAGAATATCTGATAAAAACTGAATAGCACAATTCGGTGAAGTATGTGACGTTGAATTTGTTCTCAGCAATAGCCGAGACTTCGGACAGAATCTTGATCGTTCTTTCGACTTCTTTGTAATGAATCGATTCCAGGTATTCTGAATTCAGAAGCGAATAGGATATAAGATCGGCGTAATCGGATAGAAATGCGTCTGAATTGAGATACTTCATGGCACGCTTCCAGGCAGATCCTGCCGCTGCAATTTTATCATCATTCTTGACTTTTACATATACTTTTGATTGATCATCATCTTCCTTAGCACCTATGTCAAGAGCATCCATAAAAGCCTTCTTGAAGGATTTCAGGTATTTTGGCTGAGAAATCGATTTGACAGAAGTCTCGTCAGAAGGTTCTTTGTTGTTATCGTCGGAAGGTTCTTCGTAGTTCTCGTTGAGGTCCTTTCCTTTCAAAAGTGCAAAACCTCTGGCCATCCATATGTGCGGGCTCATCGGATCATTTTTGGATATGCTGATAGCGGCGGCCAGAGCCTTTCTTACCTTACCCATCTCGATTGCATACGATAGCGATTCATAGTCTGGGTCGTACTGATCGCGGCGTTCGGGGTTGTCCTTTTCAACCGTATCTCCGCTAATATGAAGTGTACAGCCGCAAGAATCGCATTTGATGTACTTCCTTCCGTCAAAAATATCAAGATTCGCGCCGCAATAAGGGCACTTCAGTATTTGGAATTCTATCATGACATTCATCTCGCTGATATGCGTACAGGAAAGAGCAGATGATGGTTTTAATCGTCAATTTTTCTTTTGAATTGTGACGTTTTTGTGGATTGAAAGTTCTTTTGCGTCATCTTGCCAAAACATATGGAAATAGGAATAATTGAGTTTATCCCATCAGCAAAAAGTGCATGAGCACTAGGATGCCGATCTTCTCCAACAGATTCTGGCGCCGTCTCTGTACCGAAGATTTGAAGGCAGATTGAAGCCGTCCACATGCCGGAAATCGGAGTCTCCAACGAGCGGAGGGGACAGCATGAATAAACAGGAACAAGGGACAATCACGGGATTGGAGAATTTCGAAAGGACGGACGGGCTTTTCTCGCTGTGCGGGCTCAACTGCGGGCTGTGCGGATTCCGGCTCCAAGGCAACTGCGACGGATGCTTCAAGGAAAGCTTCTGCGCGAAGACCTGTCCTAGGGCGCCCTGCAGCGTCATGCACGGCAACCTGCAATACTGCTTCGAATGCCCCGAGTATCCCTGCAGGCATTACGACGGTTTCGACGGCTACGACACCCTTGTGTTGCACCGCAATCAGCGCAAGGACATGCAGAAGGCCAAGGAGATCGGCATCGAGGCCTACCTCGCCGAGCAGCGCCAGAAAGTGGGGCTCCTGGACAGGCTCCTCAAGGGCTACGACGGCGGCAGCAGCCTGGTGTTCTTCTGCGTTGCAGTGAACATGCTCTCCGTCGACGACATGAGGTCGATGATTGACAAGGCAGACTGCGAGACCGCAGGTATGACGGTCCAGGAACGCGCTAGACACATTGAGGACATGCTAAGGGCGTTCGCCGATGGGAACGGGATCAGGCTCCGACATAATCGCCCGACGGACACCGCCCTCCGATCAATCCCTGAGTCCAGCGCCAGCATCTGTGCAATCTCCTGCCGGGAGGCTGTTCTTATCGCTCATGCGTGAGAAGCCGGAAGATCAACGGACCATGGATCAATGCTTTCTTCTCTCCGGGCCCGCGTCCTTCCATTCCGACGTTGAGCGGGGCATACGTGTCTTCCCGTCGCCTTACTGCTATTTTTTCGCTCGGCTGAAGCTGCGTAAGCCCGCTCTCCTTTATCTCTGCATTGCGGGGCGCGAGCCCTAGAGAAAAAGAGAATGTGCGAATGCGCAGAGAACAAGGAACAGCGGTTGAACGAGATCTTCGAGAGGATCGGAGAGGAGAACGGATTCAAGGCGACGGCGGATACACCGAGAGGGCGACCGCCTGGCTGACAGCACCGGAGTTCTCGGAGAACCACAGGCCCCTGTACCTGGAGAGGGACGAGAGGGCCGGAGGCAGGGAAGGAGAGCACAAGAGCATCGAGGCCTCCCTGGACAGGCTCAAGAGGATGGGCCTGATCGAAAAAGACAGGAGCATCGACGTCCGCTGGTTGAAGGATAAGGAGGAGCGCGGGGATGTCGCGAGGTCCTCGGTCCTGATGAGGCTGATCGTAGTCGACAGGGCTCTGGACTCCGACGACGTGCCGGACTCCGCCCTCGACCTGGCGGTCCTGAAGCACCTGGCCCTGATCAAGACGGGGTTTCTCGCGGAGCCGATGAGAAGGGACAAGGAGGTCAAGGATGCCCTGAGCAGGTACCCTGGATTCGACGGGACCATCGAGTGGATGGAGGACCACGGGATCTCACTTGAAAGAAACGGGGCGAAAGCCCCTACAAACGCCTTAATCGTCATCATAATAGGGATCGTATTCGTCCTGAATGACAATCCTTCCAGTCTGCAAAAGATGATTGAATTCGTTGTTGATAGCCTCGGCGACGAGTGAGAACGACCTCTTCTGACTGTCAGCATTGACACTCTTCAGATGGAGATACGAATCCCGAACCACATCATAGACGGACATGTCATAGACCTCCTCTATGATTTCGATTTTATATTCAAGATGGTAGTTGCCGCCGCGGGGGTTCCACAAGTATCTTTTGCTCTTCTTATCATGATGAATGTAGTAGACATCCTCATCGTCGACGAAGGTCAGAGCGATGTCGAAGGAATGCTCGATGCGGCCGTCCACGACCTTCTTCACGGTTATGACGGCAGTGGAATCCTCCGAATGCTTAAATCCCAAAGGGACCAGGGCGGCATCGAAGCACTCCATCAGGATCAGCTTGGTCTTCTTTGGATCGTCTGGACAGCGTTGCAGCTCCAGATTGTAGTCAAGATCGAATCCGCCGTTACCGCCTTTAATCCGGGTGACCATATGGCGGTGGCCGCTTCCGATAAGGTGATGTTGGAAAGTTATGCCCTTTTTGCGTGCCATTGGACGCACGGCAGGCAATGCCTGGGATTCGAAAAGCCGCCTCAATTCTGAATAATCC
>JAEEGL012976425.1_pt1 | contig 14487 bp, 14 predicted proteins | sample 9134231 | NCBI WGS metagenome assembly JAEEGL01 (sample SAMN16246548, study PRJNA631951) | gut metagenome | biome: gut microbiome; feature: rumen; material: fiber-attached | host: Bos | place: Iran: Karaj | collected 2018-10
AACACCGTCATAAAATTACCTTTTTTCTGTAATTTGCACTACATTTTTACGCTTTTTATGTATCTTTTTGTGCATTTTTGCTATACAATATAACTATAACAGATCAAATGAAAGGAATATGAGTATGAACGTATATGTAGAAAATCCTTATAAAACCGATTGTCATGACGAACACATGTATATAGCGGTTCCGTTCCCTAAGGGCGTGTGCAATACATGCGACGAATATATCTTAACAGATGACTCTTCACCTCTTAAGACTCAGTCCAAAGTTACTGCCACATGGGATGATGGAAGTGTCAAGTGGGCTTTGTACCGCTTCACATGTGATCTTAAGCGCTTCGCCTCGAAGACACTGACCCTTGAAAAGGGCGTATTATCATACGATGGCATCAAAACCAGTAAGACTCAGGATGGGTACGGTGTTGATACAGGCGCCATATCTTATACACTGTCGACCGGTTCTCATATATTCGACAAGATAGACTTCGGCGACATACACCTTAGCGCAGATGATATAACAGGGCCTATACTTACAACAACTGATGATTCGTGTTACGATACATGTATAGACAGCTGGACTATCATAGAATCCGGACCTCTATACTGTAGATTACGCGGTGACGGAAGGCTCATGTATGAAGACACCACCCTGCACTTTGAATTATATATAGATGCTTATCTTGAAAAATCATATATAGACATAGGCTATAGGATCATCAATACACAAGATAAAGAACTCGCTATAAAAAGCCTTATATTCAGCATCCGCATGAACGGCAAATCTGAAGTACCTGATTTTATCGCGCCCCCTAAGCAGCACGATTCTACAGGTTGTGGCGATATCGCTTTTGACCTTGAACCACAGGAAGGACCTGTCTATCATATGATGGGGCTATCTGATATTGCTGAATTCAATAGAAAATTAGGTGACCTTAATCTTCGTACCCTGATTGGAATGAGCAATTACAGGACCGAGTTCTACGCGCGCAACGACGGTGGAAGCCTTATGCAGTATGCAACATCTGACCTCATCCTGAAGGAAGCCAATGAGCAGTTCACTGAAGTACTGTACGGAACATTCTTTGCTGACAGAACCGATAAGAGCGGTGGCATCTGCGCTACTGTGTACCAGGCACAGCAGAATTACCCAAAGGCTGTCAGCGCTTCTGCAGATTCAATCTTCGTTCACATCGTTCCAGATTGCGAAGATAAGGTAGTCATGCAGCCAGGTATGTCAAGACTTCAGAGTATGAGGCTATTCTTCCACGATGCTGCCACTCCTATAGAGGTCATCGACGATCAAAGCTTAAGATATCAGATTCCTTGCCATCCACACCTAGATCCTGAGGATATAAAAAAGGCACATGTGGTAACTGACGTATTTGTCGAAGAAAAGAAGGCTGATGTCGAGATGAGCCTTATAGGCAAAGCTGATAATCACTCCAGAGCATTTGGTATGCTCAACTTCGGCGACTCGCCAGACCTCGGATACACCAAACAGGGACGCGGTGGTGGCGACGTAGTCTGGACCAACAACGAGTATGACTTCCCACACGCATGCGCTCTCATGTATATGCGTACGTCAACCAGGCGTTTCTTCGACTACATGTGCGCAGCTGTAGGTCACTGGATGGACGTGGATATCTGCCACTACAGCAAGGATCCGTTGAGGATAGGTGGACAGTGGGAGCACACCAACGGTCACTGCAAGGGCGGCATCATGGTATGCAGCCACGAGTGGGTCGAAGGTCTTCTTGACTACTACCACTTAACCGGTGATGAGCGCGCTTACAACTGCGCTATAGGCATCGGCCACAACGTACTGAAGCTTCTTGAGACACCTATGTTCAAGCACAGTGGCGAAGCTAACGCGCGCGAAACAGGCTGGGCCCTTAGAACCCTTGTCGCACTCAACATAGAAACTCACGACCCTTCATGGCTTGTCAAATGCGACTGGATAGTCGGACACTTCAAAGAATGGGAGGAAGAATACGGTCATTGGCTTTCGCCTTATACGGACAATATCTCTATCCGCGTACCTTTCATGATTTCTATCGCTGTTGGAAGCCTAAGCCGCTACTACGACATATGCCATAGAGAAGACATAAAGCTTATGATCTTAAGAGCTGTGGATGATATGGTAGACAACTGTATCCTCGATAACGGCCTCTTCTACTACAAGGGCATAGACAGTCTCACTCGTAACGGTAACAACCCTCTTCCACTTGAGGCACTTGCCATAGCTTATGATCTGACAGGCGATGCAAAGTATCTCAGATACGGCCTTCCTACATTCAAGATGAACCAAGGCGGCGCTATAGGTGGTATCGGCGATAAGATGAAGCGTGAAGACGCTGTTATAACAACAGGTCCCGGAACAAAAGGCTTTGCTCAGGCATTCCTACCGATAGTGCGATTCTATAAGGCGGCTTCTGAAGAGAAACTACTATAAGACAGTAAAAATTCCCGCAGTCATCTACATGTTGCAGATAACTGCGGGAAATTCTTCTTACCTATTACCTAGAATTCCCTTATTTGTTTTGCTAAACTAAAAGGTATTATCTCTTTATCACTAGTATTTTTATATGCCACCTCATCATGCATATATCTAACTATTTGTGAAGCGGTATAAGTTTTGAATTTAGCAATCACCATATCTAATACTTCTTTTTCTTCAACAGAAAGACTATCCTCATCAAGTTTTTCATTCGGAAGAAAATGATATCTAACGCTTTCATCATCACATTCTTCTTCCATGTTCACAAGTTTAAGTCCACCTATCTTATAATGCCCAATAGGCAATGCACCCATCTCTTCATGACAATATACTAATCCTGTCATTGCATTCCCATATAACTTATAGCAAAGCGCATCCGCATACCAAAGCATTTTCATAAGCTTAACTTTGTACAGTTTTTTTACTCTACTTGCATAATACGAAATTATCACCTCTAACTTCGGAATATCAAGTTGCTTCATACCATTTTTATCACTTAATTCATCAAACTCAACATATTCGCTTTCCAAAGCTTTTCTTTGAAGATATTCTCGACCTTCTTCATCAAGATTTTCCATTAATCTTTTTTTAATTTCTAGCTTTTTACTTACACTAAACTGCTCGCAGTTTTTTTGTAGAAAATCCAGCGCAGACAAAGGATTATCATTAATTATTCTAAGCATGTTATCATAAGCATCATCTTGAATCGCTTTACTTTCGTATCTTGAAATAGTTGCTTCACCCCAACCAAGCAATTTCGCAAGATCAATCTGTGATAAACCATATTTTGCTCGAATTGCTACAATATCATCAGACGTTAACAACCCATGTTTTTTTCGATATTCATTACGAGCATTCAACAAGTTATGGTTTTCCATTTTTCCTGTTGTAAACTCATTTTCATCCTCATTACCATTTCCACAAAAGTAATAAGTTTCCTCATAATTAATGATTTCACCTTTAATAATCGTCTTTGAAACACGTGTTCTTTCTTCAATTTCATGTATTTTGTCACAAATAGGACATTCCATTTTGATTTTTCTAAGAATTCTACTTTCGTTCATTGCCATGCCCCTTTCGTCTTTATTTGCTTTTTCTATAAGGAAACACCATTTTATGTTTCGCAAAATGAAATGATAAACATAAAACTTTCTTCTTAGTATCACGCTTCACTTTAATCTTTATATACACCAATCTGCCATCAATATCTTTACCAAAAACAAATAATAAAGGTGGCTTATTATCATCTTTATCTATAAGTGTTTCTGAATAATCAGAAATAGTTAATTCTTTGAGTCTATCAATAATATCCGATGAATCATAGTCCAAATAAGCCATCGTGAATCCCGTTGAATACTCCACTTCATCCTTACTGGTTTTTATAACTATCAAATCATCATCAATATTAAATTCTTCATCCGTTATAACTTCATGTAGTTCATTTAAAAATGCTTTAACATCCTTTTTATCCGAACAAATAGGTATCTTTATTGCAATCGCCCCCTCTTCTTTACTCCTATCAATTGATATTATACACTATCAATTGATAGTATGTCAAGATGATTTTAAAAAAACTCTCTTTATATAATCGCAAAACGACCACATAAAGAGAGTTCAGCTTTATTCCCTCTACTCTATCACACCAAACTAAATTATCACAAAGTCCCTCGCCCTTATCGCCGCTCTATTCACCTTCCCAGTCGTCGTCCTAGGAAGTTCTGCAACAAACTCTATGATCCTCGGTATCTTATATGAAGCCGCATGCACTCTTACGAATTCTCTTATCTCGCCTGCAAGCCTGCCATCATCCACATACCCGTCCTTCAGGATTATGCTTGCTTTTATCGCCTGCCCTCTCTTGATATCAGGGAAACCTGTCACTGCTACTTCGCCTACTGCCTCGTGCCTTATTATGATATCCTCTACCTCAGTCGGACCAACTCTGTAACCACTTGTCTTGATCACATCATCGTTGCGGCTTTTGAAGTGGAAGCCACCACTTGCATCGCGATACCCCTTGTCACCAGTATGATATATTCCATGTCTGGTCACAGTGCTATAGCGCTCCTCATCCACTAGATACGTATAGAATATGCCAATCGGAATCTTACCATCCCCCTTAAAGCGAATCGCTATCTCCCCGACTTCACCTACAGGAAGCTCATTATCCTCTTCATCCACCACGATCATATCGTACAGAGGCGAAGCATAACCTATACCGTCGCTTAAGTTTTTTGTATAGGTGTAATTCGCGGTCAGAAGCGCAGTTTCTGTCTGCCCGAATCCCTCTCTTATATCGAATCCTGTTTGCTTCTTGAAAGCCTCGATGATTTCTCTTGGCATCGCCTCTCCGCCTGTGACATATTCCCTTACAGAGCTAAGATCATACTCTTCTATATTCACTCGCAGAAGATAGTTATATATGGTCGGTGGCGCGCAGAAGGAAGTAATCCTCTCTTCCTGTATGATATCAAGTATCTCCCTTGCGATAAATGTATCGTAATCATAGACAACAATAGCACATTCACAGAACCACTGACCGTAGAGCTTCCCCCATGCAGACTTTGCCCAGCCACTGTCAGCTATGGTAAAGTGACGGCCTCCATCCACGCACCCATGCCAGTACTTGGCAGTCATGATGTGTGCAAGAGGATAAGTATACTTATGCATAACAGCCTTCGGCTTACCTGTCGTACCTGATGTAAAGTACAGAAGCATAGGATCATCTACAGAAGTCTCAACACGATCAAACTCACTATCTACGCTGTCTTCCTTATCCCAGAGATATTCAAAGCCATCATATGTAGCATCTCCCGTGAACATAAGAAAGTCTCTTTCCGATACTTTCTTAGCAACCTTCACGCTCTCACATATCTCCTTATCAGCAGCGCACACGATAGCCTTGATATCCGCAGCCTCCACTCTGTCAGCTATATCCTCTCCCGTGACCATATGAGACGTAGGTATACATACAGCGCCAAGCTTGTGAAGTGCCATCACCAGATACCAGTACTGATACCTCCTCTTCATGATCAGCATGACTCTATCGCCCTTTTTTATGCCTCTCATAGAAAGTATACCTGCAGCTATATTAGACTTCTTACTTACCTCAGAAAAGCTTATATACTTCTTGTTGCCATGAACATCGCGATATACTATAGCCTCCTTATCAGGCGTACGCTTAGCTATCACATCCACCACATCATAAGCAAAGTTGAAGTCATCCTTATAGTTGAAGGTGACATCGCAAGGATTACCATCCTCACCCCACTTAATCTCCATATATTCACTGTCAAGTGCCATCACATATTCTCCATTCTACCGATCTTTCTATATCTTTCGTAGCGCTTATCAAGAAGTTCATCAGTATCTGCTTTAAGAAGCTCCCCATATGTCCCATATATCAGTTCCATAAGTTCACTGCCGTACTCTTCAATAGCCTGAGAGTCCATCCCATGAACTGGTGTTTCTAGCACATTATCTATTATTCCAAGTTTCTCAAGCTCGTCTGCCGTAAGCTTAAGTGCTTCTGCAGCCTTCGCTGCTTCCTTACTGGACTTCCAGAGTATAGTCGCGCAGTTCTCTGGTGATACCACACTAAAGTAAGCTTCATCCATCATAAAGAGCCTGTCAGCTACGCAAAGAGCCAAAGCTCCTCCAGAGCCTCCCTCGCCTATGATCACAGATATAACAGGTACTCGAAGATTAGAGCATTCCAGAAGGCACGCTGCTATAGCCTCTCCCTGGCCTCTGTCTTCAGCATCTACTCCCGCGTAAGCGCCAGCTGTATCCACTATACACAGTACAGGTCTATGAAACTTTTCTGCCTGCTTCATAAGTCTTAGAGCTTTTCTGTAACCTTCAGGATGAGCAGAACCGAAGTTTCTATCTACTCTCTCCTTTAGGTCATGCCCTTTTTCGATACCTATGACAGTAACAGGCATATCCTTAAGATAACCTATTCCACCTATTACTGCCTTATCATCTCCAAAGCGTCTGTCACCGTGAAACTCAGTAAATTCACTTATTAACAGTTCTATATAGTCGCTTGCGCACCATCTGTTCTCTTCCCTTGATCTCTGAACGATATCATAAGCCTGCATCACATACCTCCATGCATGGATAATAATCTTCCGATGTAACTTTTTTGTTCTTCTCTAGTCACTATAGCATCGATAAAGCCGCAGCAAAGAACTGATTCAGCCATCTGGAATCCTTCAGGAAGAGCCCTTTTGTATGTCTGCTCTATAACACGCGGTCCTGCAAATCCAACTCTCGCTCCAGGTTCAGCGAGGATTATATCACCCTGCATAGCAAAGCTTGCATCCACGCCGCCTGTTGTTGGATTCGTTAGAAGAACTATATACAGAAGACCTGCGTCACTATGTCTCTTAACAGAAGCAGACACCTTCGCCATCTGCATAAGAGAAAGCATACCTTCCTGCATCCTGGCACCTCCCGAAGCTGTTATTCCGATAACAGGGAGCTTATCCTTAAGTGCCATCTCAAAAAGCGCAGTTATCTTCTCGCCCACAACAGTTCCCATAGAAGCCATCATATAATAAGGTTCCATGATGAACATGTAGCAAGGCTTTCCTTCTATCTCGCATCTGCCGCATATCACAGCTTCATTTTCACTGCTGTTTTCCTTAGCGGCAGCAAGCTTTTCTTCATAGCCAGGAAAGCTAAGGATATTCTGTGTCGTCATATCAGCCATGACTTCTGTGAAGCTTCCCTTATCAGCAAGCATACTTATGCGTCTTCTTGCCCTTATCATGAAGTATCTTCCACACTCAGGACACACATGATATGTGGTTCTTAAGATACTCTTTTTGATGTCTCGCTTGCAGTACTTGCAGGTTCTTACATCATCTGCTTTTAATTCTTCACCTTCACGCGGATTCCCCGCCGGTCTTAACAGTCCCCGGAACATGTTTCCTCCCCATATGATCAGTATGATATTCGCCACTTATGAACTCAGCGTCAGATATGACGCTAAGATGCATGGCAGTATTGACCTTAACTCCTGTTATAACAAGCTCAGTAAGAGCACTCCTTAGCTTTCTTATCGCTTCATCTCTGTCACGTCCTCGCACTATTAGCTTACCCAGAAGCGAATCATAGTATGGCGATATAATAGCTCCCTGATAGAGATATGTGTCGAATCTTACTCCCATACCGCCAGGGATATGAAGAAGCTCCACCTTGCCGTTAGAAGGTAAGAAAGTATCAGGATCCTCAGCATTGATCCTGCATTCTATTACAGCTCCCTTATCTTCCACATCCACATCGTCAAAAGGTACCTCAAGTCCCGCGGCTGTCCTTATCTGCCACTTCACAAGGTCTATACCTGTAAGCTCTTCTGTCACAGTATGCTCTACCTGAAGCCTCGTATTCATCTCACAGAAGTATACATTCTCATCCTTATCCATCAGGAATTCACAGGTTCCAACAGTTACGTATCCGCAGCCCTTTGCTATCTTCTTAGCATAAGCATAGAGTTTCTTCACAGTCTTCTTCGCTATCTTAGGCGCAGGACTTTCTTCTATGAGCTTCTGATTTTTTCTCTGCAGCGAACAGTCACGCTCTCCTATAGCAACTACCTTGCCCATCTTATCAGCAAGTATCTGTACTTCTATATGCTTGATATCAGTTAAGTAGCGCTCCATATATAGAGCACCGTCGCCAAATATCTTCTCGCCCTCAGTATAAGCAAGCGCGTAAGCGTGCTCCATCTCTGAAGCGTCATGAACAATCCTTATGCCCTTGCCACCGCCGCCAGACCTTGCCTTAAGTATCACAGGATACCCTATATCCTTAGCAAGAGCCAGAGCCTCCTTAGAATCCTTAAGTATCCCTGTTCCAGGCACCATCGGCACCTTAAGGCTTTTTGCAAGTTTCCTTGCCGCTTCCTTGTTACTCATACGCTTCATCACATCAGGATCAGGTCCTATAAAGCATAAACCGTTAGCCACGCACTTCTCGGCAAATGAAGCATTTTCCGAGAGAAGCCCATAGCCCGGGTGAAGTGCATCAGCACCTGTTGACTTCGCTATCTGAAGTATCGCTTCTTCGTTCATATACGAATCAGCCAAGAGAGGTGAACCTATGCAGTAGCTCTCATCCGCAAGCTCCGCATGTATGGACTCACTGTCGGCTTCAGAATAAACTGCTACAGTCCTGATTCCCATCTCACGGCACGCCCTGATGATACGTATCGCTATCTCGCCTCTGTTCGCCACCAATATCTTTCGAAACATCTAATCCTGCTCCTTCTTATCCTCAGTCAGAACTATTGTGAACTCTCCCTGCATGCAAAGCTTCCCATCAACAGACGTACTTCCCTTAAGCTTATACATAGGGTGCGACGAGGCAGTAATCTCAGCCTTAAGCTCCACGCGCTCTCCAGGCCTTATCGGGTTTCTGAACTTCACCTTATCGATTCCTGCATACACAGGAAGCACGCCGCATCCCATGTGGTCTTTAAAGAGAACACACGCTGACTGCGCAACCATCTCACACTGTATTACGCCAGGAACTATAGGATTTCCCGGAAAATGTCCCTGCAAGAAGTATTCGTCTCCACGAACATCATAGTATCCGCAAGCCTTACCATCAACTGTCAACTCCACCTCATCCACAAGAAGCATAGGCGCTCTATGAGGCAGTATCTTCATGATCTCATCCCTATTCATCAGCACGCCTCCAGCTCTATGCCAAACATCGGCTTATGGAATTCAACAAGTTCTCCGTTATTAACCAGTATCTCTCTGACCACTCCGTCAACAGTTGACCTTACTTCGTTGAACATCTTCATGGCTTCTATGGTACAGAGTATATCGCCTTTTTTCACCTTATCACCGACACTCACATAAGGCTTTGCATCAGGTGCTTCTCCAGCATAGAACACGCCAAGAACAGGTGATTCAACCTTATAGTATTCATCGCTTTTTTCATTGCCTTTTTCATCAGAAGCACTAACAGGCATATCTATATGTGACTTATTCTTTCGCGAACCCTCACCAGCTTTCATAGTGATAGAAAAATCGCCATCCTTAACACTTAACTCATCAAGATTAAGTTCCTCAAATAATCTCTTATAATCCTCGATTTTGTTCATCTTCACTCCTCATATCTTTTTAGTGCAACGCATGCATTGTGGCCACCGAAACCGTAAGAAGCTGACAAAGCATACTCAACATCACAAGAAACGGCCCTATTTGGCGTGTAATCAAGATCACACTCAGGGTCTTTTTCCTTATAGTTGATTGTAGGAGGTACCAAAGAGTTTTTTAGTGCCATGGCAGAAGCTATGATCTCAACTGCACCAGTAGCTCCAAGCATGTGTCCAGTCATCGACTTTGTCGAAGATATATGAAGCTTCGAAGCATTTTCAGCAAAGAGAAGCTTCATACCCTGTGTCTCCATGAGGTCATTAAGATGTGTTCCTGTTCCATGCGCATTGATATATATCTTCGCGGCATCCTCTGTACTCATACCGCCTTCTTCCATAGCAAGCTTCATAGTCCTTGCGGCACCGGCACCAGTTGGGTCCGGAGCAGTTATGTGATGCGCATCAGAGGTATTAGCATAACCTGTAACCTCAGCATATATCTTAGCGCCCCTGTTCTTAGCATGTTCATACTCCTCCAGAATCAAAACAGCTGCACCCTCACCCATGACAAAGCCTTCTCTTCTTGCGTCAAATGGCACACATGCACTGTTCTCATCATCAGACAAGCTAAGAGCCTTACAGTTGATGAATCCGCACATCGAGAGCTTGTTTATAGACGCTTCACATCCGCCTGTTATGATAGCATCCGCGTAACCATGCTTGATCTGCCTGTATGCTTCACCAACCGAATGTGTCGATGTCGCACAGGCTGTAGTTACAGGAAGCACAGGTCCCTTAGCACCAAATCTGATAGCTACAGAGCCGGCTGCCATATTGCCTATCATCATAGGAATCAGGAACGGCGACACCCACTCAGGTCCCTTCTCGCGAAGCTTCTCTGTCTCAACAAGAAGTGTTCCTATACCACCGATACCAGAACCGATATATACGCCAAGCCTCTCAGGATCCATATTCTCCTTATTAAGCCCACTGTCTTCCATAGCTTCCACAGAAGCCGCCATAGCATACTGCATAAAGAGGTCTGTCTTACGAAGTTCAGGCTTAGATGCATAATACTTACTTGCATCAAAGTCCTTCACCTCAGCATCCACTGATACTGCTATATCCGAAGCATCGAACCTTGTTATCTTACCTATACCGCAGACACCTTCCTTAAGACTCTCCCAAAAGCTCCTAAGGTCATTGCCAACAGGCGATATAACACCCATTCCAGTTATAACAACTCTTCTATCCATGTATTCACCTCTCACATAAGTCCGCCATCTATGCGGATTGTTTCACCTGTTATATATGTATTCGCTTCACTGCCAAGGAAGTATGCAAGTTCAGCAACCTCTGATGGCTTGCCGCACCTTCCAAGCGCAATCTTAGAACTCACCACAGCCTTCGCTTCATCTGTCATCTGTTTTGTCATAGCAGTCTCTATGAAGCCTGGTGCTATGGCATTCACACATATGTTCCACTTGCCATATTCCTTCGCTATAGTCTTCGTAAAGCCTATAATACCGGCTTTCGACGCAGCATAATCAGCCTGTCCCTTGTTGCCTTCTATACCAACTATCGAAGACAGATTGATGATATGTCCCCCTCTTTGCTTCATCATAGTCTTTAAAAATGCTTTGGTCATAAGCATGGTTCCGAAGAGATTGACAGCTATGACAGCCTGCATATCTTCTGTGCTCTGACGCATGAAGAGATTGTCCTTCGTTATCCCTGCATTGTTAACAAGAACATCTACTCTTCCATATTCGCTTATAATAGCATCTGCTATCGAAAGAACAGATTCCTCATGACTTACATCACCCTCATAGAACTTCGCCATAACGCCAAGTGCCTTCATCTCTTCTATGGCTTCCTTCGCCTCATCGTTATAATTCCTTCCGGTAATCGCAACATCATAACCGCAAGAAGCATACTTATAAGCTATCGCTCTTCCGATTCCTCTACTTCCACCTGTTATCACAGCTACTTTCTTATCACTCATCTAACCCACCATACCTTTCAACCGCACTCATGACACCATCCATGTTTCCAACACTCGAAACAAAACCAGTAACTGTTTTCTTCACAAATCCAGCAAGTGTCTTTCCGGGACCACACTCTATATAATTATCTATGCCTTCACGCGACATATTCTCAAGAACGTCCTTAAAAAGCACACTTCCCGAAACCTGACCGCTAAGCATGGTTCTTATCTCCTCTGCGTCCGATGGATATTCACAGCCTGTAAGATTAGCATATACAGGAATCTTAGGAGCATCTACTTTAATAGTCTTCAACTCTTCATACAGCTTCTTACCTGCCTCAGCCATATATGGCGTATGAAATGCACCGCTTACAGCGATTTCCACATATCTTATCCCTTTATCGCTAAGAGCCTTCATAAAGCTATCCATTCGCTCACACGCACCTGATACTGACACTTGCGCCAACGAGCTTATGTTCGCCATATACACTCCATACCCCTTACACAGTATAGACAGTTCCTCCAGATTCGGTCTCATAACAGCCGCCATCTTGCCTGGATTCTTATCACCACACTCCTGCATATATTCGCCACGCTTACTAACTAGCCTTATAGCATCTTCTAAGGCAAATGTTCCTGAAACCGTCAGTGCTGCAAGCTCACCAAGTGAGAATCCAGCCAAAGCCTGTGGCTTTATTCCTTCTTCTATAAGAAGCCTAGCCGCTATATAGTCCATAAGAAACATACAAACCTGCGTATTCTTAGTCTCATTAAGTTCTGCAAAGCTCTCATCAAGAAGCTGCATCCTTGTTCCGGGTCTTATCTCATCTGCTCTATCGATTATCTTCTTTGCAAGCTCACTTTTTTCATACAAGTCCCTTCCCATACCAGGAAACTGTGCGCCCTGTCCTGCAAACAAAAAAGCTATCTTACCCATGCTTTTCCTCCTATAATGATTCTCTCTGCACCTTCACATATATCAACTATGATCTCGCGACATGACTTCTCATCTGACACAAGTCCTGCTATCTGGCCCGCCATCATGGAACCGGTCTTTACGTCACCTTCTACAACTGCTCGTCTTAGAGAACCTACACACATCTTGGTAAGTTCCTCCTTAGGAGTGCCACGCATCTCAAGCTTATAGTACTCTCTTGTCATAGCATTCTTAAGAGACCTCACTGCATCACCATCTCTTTTTCCTGTGACGATGGTATCTATATCTCTTGCCTTGATTATCATATCCTTATAGTTCTGATGGATATTGCACTCCTTAGCAGTTAAGAATCTAGTACCCATCTGAACTCCACAAGCTCCCAGCATCAGCGCTGCAGCAAAGCCTCTTTCGTCTGCTATTCCACCTGCCGCTATAACAGGTATCTTAACAGCATCCCTAACCTGAGGAACAAGTGTCATAGTTGTCAGATCCCCGACATGACCGCCTGATTCCATACCTTCGGCAACCAAAGCATCAGCGCCTTCTGCCTCGCATCGCTTAGCCTGTGCTACACTCGCAACCACGCATATAACCTTAACGCCTGCTGCCTTAAGTCTCTCCATGAAGCGCCCTGGATCACCAGCACCTGTTGTTACTACCTTAACGCCTTCCTCGCATACTACATCAACCGCCTCTTCTATATAAGGGCTCATAAGCATGAGGTTAACGCCAAATGTTTTGTCAGTCAGTTCTCTTGTTTTTCTAATCTCCATACGAAGCGCTTCACCATCAAGATTCATACCCGCTATGATTCCAAGACCACCTGCTTCTGACACGGCGGATGCCAGTGAAGCATCCGCAACCCATGCCATACCACCCTGGATAACAGGATAAGTGATTCCAAGCATATCGCATATAGGACTCTTTATCATGCCTTAATCTCCTCGATATATGAAGCAAGCTTTTCGATACAGTTGATTTCCTGATTCATCTCAAGCTTAACCTCAAAAGCCTCCTCTATCTGCATAACAAGGTCCATAAGATCAAGTGAATCAAGTCCCATCTCAAGGAAGGTTTCTGTTGTACTGATTTCTTCTACACCCTTTCCAAGATAATCTGCTACGATTTCAATAAGTTTCTCTGTCATTTTTTTGTTCTCCTTTTTTTTTACATTTTCGCGTTGACTTTTCAACGAACAATGTTATAATAATCTATGGGGTAACCCCCATGTCAACACCAAATTAGAAAAAAAGGAAAAAAAATAATGAACAGTTCAGAATACACACTTTCGATAAAGGATTTTGCGACGATATGCCACACTACGCGTGACACATTAAGACACTATTATGAGAATAAGATCATAGAGCCATATATCGACCCTGATAACGGATATCACTATTATTCGCCAACCCAGGTTTCGACATACTATCATGTACTCGCACTCAAGAACATCGGCTTTTCTCTTTCTGAGATCAAATCGATGATGAACTCAACAGACCCTGATTTCTTCAGACCACTTCTGTTTCAGAAAACTGAAGCCATAAAGAAAAAAATAGCCGCCCTTGAAAACGACCTCAACACCATATCCACCTATAATCTCGTATTCGAAGGCGCAGACAACGGCCGTTCAAAGGGAAGAATTCTCATGCACACAATACCTGACGTCTACATAATAGAAACACTTATAGATTCAGATAAAGCTTACAGCTTAAGCGACATAACACTTGAGATTAGTTCACACATAGCACGCTTGCAGAATAAAAGCAATGCATTTCCAATAGGAGCCACTATAGATTACCAAAGCTTCATGAACAGGGATTACAGATATGCTAAGATCTTCTCGATATCTCTTAGCAAAGCTGCCGATATCACTAACTGCATAGAAGGTCCATCACACAGGATAATTACCTATACGCCTACCGATGATGAAAGCATAACAGATGCATATA
>JAEEGL013592760.1_pt1 | contig 14487 bp, 4 predicted proteins | sample 9134231 | NCBI WGS metagenome assembly JAEEGL01 (sample SAMN16246548, study PRJNA631951) | gut metagenome | biome: gut microbiome; feature: rumen; material: fiber-attached | host: Bos | place: Iran: Karaj | collected 2018-10
CAGTTACGATAAGGCAGAGACGACGATAACGATGCCGTTCCGTCCGTACTTCACGTCGACGTCGAATGGTGCTCGTACCCGTTCGATTGTCTTCGGTGACGAAGGTTCACAGCTTGGTGGCGATGAGGATCCGTCGCATAGCGGTCAGAACCTGATCATCACGACCCGTGAGCATAAGATCATCGTTGAGTCGCAGTTGCGCTACGTGACCGATGTCCGCATCGTCAACACGGCCGGTATCACGATGAAGACCTTTACCATCAAACCGGGTGAGGTTGTCGAGACCTTCATGATCAACGCAGGTGTCTACATCGTCCAAAGCACCGATGCCCGCTACACCAAGAAATTAGCGGTCAAATGAAACAAGTTATAAAGACAGATGAGGATAGAGGAACTGAAGATATTTGAAGGAAAGAACATTCGAGTGGTTTTCGATGATGAACTGCTGGAATGGCACTTCTCTCTTGTGGATGTAATAGAAGTACTTGCCGATAGTGCCAATCCAACGGACTATCTTAAGAAGTTACGTAAGCGTAATCCGGAACTAAATACCTACGTAGGGACAAATTGTCCCCAGGTACAGATGGTTACAGAAAGTGGGAAGCGTCGTAAAACTCTTGCGGCTAATCCAGAGCATCTTTCCTACATAGTTCCATTCGTGTCCTCTCCCAAAGAAGAACAGTTTAAGCAGTGGGTGGATGAAATAACAAATCCATCCGATGGCGATATAGTTCAATTGTCTGATATTGAGGGTGTTCAAGGCGAAATCTTGTTGTATCAGCCAGATGAAACAGTACGCCTCGAGGTCCTCATGGAAAATGAAACCGTGTGGTTGACACAGGCTCAGATTATAGAATTGTTCCAGACGAGCAAGTCAAATATTAGCGAGCATATTACGAATATCTACGAGCAGGGAGAACTTGTTTATGAGGCAACAGTTCGGAATTTCCGAACAGTTCAAAAGGAAGGTGACAGGATGGTAAACCGTGTACTCACGTATTACAATCTTGATGCAATTATCTCTGTCGGCTTCAGAGTGAATGCCAAACGAGGTATTAGATTCCGTCAGTGGGCAAACGGTGTCATTAAGAACTATTTGTTACAAGGCTATGCCATTAATCAGCAGCTACTGCGTATGGAGCAGCGATTGGATGCAAAGATCGATGCCCAGCAAAGCGAAATCCTGAAAATCGAGTCTACCCTTGCGGATCATCAGGAGAAGATCGACTTCTTTGTGCGGACGAACCAGCCGCCTGTTGAGGGGGTACTGTTCGAGGGTCAGATTTTCGATGCATATAAATTGGTGGAAGCCCTTGTGAAGTCTGCCAAGCGAGAAATCATATTGATAGATAATTATGTCGATGCAAGCATCTTTGATTTACTTGAAAAGCGAGAGCAAGGAGTAGATGCCACTATCTATACAGAGCATGTAGGACAGTCACTGCAGCATTTACAACAACTGAACCAACAGCAATATAGGCGTAGGATAGAGGTAAAGGAATACAATAATCGTTTTCACGACCGTTTCCTCATTCTCGATGATGCCCTCTATCATTTTGGCGCTTCATTCAAGGATTTAGGCAAACGCCTTTTTGCCTTTGAACTGATGGGAATAGACAAATCAATCATTCTAAGTCAATTATAAATGAATCAAGATATGACACAAGATATGATATTACACACCATAGCCAAGCAATTGGTACGTAACGGACGCAGTCGAGTGCGTTCGGTGACGCACCTGAGTGCATTCGTCGGCGACACACGGAACCTGTCCATCGGTGATGGTTCGGAGAAGGCTCGTAGATGGTTCGTAGAAGGTTCGGAGGAGTCACGCTACATCTACGGAGGAAACACGGAGGGTCCACGCTCTGCGATACGTGTTTTACGCTATGCCGTTGTCTTGCTCCTGATGATGGTTGTGGGAGTGAATACGGCGTGGGGTGCTACCATTACATATCATATTATTAATCTTGGCCGCTTAGATGATAATGGTCAGTTAACTACCACTCGTACAGAGGCGTTGCAGTTCACTGTTACTGCCGATAACGTGACCGTGGGCGTGCCAGACAAATACAAGAGTCCGCTGGCAAAGAATTGGAAGTATTACAGTTCTGATGATGTGACATATGTCGAAGCGACCAAAGTTTGTACTTTCAACGCAGGTCCTTCGCTTAATGAAAGCAGCATATTGTCTGCGAATGCTGATGTTTACGTAACCTACGAACTTGATGAAGCTGCTTTCAACGCGGTAGGCGTGTTTGATGGTGGCATATACAGAATCAAGTTCCCTAATGACTATTATTTAAAACAAACGACATACAACTCGGATATAAATACAAACCCAGTTAAAAATCCAGGCGCATCTGAAACTGAATTTCTGTGGAAATTCAATATTATTGATCCCTACCAGATAACCGTGCAAAGCCAAAGTCATAATGCAACTGCGAATTGTTTTGACTATTTTCTTAGTAGTTCTAATGGCCCTAATTTAGATGATATACGTTTAAAACAGACACTTACTGCGGCTAAAAATACAAAGGTTTGGGCATTTGGCCTGCTCAATGGAGGGACACCGGGTACCTACCGATTGGTCGTTGCTGATGGTTTTAACGGGGCTACTCAAGGTCGCGATGATTTTAATCATGGTTACCTTAATGACAATTATGTAAAAAGTAATGCGAATAAGACCACTTACCACAGATATGATGGAAATAGTCACAATAACTGTGATCTCACTATCGAAATCTTTAGCGCCAAATACACCTTCCATATCATAAACAATAGTAATGTGGAGGCGATAAGGGCTAAGGCTACCGATCCATTGAATGCTGGTGCAACAATTACGGAGTCGATGATACCCGACATATTAAAGTCTCCGGCTGCCAGCAATTATTCCTTCTATCCGACAGCAGCAGATGCTGTAGCAGGCGATAATGCCATCACGACACTACCACAAGATGATGATGATATCTATGTACGTTACGAGACCAGCAGTGGCATTTTTGGAGAAATCAAGTATAACCTTTCAGTAGGTGGTGAACACTATCTTTATGCCGCTAATACTACAACGATAAGCAGTGCTGCTACCAGTGGTGCGGCTGAAACTTATCAATGGACACTTCAAGGCAGTGACCCCTATAAATTTACGATAAAGAATGTAGATAATAACCAATTTATCACATACGATGTTTCTAACGGCGAGGCAGCACCTACGCTTTCCGGAACAGGCAGTAACTTCTTCCTTCATCAAAGTTCAAGTGGTAAATACGAACTGGTGGTAATTGGTAACAACTATCCCGATTCTTATTATACCCTTGGTTATGATGATACAAATGGGCTGAAACTCTATTCAAACACCAATTATTCGTTTGGAGCGGCTGAAATCCAAACAGTATTGGCCTCGACCACTTTAGCAATTATCAATCCATTACCAACAGCGAATAATCGAACTTACGATGGTACGACACAGGATCTTGTAACTGCGGGAACGTGCGCGAATGGTACAATCAAATATCGAGAAGGAACAACTGGTGAGTATGTGGAGACCATTCCAACCAAGAAAGACGCAGGAACGTACCATGTGTATTATATGTCTGTAGGTAATGCTGGCTATGATAACTATGTTGCTCCCGATCCTATCATAGTAACCATCGCCCCAGCCCCAGTAACAGTTACTGCTGTAAACAAAACGAAGGTTTATGGTGAGAGTGATCCCACACTGACTGCTACCGTCACTGGTCTGATTTCTGGAGAGTCAGAGAGTCTCATCACCTATACAATCAGTCGTGCAGCTGGCAACGAAGTAGGCAACTACACCATTACCCCTGCTGGCGATGCTTTGCAAGGCAACTACACTGTATCATTTGCAACCGGTAAGTTGACGATTAACAAGAAAACTGTCGGTATCACATGGGGCGAGACATCTTTGCCCTATAATGGCACTCCGCAAGCTCCTATTGCAACTGCTACCGGCCTTGTGTATAATGACAATATCGGTATTACTGTAACAGGTGAAAAAACTAATGTTGGAACAAATTATACCGCTACAGCCTCGGCTCTCACTGGTACGAAAGCTGGAAACTATGCCTTGCCTAGCGCCAAAACGACGACGTTCAGCATTGTCAAAGCTGCTATCAACACAGCCATTCTCATGAAAGAATGGTCATATGGAGATTATGATGCATTGGTTAATTCTCCGTCGCTTAGTTATAATCCTGAAAATGTAACAGTTACTTATAAATACAAAGCCAAAGGCGCAGCTGATAACACCTATGTTGCGGATGTTCCGACTGATGTGGGCACATATACTATTCAAGCCTCGATATCAGGGACAGACAATAGTGATGCTCAGGTACTTACTAAAAATTTCTCCATCACCCAAAAGGCATTGAACAAGAATGCTTTGGGGAGTCCTGCAAATGGAATCACAATAACTGTGACGAAGGATACTTCGACTGATCCCGCTACTTATCCTGTTACCGTCACGCATAATTATCTGGGTACACCTAAGACATTAATTCCATATGTAGATGACGAGCATGATTATGATTACAAAGTAAGCGGTTCACAGAGTGTGAGCGGTTATGTCGTTACAGTGACAGCAAAAAAAGAAGGTGACTTATACACCGGAAACTACACGGGTTTTGCCAAGGCCGCCTATGCCGAACCGACATTCTATCTGGATGGTGCTACATGGAGTCCAAGTGAGAATGAATATGCTGCAGTATATCTAGGTTTATTTGATGGGGTGCCAGATCTTGTTGCAAGTGGTAGCGAAATCAAGGCATATATAGTGAATAAGGTGAACCCAACCATTGGTACGGTTACAGTTTCCCCAGTAGAATACGTTTCAGACGCTACTGCCACCCCACCAACAAAGACAAATTATATCCCAGAGGGCGTTCCGGTATTGTTGTTAAGCAACAAAGAAAATCTATCAGGTTTTACGACCTCATCACCAACTGAAGCCACATCGGACATTACAGCTGCTGTGACGTATAGCAACTACTTAATGATAGCTCCAGATGAGCCAAGCGACCCTAAAGATCCAGACAGTCCACACGGTGTAGCGGTGAAAGATGCAGAAGCCTATATATTCTATAAAGGCGAGTTCGTCCTGACCAAAGAAGGAACGATAAAGCCCGACTACTTCTTCATCTATAACCCGAACTACCAGGCTCAATCGGGTGACGGTACTTCCCATGCACCCCGCAGATCTCTGCGGATAGTCATCGAGGGTAACGAGACGGGAATAAACGAAATCATGGAAGGCGTAAAAAGGGAAGTACAGGATGCCGCTTGGTACTCTCTCGACGGTCGCCGTCTTATGGGTAAACCGACGAAGAAAGGATTGTATATCACGAATGGTCAGAAGGTCATCGTGAAATGACAGATCAATAATCAGATAATTAAGAAAACAGAGAATCATTCATCAAGATATGAGTTTAGGAAGATATATACGAACCATCATTACAATAACGATGCTCCTGACGTATGGGGCTGGTGAAGTGTGGGCACAAGTTGCAGCTAATGACATCATCATAAAAGTGATGCCGAGTGGAAAAGAAGGCAAAGGCACTGTGACAGATGCTATTTATGGTAGTGTGTCTGCTACAGTAGGGTCCTTAGCTGGTTCTGGGGATAACCAGTATTATTCTGTGACGCTTACAGTCACTCCAAATGTTGGTTATCAGACCAAGGCTGCGTTGATTGTAGCAGAGAAGATGGTCGATCCTGGCGAAATATCAGCACGACGTCGTACTCCTGGTATAGGTACATGTGAAGTTACTGGTAGTGGTAACACATATACTTTTAATATAGAGACAAAGTATCATGGTGCGTATGTCACGGTTACGTTTGAGAATAATCCTGGAGCAGGTGATCCCACTCCGATATCTACTCTTTCAGAGATAAGTTCTTCTGGCAGCTACATATTAACTCGAGATATTGATGCCTCTGGCCTTAGCGAAAGTCTGGGAGAGTTCACAGGAACATTGGATGGAAACTATCATAAGATATTTAATCTTGGAGTGCCATTGTTTAGTAGTGTTAACAATGGTACGGTGAAGAATATCACCTTTGAAGATATCAGCATCAGTGTTACAAGCGGAGATGCAGGTGCAGTCACTGCACTTGCTACAGGAAGTGCTCGCATTTATAATTGCGGTATTCTTCCTTCCTCTACAGATTATGATAACGAAGGAAACATCACGGGATTCAGAGGTAGCTCAGTTAGTGGTTCAAACAATGTGGGCGGACTAGTTGGAACACTTGAAGGTACAGCCCGTGTCATCAACTGTTTCAGCTATGCGAATATAACGGGTGGAACTACAGTTGGTGGTATAGTAGGAAATAACACCGTTGCTACTACTTCTGCAAACCTTAAAACCATGGTGATGAATTGCATGTTTTATGGCGACATCACTGGCGGAACATCGAAAGCACCCATCTACAATGGGAATAATATTTCTAATGTGGGAAATACAGGTGTGAGCAACTACAACTATTTTTTTGCCGACGCCACCTTTACCGGCGGTATTAATACTTACAACTGTGCTCTGATGGCCGAGAAGCGTTTTCTGCAGCGCTTTGAGTTCTTCCGTCAACTGCTGAACAGCAACCGCGAACTGGCTGGCTGGTGGGCAACGGGCACCTTCAGCAAGACTGAGATGGCTAAGTGGGTGATGGAACCATCGCAAATTGGAAGTGCCACGCCTTTCCCCATCCTCAAAGTTCAAGGAAAATATCCGTCAGTAGTAAATTATGATGCAGAGAATGCACCAGCCACGTCTGAGCGAAATAAGGGCGGCAAGTTGGGCACACTGACGGTGAATATCCAGATGGACAATACCTCTGATAATACTGTTCCCTTTCATCATCCCGGTACAGGAGCCAACGAAGCCCAAATCACCACTTCACAACTCATCCTCAACATCACCGACAAAGACCCCGAACATTTCAACTTCAACTATTACAAGGTGCAGTTGCCTTATTATAATGATGTGGGCACGAAGAACTATACTGGCAACCGCGTGGTGACGGGGTGGAAGATTGTGAGAATCACTGGCGGTACGGCAGGTACATTCAGCGCAGGTACAGACGCAACTACCGACGCAAACGGTAAAATCACCGCTGCGCCCTATAACTTTGCCGACCGCAATTGCACCGATAAAGACCTCTATAGCGTCAGTGGCTGTGTCTTCAACCAAGGTGCATATTGGGATGTCCCAGAAGGTGTAACGGCCATAACCATTGAGCCTTATTGGGCTAAAGCTGCATATGTTGCCGATGCCTATCCCGATGTGGTTTATAGTCAAGATATGAAAACAGCCAACAATGTCCCTAATGTGGGCGGTGGAGAGAAGTACACAAACGGTGCAAATTACGATATCGCCGGCGAACAGCAGAAAGTCTATACAACAGTTGGTAAAGCAGTAGAAGCTCTAAATCCTAACGAATCTCACACGGTTCATGACTACGCTGTTGTGCTTGTTGGTAATGTTCACCAATACACGGGAAATAATGCGGCCATTGGTAGTAGTAAGAATTATACTGTCACCACCATCGATCTTGACCACGACAATGAGCCAGACTATTCTTTTATGTTGCGTAATGATGGTCGAAATAAGTTGCATCCCGCGAAGTGGGACTTCCTGAATATCGTGGGTCTTGGTATGGCACAGAAATCTGATGGTGGTACAGGTTCCTACAATCAAGGTATTTTCCAACCATTATATTGGTTTGAGAGTACTAACACCTCACTCTTCCGTGTCACCCAGTTGGAGTATGAAAATAAGGATCGCGAAGCCAAGCCCCTCATCTTGCACGGCGGAGTCATCGAGCAGTGGGTGAGTGGACAGAGCGGTGGCAATGGGCAAAAGACAACATACATCCATGTGGGCAGCAACGTGTGGTTCAATGAGTTCCATCTCGGTTGTCACCAGGATGCCACATTGGTCACCAAGCATCCACCCGTGTCTGTGACAGGCGGCGACTATAATGAATTCTATCTCACGGGGCTCTATTCTGCAGCCGGTAATTGTGACGACAACGCCGAGTGTTATATTAATGGCGGCCGCTTCGACAAGGTGGCAGGCACTGGCATCGAAGGCATAGGCCACGCCACCAACCACACCAATGGCAACATCGTCTGGCAGATACAGAATGCCGACATCGAGGAGTTCTACGGTGGTGGCATCAATGCTACCAAACCCATGCAGGGCAATATCACGACGGTCATCACCGGCAGTCATGTCAAGCGGTTCTGCGGTGGACCTAAGTTCGGCGACTTGAACCCGAACAGGACTGTCATCACCACAGCCACCGACTGCACCTTCGGCTCCTTCTTCGGAGCTGGCTATGGAGGAAATTCATATTACCGTGCCGCGCCAGGTAACTTCACAGGTAGTTCTGATTACGAATGGAACAAATGGGTTGCTGGTACTGTTAAAGGCAACGTCTCTCCGGCAAACAGTTCAGCTGGTAACTATCCTGGCGGTGTCACCTATAACGGTTACAAACAGGACTACATCTCCAATTTTGGCGGTGTGTCCACCCGCTTCGACTACCAATTCCTGCCGCAGTCAGACAACGTAAATAACGTGGGCCGCCTGTTCATCGATTTCGTTAATTTCTCTCTCGCCACTACCCGCAATGTCACCTCCACTCTGACTGGCTGCACCATCACGGGCAACTTCTACGGTGGCGGTAGCTTGGGCAAGGTGGATGGCAATGTCACATCAACTCTCACGGACTGCACGGTCCGCGGCAGCGTGTTTGGCGGCGGCTACGATGCCTCCAGACCTAAGGTGCAGGTGATGAGCACAGACGGCTTCACTACTCCGCCAGAGTATAATACGAACACTGGTGCATTCATCCCTGCAGCAGAGCCATACAACACTTCAATAGAATATACTTGGGAACATAGCGAAACCGTCAACAGTACGGCAACGGCCATTGATAAAAACAATCATATCCTTTACACCAAGGCAGACCTCACCACCCTTGGACAGGTGACTGGCAACGTGACGCTTAACATCTTGGGCAATACGCTGGTTGAGGGCCTGGCCGTTGACTACGAAGGCAATTCGACTGGTGGTAACCGCGGCGGTGTGTTTGGCGGTGGTGATGCGTCGGCTGTCTTGGGCAACACTACTGTGACCATCAATGCAACAGCCCTGCAGACGGGAGCAGCATATAATGCTTACCGTGTTTATGGTGGTGGAAATAGTGCCCCTGTCGGTGGCAATTCTACTGTTATACTTAAGGGCAATACCCAAGTGCTCGATAATGTATTCGGAGGTGGCAATGAGGGTGAAGTCGGCGGCAGCGCGACGGTGAACATTATGGAATGATGTAAGACATAAAACAATGAAAATTGAAGATTGAAGAAGGATTCCGGACTCTGCTTGCCTGAGCAACGACAAGGAGCGGCAGAAAAGGAAACAAAGAATAAGAAGAGATAAATGGCAAAGAAAGGCGAGATAACAGTAACGGATGTTAGTATCAGGACGATGAAGGTCAATTGTGCTGACTATATCTATGGTGGTGCTTATGCCATAACAGACATCGCCTTCAAATTTGCCAACTGGGTTCCGCTCAACCAAATCGCTATCCAGCAGATGCGGGTGCTGAACGGCAATGAGGGCAGAAACCTGCTGAAATAGATGGAATAAAGAATAAGAACAAGATATGAAACAAGATATGAACCATACATTCGTGAAAGCCTTTCGGGCAGTATTCATGGCAACAATGATGTTGCTGACGAGTGGTAATGCGATGGCTGATGGCGTCGTAGTAAAAGGCAATGTTTATGGTGGTGGTAATGCGGCTGACGTTCAGGTTAATACAGAGGTGAACATCAGTACAGGTACTGTGGAAGGAAACGTGTATGGTGGCGGTAACTTGGGTGATGTGGGTAATATCACAAAAAATACAACCAATTATAATTATTCATGGAAAAATGTAAATGGTGGGGATAACACCGCTGGGAATAACGCTATAACTGGCGAGAACAATAACACAGGTGTCTGCACAGTTTCTATCACTGGTGGTATCATAGGTCCTGGTTCTATATCAACAGATCATGGCAACGTGTTTGGAGGCGGCAAGGGAGAAGCGACCTCATTCTGGTGTGAAAAAGGTATGGCGTACAGCACGAATGTCAGCATCAGTAAGGGTACTGTGAATGGTAACGTTTATGGTGGTGGCCAGTTGGGCCGAGTGGAGGATGATACGAAGGTAACGATAGGAGCCCCTGGAGGAACAGATGAATTCGAAATCAAAGGTGATGTATTCGGTGCAGGTGCGGGTGTTGCGACACATGGATACTCGGCATTAGTGCGTGGCAATAGTGAGGTTACCGTTCAGGGAAAAGCCAAGGTTGCAGGCAGTGTCTATGGTGGCGGAGAGACAGCTTCCGTGGGAAGATTTAAAGTCGTAAATTCACTACCGAAAGAACCGTTAAGCGGTGGAACATGTACGGTCACTGTCCAGGACAATGCTATAATTGGAACAGATGGCACAGGCGAAGTCTATGGTGCCTGCAAGGGCGTAGAGCCAGATTATGAGAATAATTCAGGACATTGGATGAATGATAATACTTCGCATTCTTTTGCGGATGAGGCTGAATATCTATCATTCCTTAAAACACTGGCTTTAACCAGCAATACCCAAGTTACTATCAACGGAAGCGCTTCCGTCAATGGTTCTGTCTATGGCGGTGGTCAGAGGGGTATTACCTTAGGTGAAGTGGCTGTCAACGTAACAGGAGGTACTGTGACCACCGATGTCTATGGCGGCGGTGCTTTGGCTGATACAAATACCGGTAACTGGAATGCTGACTATGGTGAGGTTTCGGGGTTAACAGTTGGTGAGTCTATCGTAACTGGATATTATACCCTTAGTGGCAGTGGTACAACCGCAGACCCTTATGTATATACCAAAATAACTGCAAATCAGAAGGCTGCTGAGAATACCACTTATTACTCTATAGATACATGGGCACACGTATCATTGAAATCTGCCAGGTATAAAACAACAGTTAGATTGACAGGTGGTACCATCAATGGCGATGCTTACGGCGGTGGCTTGGGCGATGCCAATACAGCTGCATTGGTATGGGGCGATGTGCTAGTAGACCTGAATGGTACAACAACCATTACCACTGGAACTGATGGCAAGAAAGTATATACAGGAGCGGTAATTACGGGCACAGGTTCAGATAAACCTAAGGGCTGTGTGGTCAAAGGTCGTGTCTTTGGCTGTAATAATGTTAATGGTACGCCAAAGGGTGAAACTGTGGTGTATGTTCATGCTACACAAAGTGACGGGAAGTCTGATATTGAGACTAAGACCAGGACAACAAAGGATGAGACCATCACGGGTTATGATGTACAGGCTGTCTATGGCGGTGGAAACCAGGCTGAATATAGTCCAATAATAGAGGGCACAGAGACTGAAGACAACCATATTCATACCAATGTGATTATCGATGGTTGTAATTACACGAGTATTTTGCAGGTATATGGCGGTGGTAATGCAGCCTCAACCCCAGCGACAAGTGTGACTATTAATGGCGCATACGAAATAAGTGAAGTGTTTGGTGGTGGTAATGGTGAAAGCACACCGGCATTCACAAATCCTGGAGCTAATGTCGGATTCCATAGATATGCTGCGGATGCAACCAATGCACAAACGTCTTCTGCCAGATCAGACAACTATGGATATGGTTTCGGTAAGGCTCAGGTGAATATAGGTGGTGGTACTATTCATTCCGTATATGGTGGCAGTAACTCCAAAGGAAATGTCCGTCAGGTTGCCATAGCAATGCTTGATCAAGAGGCTATGAGTTGTGATATTGATGTTGATGAGGCTTATGGCGGTGGTAAGGCTGCCGACATGGACGGTACTGCTATCTTGAACTTAGGATGTATTCCTGGATTGAAAAACGTTTATGGTGGTGCCCGTGCTGCTACTGTAAATAACAACGTCGTGCTTAATATTACGAATGGTACCTATGAAAATATATTTGGCGGTAACAATGAGAGTGGTAATATCAACGGTAGTATTACCGTGAATGTGGAAGAGACGGGTTGTCGTCCTGTCCATATCACTAACCTTTATGGTGGTGGAAACAAGGCTCCTTATCCGGGAGCGACTTCTACCTTGGCTGCTGATTCTGAGAACAGGAAAATTACGGTCAACGTGAAGTCATGTACAAGTATCGCCAACATCTTCGGCGGTGGACTTGGAGATAATGCTATTGTGACAGGTAATACCGAAGTTAATATCAACCAGATAAAAGGTAAATTCTCTAAGACTAGTGATGGCTATACTCAGAATACCTATGGCGATGATGAAGTGGAAGGTCTAGGAACTATAGGCAATGTCTATGGTGGTGGTAGTCAAGGTAAGGTTGTTGGTAATACTAGTGTAAATATCGGTACAGTTCCGACCGTGACTTATGTGACTGGTACTAACACAACTACCGCACAAAATGTACTGGGTGTCAACATTACTGGTAGCGTCTATGGTGGCGGTCTTTCTGCCGATGTGGAAGGTAATAGTACGGTGAAGATAGGAACTGTTACATTGACAGATGCTGCTGCAACAGGCGTGAATATTGCTAAGGATGTCTTTGGTGGTGGTGAAGGTAAAACAACCAACGTCAGTGGTAATGTGACGGTTGAAGTTGGTAAGGATAATGGTGACCATACATTTAGTGGTAATGCCACTATTGGTACAGATGCGTATGCAGGCTCTGTCTATGGCGGCTCTGCATTAGGAAGCGTTAATACGGCTGCGTCAGGAAACAATGCCGCTTCTGGAACCGTAATCGTCAATCTCCACAAGGGTACCGTGAAAGGTGCGGTTTATGGCGGAGGTATGGGCGAGGCATCTGTTGGTGAGAATCCAGGCACAGAGGCCAAAGTGTTTGGTGATGCAACAGTTACATTGTATGGCGATGTGGTCACAGGTGGTTTGTATGGTGGCTGTAACCTGAACGGTACGATGTATGGTAATACGGTGCTGAATCTTTATGGCGGAACTGTCGGAACGGTATTATCTGCAGGCGCATCAGCTCCGGACATGGTCTTTGGTGGTGGTCTTGGTAAGGATACAAAGGTGAATGGCAATGTGACCGTGAATATTGGCGATGCAGATAATGTAGGATCTACTATATATAGTAATGTATATGGTGGTAGTGCCAAAGGTATTGTCAACTCCAGCGCAACCAACACAACAACAGTGAGTCTTTTCAAGGGAATTATCTATGGTGATGTGTTTGGTGGTGGACTTGGAGATGCCGACAATGCAGCAGAGGTGAAGGGTAAAGTTGTCGTGAATTTAAATGATAATAATGGTACTTGCGTGGTAGCAGGTAGCATCTTCGGATGTAATAATACCAACGGCTCGCCTGAAGATGATGTTGAGGTTCATATCTATAATACTGTTCATCTTGATGGCAATAGCGTTGTAACAAATCCTCCTGCGACCGGTGCTTACGAACTGCAGGCCGTCTATGGCGGTGGAAAGAGTGCTGAGTATAGTGCTAGTGGAAAGACAACCAAAGTGATTATTGAGACCTGTGATCCAAGTATTGAAGAAGTCTACGGTGGCGGTTATGGTGCTGATGTGCCTGCTACCAATGTTGAAGTAAAAGGAGCATTCGAGATAGGTAATGTCTTTGGTGGCGGTTATGGTGCGGGCGCTAATAATCCAGGTGCGAATGTCAATGGAACGACAACAGTCCTTCTTGAAGGAGGTACTATTCATGAGGCATACGGTGGTAGTAATTCCAAAGGTGATATTGCTGGCGGTACAAACGTGAACGTTAGTGGCAGTGACAGCAATTTAGGATGTCCTCTGAAGGTAGATCATGTTTATGGTGGAGGTAGGAACGCCAGAGTGTCAGGTGGTACTAATATTATAATGGGTTGTCAGCCTAATGATTGGATTGAGGAAATCTATGCTGGTTCCCAAATGGCAGATGTTGACGGTGATGTAAGCCTGACCATTACCAGCGGTAAGTTCGAACGTGTGTTCGGAGGTAATAAGACCAGCGGTAAGATAAAGGGATCCATCACAGTGAACATTGAGGAGACAGGAACTTGTGCTACACCTATTATTATAGGTGAACTCTATGGTGGTGGCTACGAGGCCGGGTACTCGATTTATGGCTATAAGAATACAGGAACAGAATCTGCCCCTGTTTGGATGCCTAGGAGCCAAGCCGAGTATAATACTTGGTATGCTTCATTATCGGCTGAAGACAAAGCAAAGCCAGAAAACCAGCCTTATAAGAATCCGCAATTGAATGTCCGTTCATTTACCAGTATCGGAGCTATCTATGGTGGAGGTTATGAGGCTCTTATGGTTGCAGATCCTACAGTTAGTATTAATGTGGTGAAAGGAAGCCATGCGGATGATAATGACTTAGCGGCTGGTAGTACCCAACCCAACAGCCTGCCTTATCCTGCTCATAAA
>JAEEGL014709231.1_pt1 | contig 14487 bp, 8 predicted proteins | sample 9134231 | NCBI WGS metagenome assembly JAEEGL01 (sample SAMN16246548, study PRJNA631951) | gut metagenome | biome: gut microbiome; feature: rumen; material: fiber-attached | host: Bos | place: Iran: Karaj | collected 2018-10
ACATCCGGCGCCTTACATATATCGGTAACCGAAACAGTATATATCTTCTTCTCTGACGGTAACCGGAAGCTTATATTGCCTCCCTTCTTTACCTTAAGAGTCTCCGCTGCCTTGTGGCTTATGATGGCTCCTCGCTGCGGGATCCTCAGATATTCTCTTTTATCATTCTCCACACGGTACAGATTGCCCTTGTCGACGACGGTAACCGTAAACAGCCTGCTGTCAGTACGGCTGGTAAGCTCCGCATTGGTAACCATTACCATCTGTCCCTTATACTTCCTGGCATAATCATATGCCCAGGAGTACCCGCCGTCATCCGACAGGCTGATCGTATACTGCGCGGGTCGCAGGTCATTGTATATCCAGTCATCCTGCTCTGCCAGTATTTCATCGAAGCCGAAAGCTCCCATCAGTATTGAAGAGCATATAAAGACACCGAACACGCCCATTACCGATCTGAAGCGGTTAATATTGATATCCCTTAGGTTCCATCTCGTCGCAAAGCTTAAATGCTTCCAGATGAAAGTCTTCTCGATGATACCCGCTCCGCCTGCTCTGGGAGCCTCGGGCAGAAGTATCTTGGAGGCGTTGAGCACGAGTAAGCGACGGCACGACACATAATTGGCGAATCCGCTCAGCAGCACTACGGAAAGAGCTATAAGCGGAACGGTATATGACATTTCCTGGGTACTGTCCGGCACGGAATAGAGGTCATAGAAATCCTCGATAAGCCAACTGCCGAGCCCGTAATAACCCGCCAGAATACCCAGAAAGCATCCCACGGATGTAATGACCAGCGTATAAGAGATATAATGCATCGTTATCGTAAGCCTGCCAAACCCGAGTGCCTTAAGGGTTCCTATGACAGTCCTCTGCTTGGCGGTGATCCTCGCCATCGTGGTAATAGTACTGAGAAGAGTAAGCGTAATGAACAGTGTCGGGAATATCGCTATCATTGTCTCGTTGAAATTACAGTCCGATCTCTGTGTAGCGTAGGCCTCCTGCTCGGGCTTGGTCATTATGCTCATGGATTTCTTGGATATCTTGTCAAGGATACTGAGCTTCGCAGCCTTGAATGCATCCCTGTCCGCATCGGTCAGATACATCTGATTGTCGACGGTGTTAAGATCTATGAGCACTGTTTCAAAGTTAATATTCTCGAAGGGATATTCCGATGTATCGAGAAAAGCATATGCATACTCACCGTATTTAGCCTCCGCATATGACTCATCTATCATGAAATTAGTATGCTGCGGTTCATCCACTATACCAGCCACAGGCTCGGACACTTTCTTCCCGTCAATGTCTATTTCCACGGCATCGCCGACAGAAAGATTATGCTTCTTTGCGAAATGCCAGTCTATCCATATACCTCTTTTCCCCGGTGTAAACGGCTCGCCTTCTATACTATACAGCTTACATACATCATCTTCTTCGATGAAATTAAGCTCTATCTTCTTATTTAAACAGTTCGTTATTTTTCCTTTAAGGGTCGTGCTTCTCTTCGCGTGCGCTATTTCCGGAATAGCCTCAAGCGCGTCCAGGTCTTCCGTGGTAAACCCTTCGGATGTGAGCATCAGATCGAAGAAATTGGTCTTCTTGAAATATCTGTCGGATGACCTTAAGCGTCCCTGCGTATCCGCATCAAACCCGGTAAGCAGGAATAATGCCAGGAAACACATGATAAATATCGAAATAAACTGTACCGCATTGAACCTAAGGTCGCGGAACATTTTTTTAATAAGATTCTTCTTCATTCCGCCTACCAGTCAAGATCAAATGCATCCTTGGGACTGTCATTCTTCGTAACCTCGACAACAGTACCGTTCTTCACATAGATCACCTTATCAGCCACTTCGGCAAACAGGGCATTATGCGTTACCATAACTACCGTTTTGTTATAGACTCTGCTCTGATCCTGCAGTATCTTCAGTACTTCCTTTCCCGTATTTGTATCAAGCGCTCCCGTCGGCTCGTCACACAGTAGCAGCCTTGGCTGCTTCGCAAGCGCTCTTGCAATGGACACACGCTGCTGCTGTCCTCCTGACATCTGAGACGGGAAATTATTCTTACGCTCTGCCAGACCCACCATCTCAAGTGCCTTGACAGGATCCATTATCTTAATTCCCAGTTCCTCCATAAGAGCCACATTTTCCTGGGCTGTAAGCGTGGGAACGAGATTATAGAACTGGAATATTATACCGACATCCATCGCCCTGAACCTTCCAAGCTTGGCGTCATCGAAGGCAGTCAGTTCCTCGGACGAGAAGAATATCTTACCGCTTGATGCGGCATCAAGGCCTCCGAGCATGTTAAGCAGGGTACTTTTTCCCGCTCCGGACGGACCAAGTATTACCACCAGCTCGCCTTCATCTATTTCCAGGTTCACATCGTGGAGCGCTTCGTATACTACCGACCCCGTCTTATATATCTTTCCTACGTTTTCGAACTTAATCAGTACCGGCATCCTAGCCTCCCAGTTCTTCGGTCATCCGTCATTATGCACAAGGTGACGAAGATATTTGTATATATTTCCTACAGATCAGCTATTACCGACCTGTTTTAAACCAAAAAAAAAGCATACATACACATATACATGCGTATGCACACCCCTTATATATTTCCCCGCGCAATAACAAAATCAATTATACTACATTTAGAAGAATTGTCAATTCTGAGTACGTGATATTGAAGTATCCTGTGCTTAGGTTAATTGTTGAATTTTGAGTTCTTTTGAGTTATAAATATATATAATGGCTTATTATGGAAATACGTGCTGTTCCTGGCAGTCAGCTATAAATCGGAAACAGAGGGGATACGGGTGCTGCAGGCATTCCGTAAGTGATTGTTATGACAAATAATATATATAATGGAATAAAAATAGATCTTCATCTGCATACAAGGGTTTCGGACGGAAGTGATACGCCTGAGGAACTTATCGGCAAAGTTAAAGAGGCTGGTATAGAACTGTTCGCAGTAACGGATTATGATGCCGTTAAGGGATGCGGAATCGTACAGGAGGCTCTTAAGGAAGGGGATCCTCTGTTTGTTACGGGAGCTGAATTCTCCACAAGAGACGATCTCGGGAAGTACCATATCCTCGGATACCATTACGACCCTCAGTCCAAGGCTATCCTTGATCTCGTTGAGAAGGGACACAGCCTCAGGATGAAGAAGGTGACCGGACGTCTTGAATTCATTAAATCGGAATTCGGCTTCACCTTTCCCGAAGAGGAAATACAGAAGCTCCTCACCCTCGATAATCCGGGCAAACCGCATATCGGGAACCTTATGGTGAAATACGGCTATGCCGAAAGCAAAGAGGTCGCTATTAATGAGTATATAAATAAGCTTCATTATAAAGAGGAATATGTTAAGCCCGAGGAGGCGATCGAGGGCATCCTCAGTGCCGGCGGGATCCCGGTCCTTGCGCACCCCTTCTTCGGAAGCGGGGATGAGCTCATTCTCGGAAACGATATGGATGAAAGACTGAAACGGCTCATGGGCTTCGGACTTCAGGGCGTGGAAGCCTTCTATTCGGGCTTCTCGAATAAATTCATAAATCAAATGCTTGGTCTGTCGGAGAAATATAACCTCTATGTAACGGCAGGCAGTGATTATCACGGCACCAACAAGCTGGTTATCCTCGGCGACACAGGTCTTTTAGAAGGTATGGAGCCGCCCGCAGGTCTGCTCCGCTTCTATTCAGCTATCTTCTGACTCCTTGGACACGTGGATGGCTTTTCCGTTTTCTCACAGAGCCACGGACAGCCCTGTCTTGTTGTCTTGAACCGTCCCACTGTCTTGCCCCTGTCTCCCCCTGTCTTGCTGGCTCACTTCTTGGTGTATGTAACATATGTATATGGGATATCTCCCTCATCATGCCTCTCAACGATCTCTTTATCATACTGAGACTGATCAAAATCAGGAAAATAGGTATCCCCCTCTATCTCGCAGTCAATCTCGGTCACGTACATTTTCTCCACATAAGGAAGAGACTCCTCGTACAGCCTTGCCCCGCCCGATATGAATATTTCCCTGTCGCCGGCCATCTCAATCGCTTCCTTGAGCGAACCTGCCGTCATGCAGTTCTCTGCCTCGAACCTCCGGGTATTGGAGACTATGATGTTCATGCGGTTGGGAAGCGGATGTCCTATCTCCTCATATGAACGGCGTCCCATTATCACAACATTACCGGTCGTAAGCTCCTTAAATCTCTTCTGCTCGCCCTTTATCCTCCACGGGATGCAGCCCTTATTTCCTATTACATGGTTCTTCGCATATGCAACTATAAGTGATATCATTATAATTCCCTGCCTTTTTTATATTTTTAATACTCTGAGCATGTTCTCATTCTTCACTAAAACATTCATACCATCATAACAACGTTATGATCCATAGATCATAACGTTCACAGCATATCCGCGATCTCATATATGAGCTTCTCTGTCTTCTCCCATCCGAGGCACGGATCTGTGATAGACTGGCCGTAACAGCCGCCTCCCGGCTTCTGCGCTCCGTCCACTATATAGCTCTCTATCATAAAGCCTTTCAGCAGCTTTGCGATCCTCTCATCATGACGCGCGGAATGTAGGACCTCCTTAACTATCCTCGGCTGTTCTGTTTCTATCTTATTTGAATTGCAGTGATTGGTGTCTACTATCAGTGCCGGATTATAAAGGTTCATCTTATCGTAACAGTCACACAGCCTTACAAGATCCTCATAATGATAGTTGGGCTTCATGGAACCGTGCTGATCCGTGTAGCCGCGCAGGATCGCATGAGTACGTTTATTTCCTTCCGAATGAACCTCCCAGCCGCGGTATATGAAGGTATGGCTGTTCTGGGCTGCATAGATGGCGTTCATCATGACCTGATAATCACCCGAGGTAGGATTCTTCATTCCTACGGGAACGCTGATACCGCTCGATGTAAGCCGGTGCTGCTGGTTCTCCACTGAGCGGGCACCCACGGCTACATATATGAGAAGATCGTCAAGATATCCGTAGTTCTCGGTATACAGCATTTCATCCGCACAGGCGAAGCCGGTTTCTTTAACAGCCCGCATATGGAGATGTCTTGTGGCTTCTATTCCCTTAAAGAGGTCCGGCTTCCCGGTAGGATTGGGCTGATGCAGCATCCCCTTATAACCTTCCGCGGTTGTTCTGGGCTTATTAGTGTATATCCTCGGAACAATAAATATCTTATCCTTCACCTTCTCCTGCACAGGCATAAGCCTGCTGACATAATCCAATACCGACTCCTCATTATCTGCGGAACAGGGACCTATTATCAGTACCAGCTTATTCTTCCTTCCTTCGAAAATCGCTTCCAGTTCAGCCCTGCGCTCCTGTACTGTCTTATTCATCTGAGCGGTCAGAGGATACATCTCCTTAACCTCTGCCGGTATTGCCAGCTGCCTTTCATATACCATTCCCATGACTTTCTCCTCCTCGTTTCCTTTTCTCTGTTTCCATGAGACGCTTTTCCTGTTTACTTTAATTGTTCTCTTCTGTTTTGTACCGCTTTCTCTTCCCTGCTCCCCGGTCTGTATTCGCTGTTCGGATATTTATGAGTTTCTGATAAAATTCGCTATTCTATACAGTGACTCTTTGCGTTTCCTGATTTCCTGATTACCGGATCACAGCAATTCCTTTAGTTGCCTGCCAGGCAGACTGAATATCTGCCTAAGTGCATATCCGGAATCGCCGGCATATCACCTGCAGTTATGCGGCCCAAGCACCTTGATACACGGGCATATTTCCGTAAGCTCCCTCTTCATACTCTCCCCCTTACCGGTTTCATGATCGCCCTCTATCTCAACATAGAAATAATACTGCCAGTTATGCCCCTTAAGCGGACGGCTGTGAAGCACCTTCATGTTATATTCGTATCTCGCTATTATCTGCAGCGGCCCTATCAGTGCTCCAGCGTTATCGGGCACCGTGAAGATAAGAATGAAGCTCTTTTCCTTTTCATATAGACCTATGCAGCCCTTTTCCTTCGACAGGATCACAAATCTCGTTGTATTGTCACCGCTTTCATTTATCTGCTCGTCAAGTACCTTAAGCCCGTATATCCCGGCGGTTTCGATCGCAGCTATGGCAGCTATGCTGTCATCATTAAGTCTTGCGACTTCCCTTGCCGCTCTTGCGGTATTGGACGAAGGAATAACCTCATATCCGTTTTTCCTGATATATTCATCACACTGCTCTAAAGCCTTGGGATGAGAGACCACCTTCTTAATGCTTTCTTTCGTACTGTTCTGAGTTCCCAGAAGATTCTGTGTTACAGGCAGGGAATACAGGGCATTTATATACAGATCACCTTCAAACAGAAGATCCATAACATCCGTTACCTCACCTGAATAACTGTTATCTATCGGAAGCACCGCATGATCACAGTCACCGTTTACCACCGCATCATATGTTTCCCTGAAGCTCTTAAACGAAACCGCCTGTTCGTCCGGAAATACCTTTCCCGCAACGGTATGTGCAAATGCACCCTCGATCCCGCTGTATGCTATCCTTTTCCTGTCCATCATAATGTCCCTCCCTCCGGAAACTCTGATCTCTGATAGGATGATACTCTTGTCTCTGACCGAAAGATGCCCTGATCGCTGACAGGTTGATGCTCTTGTCTCTGACAGGATACACATAATTTCCGGAGCATTAACCTTAATATCTCCTATGATAAATTGCCCTTCTGTTAATGACACAAATCCTTATAAAATAAAAGCGGTCCGGAGTATTATTTCCGGACCGCACATAAGACTGATCAATGAAAGCATCACAAATCACCCTTACGCCGGCCCGGTGTAAAGGCAAAAAAGAAATCAAATGATCTACTTGTGAATACTGCTTCTCTTTTCATACTTAAGCTCTCCAAACATCTTCAATCAGAATAAATGAAAAAACAGCTTCTGTCAATTATTTTTTATATACGAATCACATACAAATAATGTAACTGTTCAGAACAGGCTCAAAATACTACGTATTATGATACGATACTCAGACATTTGATCCTTTCAAGCAGCATTTTTATTTCATTGGTCAGATTATCTACTTCTGAGCCGGTTTCTTCCGTAAGCGCTCCCGGCTTCCAGTACCTGTTAATAAGCCTTAAGTCGGCTAACAGCTTAGCCTTATCCATCGCTTCGCCGATAAGTGTTTCATCCTCTGTCTTAAAATATTGCTTCAGATAATGCTTCATGAAAAGTTCAAAGAACTCCCGGCAGACCGCATATGAGATCCCAAGATAGGGGTCCGGACCATCGGGATTATTCCTTCCCCCCGAAACAAAATACAGATACATATCTCCCAGCTCAAATACCGGATCTCCCACGGCCAGACGGTCCATATCTATAAGCAGCGTCTCCGAACCGTGGAGAAATACGTTGCTTGTATGGAAATCCCCGTGGATCAGATGTTTCGTCTGAGGCATATCGTCCAACAGCTTCATGCATCTGCCGGCCAGATCACTGTCAGTGCGCTTAAGACCATTGATTATGTATTCCCTGAACCTGTCCTTAACCTCGGGAAAATCATCTTTATCCTCTGCCACGGTACCATGAACGGTATTGGCCAGATCAGCCATTTCCTTCGCGTAATATGAAATACGGGACGGATTGGCTGCTATAAGGGCCGACAGGGTTTCGGCATCCACGAGCTCATACATGGCTCCGTAACGGTCACCCACAGACACGACCCCGAATGAAATGGCCGTGGGAACCCCGAGAACAAAGGCTCTTCGGCATAAAGCAGCTTCACGTTCAACATCGCCGTATGAATAACCACTGTTATATATCTTAATGATCAGTTCATCATCGTACCGGTATACTTCCCCCTTAAGTCCTCTTCCGAGCAGTCTGCACCCGTCAAGAGAAACCTCTTTACACTTTTCAGGATGAGTCTTATATCTTTCTGACGTCAACGAATTCATATCCCTTATTCCTTCCAAGTGAATATGTAACCACTCCACAGGCTACATTGGCAAGGAGCGCATCGCACCCGGATGCCGCTTCCAACACACAGATATAATCAAGCGCCCGCTTATATGGATCCTTTTTCTCCTGACCGTATATCTCTATCAGAAGCTTATTGTGATTTTCCTCAAGAGTGTAATCGACTCTGTCCTGGTCAACATAGATCAGCCTGTCCTTAAGCTCACTGTTCATAAACAGGTCAAGATTAGCCTTATCCTCTGTAGCAAGGAAAACATAATCAAACTTCTTCTCATTCACATACATGATCGCTTTCTCAAGCGTTTCCTGCGCAGTTATACCGTGCGGTACATATTTCTGTACGGAAGGAGCCAGATAGTCACTGCCCCGCACAACCACGGCAAGAATCCTTTTCTTCTCTGCCGGAAAGATAGCCTTAAGCTTCTCATCAACATAAGCCTGTACCTCATCCGTAAGCTTAAGCTCATCTCCGTACTTAAGCTCCGCGCGCTGATTGGAAAACACGAATTCCGTTAGATATGGGTTCATGTTCAGATTGGAATTCTGATCAAGTACCACATGCGCGGAGTTATATACCTCCTGCAGGCTGTAGGGGGAAACCTGCTTAAAGAACATACCCCAGACATCCTCTCCGCTGCTTCCGACAAACTGGTTTAAATCATTCTCAACCCCAAGATCAACCACAGGAATGAAATCAGGTCTTTTTTCCTTAAGCATACCGATGATTCCCATCACATTCGAAACCAGCGCAGTTATTCCGTTTTCCTTTACAGGCTGTTTGATAAGGTAGAAGGTTTTGTCCGGATTATCCGGTCCGTAGGAGAATTCCCTCTTAAGCCAGTACATGCCGGTCATGATCTCAATGCTTGGCACATTGCCCGTAAACACTCCCCGGATATCCCATACTATATCTGTTTTTCCTCTGAGTGTCCTAAGCTCCTTAAGCTCCGGATGTGCAAGAAACAGCTCTTCTTCGCTCTCCGCAATAAGGAGCTTATCGGATTCCTTAAATAAATAACGCGCGTTTGGATCCGTGAAGGCTATGACCATATCGGGGTTATGCTTCATAATAAGTCTTGCGGTATGACAGCTGTATTCCTCGAGCTTCTCATATATGACCATCTGATATCTGTCCACGTGAGAATAGTCGATCCCTTCATCCTCCACACTGTATTTCCAGAAATGCGAAAGCTTCATCTGCGCTTTCGGGCTGTTCACATCTACATTGACAGCCTGATTCCTGATATATCCCAGGCAGAATAGCGGCTCACCGTTCTTATAGATAACAACCTTGTGGTGCCGCATGTCCCTGTTTACTTCATAGAAGTCTCTTGCTTTAATGAAGACATTCTCATCAAACTCAAAGGTTTTCCTTATCACCTTCGGTGTTTCACTAAGTGGATAAATCAAAATCATATTTTTTCTCCTAATAATTTAATCCATCCAATATAATTATTGGATCTTCCTTCATTTGTTCTGATGCAGATCTCTTAATACCGGTCAGACGTACCCGGATCCTCTACTCTACCGTTACACTCTTGGCAAGGTTCCTTGGCTTATCAACGTCCAGACCTCTTGCCACGCTCATGTAATATCCCATCAGCTGAAGCGGGATGACCGCCAGTGAAGCTTCGAATATTTCCTCGGTCTTTGGTATATAAACGGTAAAATCAGCCGTATCTTCTATCTCATAATTGCCGCTGCTCGTAATGCCGCACAGATAAGCTCCCCTGCTCTTAACCTCTACCATATTCGATACCGTCTTCTCATATAGATCTGACTGGGTAAGCACGCCTATAATAAGTGTTCCGTCCTCAACAAGGCTTATCGTCCCGTGCTTAAGCTCTCCTGCCGCATAAGCCCCGGAGTGAACATAGCTTATCTCCTTCATCTTAAGGCTTCCCTCAAGACTTATCGCATAATCTATGCCTCTTCCGATAAAGAATACATCATGCACATTGGAGAACTTGGCGGTAAACCACTGAAGCCTTTCCTTATCCTCCAGGGATTTCTCTATCTTTGCGGGAAGAGTTTTAATCTCTTCAAGAAGTGCGTCATGTCTGTCCTTATCTATATTTCCGCGCACGAAGGCAAGCTTGATCGCGAACAGATACATGGCAATAAGCTGGGCGCTGTAAGCCTTGGTCGTGGCAACCGCGATCTCCGGTCCTGCCATCGTATACATTACATGATCCGACTCTCTTGCGATCGTGGAACCTACGACATTGACTATTCCCATCGTCTTGTTTCCGCGGCTCTTAGCCTCTCTTATAGCTGCCAGTGTATCCGCTGTTTCACCGGACTGACTTATCGCAATTACCAACGAATCCGGTCCCATTATAGGATTTCTGTATCTGAATTCGCTTGCCAGCTCCACCCTTACCGGAACCCTCGCAAGCTTCTCAATAATATACTGAGCCACCATTCCCACATGATAGGCGGATCCGCAGGCTGAAATGTAGATATCCGATACCTTCTTAAGATCCTCATCGGATATCCCCACACTTTCAAAATCAATCGTATTGTCCTTTATGTAAGCATTTATCGTATCCTTAACCGCCTTGGGCTGTTCATGAATCTCCTTCATCATGAAATGCTCGAAGCCGCCCTTTTCCGCTGCTTCCGCATCCCATTCGACCTTGGTTATGTCCTTTCCTATCTCTTCACCGTCTATATTGTAGAAATGAACCTCATTATTCTTAAGGCAGGCCATTTCCATATTTCCGATATAATAAACGTTTCTTGTATATTTAAGAATGGCCGGTACATCCGATGCAATATAGCTTGCCTTGGAATCCACGCCGATGATCATGGGTGAATCCTTACGGGCTACCCAGATCTGTTCAGGATAATCCTTAAACAGTACCGCCAGAGCATATGAACCGCGTACACGTACCATGGTCTTTGCTATCGCATCGACCGGACCGAGCTTATACTTCTTGTAGTAGTAATCAATAAGCTTAACCACTGCTTCCGTATCCGTCTCCGAATAGAAGGTATATCCCTGCTTGAGAAGTTTATCCTTAACCTCTATATAATTCTCGATTATTCCGTTATGGACGCCTACAACCTCATAATCCTCGCTGTGATGCGGATGGGCATTGTTCTCGGAAGGCTCTCCGTGGGTTGCCCAGCGCGTATGTCCGATTCCACAGCTCCCCTTCATCGCCTTGCCGTCATCCGTCTTATTGGCAAGCTCCTGAAGCCTCCCCTTGGCCTTGACTATCCTGACCTTATCTTCACCGTTCCTAACGGCGATACCGGCTGAATCATAGCCTCTGTATTCAAGCTTCGAAAGTCCCTCCAAAAGTATAGGTGCTGCCTGCTTATTACCGCAATATCCCACTATTCCACACATATAATGTCCTCCGTCTCATGTCATATGATGGCATTCCTTACGCCACAGTCTGTTTTATGCTCTGCAAAATAAATAATTCTGTTTAATCCTCTTGATACCGGTCATAACCTTATGTTTACACAGCTCATAAAAGTCTATTCGCACTCATCTATGGTCGATACCGTGATAGTCAGCTCTTCAAGTACATCAAGCAGCACCCTGACCGTATCCAGCGAGGTAAACATCGTCACGTTATTCTCAGTGGCAGTGCGTCGTATCGCAACGCCGTCACCGTAATGCACTCCCGACAGGATGGCTCTTGTATTGATCACATAGCTCACGTATCCGCTTCTTATTACTTCAAGGACCTCGTTGCTGCCCTCCGACAGCTTACGCCTTACCCTCGTCTTAATACCATGTTCCTTAAGGAACTCTGCCGTAACCGTGGTCGCTTCTATGTTAAAGCCCAGATCATAGAATCTTCTGATAAGCGGAAGCGCCTCTTCCTTATCCTCATCAGCGAGAGTCACAAGTACGGTTCCGTAATTCTGCAGGTTGATCCCTGAAGCGATCAGCGCCTTATACATGGCTCTGTGAAGCTTGTCATCATACCCTAGCGCCTCACCTGTTGTCTTCATTTCGGGCGACAGATAGGCATCCATTCCGCGGAGCTTGCTAAAGGAAAAGGCCGGTGATTTCACATACCAGCGCTTCCTCTCACCGGGATAGATGGAGAAGATCCCCTGCTCCTTTAAGCTCACTCCGAGAATGACCAGCGTGGCTATATCCGCAAGACTGTAGCCGGTAGCCTTCGACAGGAACGGCACAGTTCTTGACGATCTTGGATTTACTTCTATTATATAGACATTTTCATCCTTATCAACAATGAATTGAATATTATAAAGTCCCACGATCCCTATTCCGAGTCCCAGCTGTCTGGTATAACGCAGGATCGTGCCCTTTACCTTATCGGATATACTGTAGGGCGGATAAACACTCATGGAATCGCCCGAATGAACACCGGTACGTTCAACCAGCTCCATGATGCCCGGTACGAACACATCCACTCCGTCGCAGATAGCGTCTACCTCCACTTCCTTGCCCTTTATATACTTATCAACCAGAACCGGACGGTCCTCATCTATTTCAACGGCCGTCTTAAGATACTGCTTAAGATCCCGTTCCTTTGACACTATCTGCATGGCACGTCCGCCAAGTACAAAGGAAGGACGGACCAAAACGGGATATCCTATCTCTGAAGCCCTCTTTACTCCTTCCTCTATGTTGGTTACGGCATATCCTTTGGGCTTTGGGATATTAAGCTCGTCAAGGACCCTGTTGAACTCATCCCTGTCTTCTGCCTTATCTATCGCTTCGCAATCGGTTCCGATTATCTTAACTCCTCTGTTCTTAAGAGGTTCCGCAAGATTGATGGCGGTCTGTCCTCCGAGAGATGCTATCACGCCCTCCGGCTTCTCGAGCCTTATGATATTCATGACATCCTCAACCGTAAGCGGTTCGAAATACAGCTTGTCGGCCTGACTGTAATCTGTAGATACCGTTTCGGGATTATTATTGATTATTATTGCCTCAAACCCTGCATCCCTTATCGTATTGACCGCGTGAACCGTGGAATAATCGAATTCAATACCCTGTCCGATCCTTATGGGGCCGGACCCCAGCACGATCATTTTCTTCTTATCCGTTACTATTGACTCGTTCTCATCCTCGTAGGTTGAATAGAAATAGGGAACATAGCTCTTGAACTCGGACGCGCAGGTATCGATCATCTTATATACCGGCATTATATCATTATCTGTCCTTATCTTATATACCTCGTCCTCGGACATGCCCCACTGCCTTGCGACCGCTTTATCCGAGAAGCCCATTCTCTTGGCTTCATACAGGTACGACAGATCGTTTATGTGCTTCTTTAACTCCTGCTCCATTTTTATTATATTATCAAGCTTCCTTATGAAGATATAATCGATGCCTGTGGCATCATGGAGCTCATTATGCGGAACGCCGCGGCGCAGCAGCTCGCCCATAGCGTAGATACGGTCATCCGTTCCGATGGAAATGTAGCTCTTAAGGTCATCTGTGTCCATGGGATCGAACTTCTCCATATACAGATGGTCTGCACCCTGCTCAAGGCTCCTTATCGCCTTAAGGAGGCTCTCCTCCATGGTCCTTCCGACGCTCATCACCTCACCCGTAGCCTTCATCTGCGTACTCAGGCTGTTATTGGCGTCCGCGAACTTATCAAACGGGAATCTCGGGAGCTTGGCCACGACATAATCAAGCGCCGGCTCGAAGGATGCAAGCGTATTTACAAGGTGGATCTCGTTAAGATACATACCGACACCGATCTTGGCGGATACCCTGGCTATGGGATAACCGCTTGCCTTGCTTGCCAGGGCTGACGATCTTGAAACACGCGGATTAACTTCTATGAGGTAGTAATCAAATGACTTGGGATCCAGTGCGAACTGGACATTACATCCGCCCTCTATCTTAAGTGCGCGGATTATCTTAAGCGCAGAGGATCTTAACATCTGGTATTCCTTATTGGTTAGGGTCTGCGACGGACATACGACAATGGAATCGCCAGTATGTATTCCGACCGGGTCAAGATTCTCCATATTACAGATGGTGATGGCCGTATCATTGGCGTCACGCATTACCTCGTATTCGATCTCCTTATAGCCCTTGACGCTTTTCTCGATGAGTGCCTGGGATACGGGAGATAAGGCAAGCGCGTTCTTTATTATCTCAAGGAATTCGTCTTCATCATCCGCGAAGCCTCCGCCCGTTCCGCCGAGAGTATACGCGGGGCGTATGACGACCGGATATCCTATCTCCTCAGCAGCCTTAAGTCCTTCTTCCATGGTATTGACCACTATGGACGGAAGCACGGGCTCGCCTATCTCCATGCACAGTTCCTTGAAGAGTTCCCTGTCCTCGGCCTTTTCTATGCTTTCAATGCCTGTTCCGAGAAGCTTCACATTACATTCCTTCAGTATCCCCTTCTTCGCAAGCTTTACCGCAAGATTAAGGCCGGTCTGTCCTCCTATTCCGGGAAGTATCGCATCCGGGCGTTCACGCCTTATTATCCTTGCGGCATATTCAAGGGTCAGCGGCTCCATATATACCTTATCCGCTATTGCGGTGTCTGTCATTATCGTGG
>JAEEGL015560607.1_pt1 | contig 14487 bp, 15 predicted proteins | sample 9134231 | NCBI WGS metagenome assembly JAEEGL01 (sample SAMN16246548, study PRJNA631951) | gut metagenome | biome: gut microbiome; feature: rumen; material: fiber-attached | host: Bos | place: Iran: Karaj | collected 2018-10
GGAAGGGACATCCACGAACTCACGGTCACGGAGCCGGATCTGGAAGAAATCGTGCTCCACTTTTACGCGAAAGGAGGCGAACAGGCATGACGCTGGTATGCCATGAACTGAAACAGGCCTGGAAATCGCTGCTGGTCTGGTCCGCTGCCATCGGCGCGTTCATCGTGATCTGCCTGTTCATGTATCCGGAGATGAAAGGCCAGATGGATGGCATCTCCTCGATCTTTTCCTCCATGGGCGCTTTCACGGCGGCCTTCGGCCTGGATACCCTGGATTTCGGAACGCTCAGGGGATTCTACGGTATCGAGTGCGGCAATATCCTGGGCATCGGCGGCGCGCTCTTTGCAGCGCTGGCTGGTATCGGCTCCCTGTCCGGGGAAGAGAAGAACGGAATGGCGGAGTTCCTGCTGACCCATCCGATGACACGCACGCAGGCCGTAACCGCGAAACTCGTCTCCATGCTTATCCAGATCGTGATCATGAACGCGGCTGTCTGGCTGCTGGCCATGGGCTCCGTCGCGGCCATCGGTGAACCGATCCCGTGGAAGGAATTCGGCCTGCTGCACCTGGCGTTCTTCCTCCTGCAGATCGAGCTCGGCTGCATCTGCTTCGGCATCTCCGCCTTCCTGTGGAAGGGCGGCCTGGGTATCGGCCTCGGGCTGGCCGTCGTCATGTATTTCCTGAGCATCGTCGCGAACCTGACTGATAAGGCGGACGCGCTCAGCTATATCACCCCTTTCGGTTACGCGGACGGAGCGGATATCCTGAGCAGGGGGTGCATTGACGGAACAAAGCTTCTGGTCGGCCTGGCCTTCACCGTCACCGGCATCGTCCTGGCCTACGCGAAATATCTGAAAAAAGACATCCGGTAGTTTCCGGATGCCTCTTCAGAATCATATTCATTTGTCTCCGGCATACAGGTCCTGGTACAGTCCCAGCGCGATCAGCCCGGTCCGGAGATTTTTCATGTCCTCCCACGCTTCCAGCTTTTTCGCGGGATCCCGCAGCAGCGCGGACGGATGATATGTCGGCATGATCCAGACGCCCTTGCGCACCGTCCATTTTCCCCGCTCCCGGGTAATCCGGATTTCCGGATCCAGCACGCTCTTCGCTGCCGTGCTGCCCAGCAGTACGATCACCTTCGGCCGGACCAGCCAGGTCTGCATCCGCAGGTGGATCCGGCAGGCTTCCGCCTCCTCAGGCGTCGGAACCCGGTTGCCCGGCGGCCGGCATTTCACGACATTGCAGATGTACACCCTGTCCCGGGGAAGCTGAATCGCCTCCAGCATCTTTGTCAGCAGCTGCCCCGCGGGGCCTACGAAAGCCAGTCCTTCCTCGTCCTCCACCTGGCCCGGCCCTTCGCCGATCAGCATCAGCGGGGAATGGCGGTCTCCCTGTCCGGGAACCTTATGGGTAATCTGCCGGCACAGGGAACACCGCCGGCACGCCTCCCCCTGCCGCTCGAACCGTTCCCAGGTAATCTCCTGCGCAGCGCTCATCCGTCTTTTCTCCTGTTCACCGCATGTCCTGTTCCGCCTCTGCCGGGCCGGCCTCCATGTCCGCGCGGATCCGGACCCAGCAGGTCAGTCTCGCGTCCTCCAGGGAAAGCACCGTCAGCCAGGTATCGTCCGGAAGAAGGTAATAGTAGGTATCCTGTTTCTGCTGGAAGACATGCATGGGCGCCGTCTCCGCGGCGTCGCTCAGCAGGGACACGCAGACGCCGCCGTCCGTTACCGTGGCGTACCGGTAGACCGGCCGGCCGTTTTCCAGCAGGTACGCGAAGCGGTCCGCGATGGACGCGTTGACGGAACAGTGTATTACAAGCGGCGTATCCAGCTCGCCCGCGAGTTCAGGCACTTCCGCTTCCGTGTATCCGTACATCCGCAGCGTTCCGATATAGATGGCGATATGCCGGCCGGGATGCTCCATCACCAGCAGATCGCCGATCTGCAGGCCGTATTCCGGGTCTGTATACTTCACGCCGTTCTCCGGCGACGGGCCCGGAAACCGCAGGTAATTCCTGTTGTAGATCAGTTCGCTCGTCGTCGGCAGCGGCCCGGGCTGTGTTTTGTCCCAGACCCAGGCGGCAAACCCGTAGCAGTCGAATCCGTACAGGTAGTTGGTGCCGGCTCTGTAATAGATCCCGCTGTTCTGCCAGGCCGGCTCCACGACATATTCCGGTTCTCCCGCGAACACGTGGTTTTCCGCCCGTCCTCCCCAGAAAAAGGGAACGCCGTACGGCAGCCTGGATACCACTGATCCGCCCGTGATCAGGTTATACCTCGCCTGGAAGGGATTTCCCTCCTCCAGGATTGAAAACGCCGTGTCCAGGATCGGATCCCGCCCGATCCCGTCGCAGCCTGCAAGGCGGCTCTTTTCTTCGTCCGTCAGGACCGCCGGACCCGGCATGCGGAACACGGCTTCCTCCGCCTCCCCGGCGTCTTCGGCGGCGCAGGGCGGAAGAACGGCGAGGCACAGGGCCAGCAGCAGGATCAGGATCATTGTTTTCTTCATGTCAGCGCCTCTCCTCGTGCCGGATGATTCTCCTGTCAGATGTCCTGACTATTATGTCATATCCGCGCGGCGCTTTCAACACCATTTCACGGTTCCAGGATCACCGACCACGCTTCGGTCAGTTTCTGCAGCGTCCACTGCGCGTTCGCCGGGCTGGTTGAAGGCAGGCACACCGCTTCGCGCCCGGTTTCCGGCCGGATAAACTTCTCATACATCTGCCAGGATGTCTTTCCGTTGCAGCATATTTTTCCGATCGGGCAGGCGTCCAGGATCCTGCCCACGTCGTTCGCCTGCGCATTCCGGATGCTCGCGTCCGAGGATCCTGTAATCTCGCAGCTCGCGATGGAATCCCACAGCGCCAGTCCGCAGCTGAGGATCAGCGCCTTCTTCTCCGGAACGGTCGCCGGAACTTCCTGATCGTACAGCGCCGCGATCACCTTCCAGAACCGGTTCCGGGGATGCCCGTAATAGAAGTTTTGCTCCCTGGACCGGACGGACGGAAAAGAGCCCAGGATCAGCACCCGGCTGTGCTCGCTGTACAGCGGTCCGAACGGATGGGCGATTCGCCGCGTTTCCATGCCTTTCCCTCCTCCTCACAGCCTTTGATTACGGAGTTTTTCCCTCCGGAGAGAATAGATCTGATTTCTGCTTCAAACCTGTCGAATGCAGGATCCAGCCTGTCCCGGTTCTCCTTCAGGAACAGGCCGCCTTTCATGTCCGAAAAATCGGTCGCGACCTCTTTGGGATCCCTTCCGAAAAGATGGACGTCACAGTAATCAAGGATCATTTCCATATCGGACGGAAGGATCGCGTGCCCGTCCAGATGGACGATCATGTTGTTCTGTCCGCCGGCGCCGAGCAGGTCCCATACGCGCTGCGACGCGGTATAAGCCAGGCACTGCCCTTCCGTATTGTTCCATCCCTCCGACGTCATCCCGGTGATAATGATCATGTGCCGGTTTTTCCCGGCTGCCAGCGCGCACAGCATATGCTGGTCAACCGGAAGGCATTCCGCGCTCTTCATCTTTCTGAAATTCGGGCAGAACCAGTATCCTTCCCCGCCCGTCAGGTTTTCGAAAGGTTCGTTGACGGATTCGTTCACCCAGGCCTCCGGTCCGCCCAGGGAGGAAAGGTCATAGGTCTTTCCGTGGTTATCCGTCCGGTATACAGCGACGCCGCCGGCGCCGGAACACGACGGGATCGTCACCCGGAAACGTTCGTCGTATGCCCCGGCGACAGCTGCGCTCTTCCCGTAGCGGGATACGCCGGCCGCCATGCACAGCTTCGGATTGATCCCCAGTTCGTCTCCCGCGCCGGCTTCCAGCGCGTCCAGGATCCTGCCGGCTCCCCATGCCCAGTCCAGCAGGACGCCGTCCTGCCTTTCCTGCAGGCCGCTGTACGGATAAAGGTCAAAATATGCGCCCTGGTGCAGGTCATTGTCCGACGCTACGGATACCGGATCATACTGGATCGCTGCGTAGCCCCTGGCTGCCGCGATTTTTGAATTGGGTGAAATCAGCGGTTTGCCGAACCAGAAGAACGGACAGTATTCGATCAGGCAGGCCGTTCCGGAGGAAGGTTTGTCCGGGAGCGTCACCCGGACCGTGAAGGATGCCTCCCTTCCGCCCCGCCGGATGATAATCCGCAGCTTACGGACCTGCTGCTCACCGCCGGCGGAGATCTGCCAGGAAACCTCCTCCTGCGCCGGATCCGGCATGCTGCCGTACATATATTCTTCAAAAAGCGTCAGGATCTCCCGGCGCCTTTGCTCCCATTGCGCGGCGGTCTCCACCGGTGTTCCGTCCGAAAGCCGCATCAGTTCCGGCAGTCTTCCGTCCATGCCCTTTCCTCCTTCGTCATCCAGCTCTTTGCTGCTATTCTACTCCCGTCTGCCAAAGCGCGTCAAAGATTTGCCGCGGCGGCAAACATGGGCTTGACTTTTTTTCTGATCGTGGTATACTGTTCTTATAACCGGTATACCGGTATTCTGGGTATTGTTGCAATCGCATAGGCACGGCGGACACATGCGTCCGTGCGGAATCGGAACCGTCAGCAAAACAAAAATGTTTGGGAAAGAGGGTGGACCCGGTGAACGTGAAAGGCAAAGTGATCATGATTACTGGTGCGAGCGGCGGACTGGGCAGTGAAATGGCAAGGCTGCTCAGCCGGAACGGGGCGGCCGTCTGGCTGCTTGACCTGGACGGGGAAAAAGGGCAGGCGCTCGTCGATGAAATCCGTTCGGCCGGCGGCAGCGCCTGGTTCAGGAAAGCGGACGTAACCGCCGAGGACGACTGGCGCGGCGCTGTCAGCGCGGCTGTGGAAACCTGCGGGAAGCTGGATGTCCTGGTCAATAACGCCGGCATCAACATCCGCAAACCGGTGGAGGAAATGAACATCGACGAATGGTGCACCATGATGAAGGTCAACACCGGTTCCGCCTTCCTCGGCTGCAAGTACGCGATTCCTGTCATGCGTAAACAGGGCGGCGGCGCGATCATCAACACGTCCTCAGTTTGCGGCCTGATCGGGCATAAATACACGCCGGAGGCGTATACCGCCTCAAAAGGCGCGGTGACCATGCTGACAAAAGCGATCGCGTCCAGGTACGCGAAGGACGGTATCCGCTGCAATTCCATCCATCCGAGCACAGTGGATACGCCTTTCGTGCAGGTTCTTTTTCAGGATCCGCAGCGAAAAGCGGAACGGCTCGGCGAAGTTCCCCTCGGCAGGCTGGCGACCGCCGCCGATGTCGCGAACGCGGTGCTGTATCTTGCCAGCGATGAAGCAAGCTTTATCAACGGCGTTGCCCTGCCTGTGGACGGCGGCGTGACATGTTATTGAGAAAGGAGCAGAATTCATGCCCTATACTGAAAATGAAATTCATGAACTGAGGAAAATCGCTGCCGACCTCCGGGCGGACCTGATCGAAATGATCCCCGCCGGCAAGGTCGGCCATCTCGGCGGCAGCAGCTCCATTATGGATGTGACGGCCGCTCTGTATTTCAAACATATGAAGGTCTTTCCGGATCCCGCGGATCCCAGGCGTGACCGCTGCGTTTTCTCCAAGGGCCATGCCGTTCTGGCCCAGTATGCCGCGTTTGCGGAATTGGGCTATGTCAGCCGGGACGACCTGAAAAAGGTAAAAACCCTGGACGGAACGCTCCAGGGTCACCCGGACATGGACCACACGCCCGGTATTGAGGCTGTGACCGGTTCCCTGGGGCAGGGATTGTCCGTTTCCATGGGAATCGCGCTGGGGCTTCGCCTGGAGGGCAGTTCCAGCCGCGTCTACTGCATCGTGGGCGACGGGGAAATGGATGAAGGCCAGATCTGGGAGGCAGCCATGGCCAGCGCCGCGCATCAGGTGGACAACCTGGTGGCGGTGATCGACCTGAACGGCGTGCAGGCAACCGATACCGTCGAGAAGGTTCTGCCCAATCACAGCGTCCGGGAAAAATGGGAAGCCTTCGGCTGGAACACCATTGAGATCGACGGCCATGATATGCGTCAGATCCTGGAAGCGCTGGATGCGGCGGAAAAGTGCAAGGGAAAGCCCACCGCTGTCATCGCCCATACGGTCAAGGGTAAAGGATTCCCCTTCGCTGAAGGAAAGGCGGCATACCATAACGCGGCCATGACGGAAGACGAATATAAACAGGCTCTGGAAATTGTGAAAAAAATGCGGGAGGAGGCATAACCATGAGCAAAACGGGTAATATGCGGAAAGCATACGGCGAAGCGCTGCTGGAACTCGGCCGCGCTGACGGAAGAATTGTCGCCCTGGAAGCTGACCTCGGCAAATCCACCATGTCCAACATGTTCGGCGGTGAATTCCCGGATCGCTATTTCCAGATGGGCATCGCGGAAGCAAACATGATCTCGGCTGCCGCCGGACTGGCGCTGACAGGCAAAATCGCCTATGCAAGCACTTTCGCCGTCTTTGCCAGCGGGCGGCCTTACGACCAGATTCGCTCATCGGTCGCGATTCCGCGCCTGAATGTGAAAATCTGCGGGTCCTCTGCCGGCCTCTCTGACTTCGGCGACGGAAAAACCCACCAGTCTGTGGACGATATCGCCCTGATGCGGGTTCTGCCCAACATGAAGGTGTTCTCCCCGGCGGATTATGACGAAACAAAGAAAATCGTCAGGGCAATGGCCGGAATCGACGGACCTTGCTACATCCGGGTAAACCGTAATGACGTCCCCGCTGTGACAGAAGCCGACGCGCCTTTTGAATTCGGAAAAGTCAGCCGAATACGCGACGGCGGCGACGCGGTCGTTTACGCGACCGGCTATATGGTTTACCAGGCGCTGGAAGCCGCGAAAATACTGGAATCCGAGGGCATTTCCGTCCGGGTCGTCAATATTCATACAATCAAGCCCCTGGATATTGAAGGCGTGCAGGCGGCAGCCAAAGGGATGAAAGGCGCTGTGACCGTCGAGGAAGCCAGTGTGATCGGCGGAATGGGCTCCGCTGTCTGTGAAGCGCTTGCCGAAGGTCCGGCCGAAAGCCGGATCAAGGTGCTGCGTATGGGAATTGCCGATTGTTTCGGAACTTCGGCGCAGTCCTATCAGGATTTGCTGGTGGAATATCATCTGATGCCGCAGGATATTGCGCAGTGTGTTAAAAAAGCAATCATCTGATTTGCCGGGCGAAAGGAGTATGTATTTATGAAAATTGGTTTTATTGGTCTGGGTATTATGGGAAAGCCGATGGCGAAGAACCTGGTAAAAGCCGGCTATGATGTCGTCGTCGCCGACAAGTTCGCGCCTGCCGCGGTTGAAGAACTTGTGGCCTGCGGCGCAAAAGCCGGTGCGTCCAATATGGATGTCGGCGCGCAGGCGGATATCGTCGTCACGATGGTGCCGAATTCCCCGCATGTAAAGGAAGCTCTGTTCGGCGAAGACGGCGCCGCGAAAACCATGAGGAAGGGCACGATCGTTCTTGACTGTTCTTCGATCAATCCGATTGCTTCCCGTGAGATCTGCGCCGAGCTGGAGAAAAAGGGCATCGAAATGCTGGACGCGCCTGTTTCCGGCGGTGAACCGAAAGCGATCGACGGAACGCTGGCCTTCATGGTGGGCGGAAAGCAGGAAATTTTCGATCAGTGCAAAGGCATTCTTGAAAAAATGGGATCGTCGGTCGTTCGCTGCGGTGAAATCGGTGCGGGCAATGTAACAAAGCTCTGCAACCAGACCATCGTGGCCGTCAATATCGCCGCCCTGGCGGAAGCCATGCAGATGGGGCAGATGTGCGGCGTGGAACCGCAGAAAATCTTTGAAGCCATCCGGGGCGGCCTGGCCGGATCAACCGTCATGAACGCAAAAGCGCCGATGATGATGGATCAGAATTTCAAGCCCGGTTTCCGCATCGACCTGCATATCAAGGACCTGAACAATGTGGTGGACGCCGCGAAAACGGTTGACGCGCCGATCCCGCTGACGCAGGCAGTACTGGAAATGATGAAGATTCTCCATCATGACGGCGACGGCAGCTGTGACCACAGCGCGCTGCTGAAATACTACCAGAAGCTGTCCGGAGAAACCCTGCACCACTAAACTGCCCGTCTTTGGAATCTGTTCTTAAATACGGTGAAAACACCGTATTTGGATATTGGTTTCCCAAGAGAAAACAAAAAAAGAAAGGACGGTATCCCCATGAAGAAACTCGCTCTGTTCCTGGCCCTGATGATGATCACCTGCACCTGTCTCGCCGGTGCGCTGGCGGAGGAAGACATCCTCGTAACCTGGTGGGGCAACCAGACCCGCAACGAACGCACACATGACGCTTTGATGCTCTTTGCCTCTGAGCACGAAGGCGTCTCCTTCACTGAAGTCCCCAACTCCTGGGCTGACTACTGGAAGAAAGTTGCCGCCGACGCGCAGGGCGATACGCTTGATGTCATCCAGATGGACTATCAGTACCTGAACCAGTATTCTGAAAGCGGCCTGCTGCTGGATCTGACCCCCTATGTGGAAAGCGGCGCGCTGAAAATCGGCGATGTGAATGAAGGCATCGTAAACTCCGGCAAAGTGGACGGCAAGCTCTATGCGGTATGCATCGGCGTGAACGCTCCCGCCCTGCTCTACAACAAGACTGTGCTGGATGCCGCCGGTATCGCTGTAAAGGATAATATGACCCTGGACGAGTTCCTGTCCCTGTGCCGCGATGTTTACGAAAAGACCGGCTATAAAACCAATATCGGCTATGGTACGGACATGGTGTTCGGCTATATCCTGCGCGGCTATGGAATCAACCTGTTCGAAAACGGCAAGCTGAATATCACCAAGGAAGATGCTGAAAAGTTCCTCTCCCTGTATGAAACCGGCATAAAGGAAGGATGGCTGCTGGGCAGTGAAGTGTTCGCTGAAACTGATGTCGGCACCGTGGAACAGGATCCCATGGTCTATGGCTCTGATCCCGCCTACATGAGCTGGTGCGCCTTCTTCTGGTCCAATCAGGTTACCGCAATGCAGAATGCCGCTCCCGAAGGCGTTGAAATCGGTATTACCACCTGGCCTTCTCCTGATCCTGCGAAGTCCAACTACCTCAAGCCCAGCCAGTTCTTCTCCGTGGCTGCCAAGACCAAGCATGCTGATACCGCTGTGGCCGTTGTGGATTTCTGGACGAACTCTGTCGAAGCCAACAAGATCCTGCTGGGTGAACGCGGAATCCCCGCTTCTGCCGCTACCGCCGCCGGCATCGCCGATCTGCTTGATGCAAGCAATCAGAAGGTTGTTGCCTATATCAACAACGTGGTGAGCCCCAACTCCTCTGACGTGCCTGCAGCCGATCCTGCTGGTGCCAGCGAATTCTATACCCTGGTGGATGAACTGCAGGAAGCCATCTGCTACGGCGCCATGACCGCTTCCGACGCCGCTGCCCAGCTGATTTCCGACTGCCCTGCCAATCTGAAGTAACCAGGTTCCTGAGGGGAGCGAAGCCGGAAGGCTTCGCCCCCCTTTCCGCTTCATCCTTCGGTCTCTTCCCGGTCCCTGCCGGACGCGTTAAGCGATGCCATACCCCTGAAGGGAGGAACACCCATGACCCAAATCGCTGTAAAAAAGCACAGGAAGACATTCCTGCAAAAGCTCAATGAAGAGCATATTGCGGGCATGATCTGCACAGCGCCGTTTACCATCGGTTTTCTGATGTTCATGATCGTTCCCATGCTGATTTCCGCGTATTATGCCTTCTGCGATTTCAATATTCTCCAGCCCGCGACTTTCACCGGCCTGAACAATTTCATGGTCATGTTTGCGGACGCTAAATTCTGGAAATCCCTGGGCGTCACTTTCTATTTCGCTTTCGTTTCTGTGCCGCTCAGATTGGTCTTTGCCCTGATCGTCGCAATGATCCTGCTGAAAACCAGCCGGGCCACGGCATTCTATCGGGCAGCATATTATCTGCCTTCGATTATCGGCGGTTCTGTGGCTGTTGCGATTCTATGGAAGCGCTTGTTCGCGATTGACGGTACCGTCAATGTACTGCTTCGCGGCATCGGCATTGATTCCAGACTCGCGTGGCTTGGCCGCACGGATACGGCCATATGGACCCTGATTATTCTGTCGATCTGGCAGTTCGGTTCCTCAATGCTGATTTTCCTCTCGTCCCTGAAGCAGATTCCAACGACGCTGTACGAGGCCGGTCAAATTGATGGTGCCGGCGCAGGTAAGCGTTTTTTCAGAATCACGCTGCCCCTTCTAACGCCAACGATTTTCTTTAACCTGGTCATGCAGATGATCAACGGCTTCCTGGCTTTCACGCAATGTTACATCATCACGCAGGGAAAGCCCATGAATTCAACGCTCTTCTACACAGTCTATATGTATCAGCAGTCGTTCGAATACTATAAGGCCGGATACGGTGCCGCGCTGGCCTGGGTCATGCTGCTCATCATCGGCATCTTCACGGGGATTCTCTTTGCGACAAAGCGTTTCTGGGTGTATGAGGAGTGATGGATGTGAAGACTAAAAAAATCATCGGCCGCAGTATCTATCATATTCTTGTCTGCGGCTTCGCCTTTGCAATGATCTATCCTTTGCTTTGGATGGTATTCAGTTCTTTCAAGCCTACAAATACCGTGTTCACCACAGCGCAGGAGCTTCTCCCCCGCACATGGACCCTTGAAAACTACGCGAACGGCTGGAAAGGTTTTGCCAACGTCAGCTTCGGAAGGTTTTTCCTCAATTCGCTGTTCATCTCGGTCATGGCGACGTTAGGAACGCTTGCTTCCTCTTCTATTGTGGGTTACGGCTTCGCCCGCCTGAAATTCAAAGCACGCAGCATGCTGTTCTCCGCCATGCTGGTGACCATGATGCTGCCAGCCCAGGTGCTGATGATTCCGCAGTACATCTGGTATCAGAAGCTAGGCTGGGTCGGCAACTATCTTCCGCTGATCGTTCCCTATTGGTTTGCCATACAGGGCTTCTTCGTTTACCTGATCACCAACTTTATCGGTGGCATTCCCAGGGACCTGGATGAAGCCGCGAAGATTGACGGGTGCTCAACCTACGGGATCTTTTTCTGGATCATCCTCCCGCTGATTGTTCCTGCGTTGATCACCGGCGGCATTTTCTCCTTCATCTGGCGCTGGGATGATTTCCTCTCCGCCCTGCTTTATGTCAGCAAGACGGAAGCGTATCCCGTCAGCCTTGCACTGAAGCTTTTCAGTGATCCCAGCTCCTCCTCTGACTATGGCGCGATGTTTGCCATGTCCACCCTCTCCATCCTTCCTGTAGTGCTGATTTTCATTACGCTTCAGAAATATCTGGTGGAGGGAATTGCTACATCCGGTCTGAAAGGATAACACCGTAAACGTATTCAATTTTCAAATAAACGGGATTTCAAACAAATGAAAGCGGAGGATCAACCCATGATTTCTGAAAAGAATCCACGCGCAAAGGAACTGAAAGTCGCGTATATCGGCGGCGGCTCCCGCGGATGGGCCTGGGGCTTTATGATGGACCTGGCCATGGACGAGGCCATGTGCGGCACCGTTCGCCTCTATGACATTGACCGGCCGGCTGCGGAACGCAATAAAATCATCGGCAATAAGATCAGCGCTCATCCCGACGCTGTTTCCAGGTGGGAATATGAGGTCAGCGATTCCCTGCGGGACGCGCTGACGGGCGCTGATTTCGTGGTGATTTCCATTTTGCCCGGCACCTTCGGGGAAATGCGCTCCGACGTGCACCTGCCTGAGCGGGTCGGCGTCTGGCAGCCTGTGGGCGATACCGTCGGCGCGGGTGGTTTTATGCGGGCCATGCGCACTATTCCCATGTATGTGACGATTGCTGAGGCGATCCGCGATTATGCCCCGGACGCCTGGGTGATCAACTATACCAACCCCATGTCCCTGTGCGTCCGGACGCTGTATGAGGTTTTCCCCGCTGTCAAGGCCTTTGGCTGCTGCCATGAAGTGTTCGGGACCCAGCGCCTGATGTGCGCCATGCTGAAAACAGAGGAAGGCATTGACGGTGTGAAGCGGCAGGATCTGTATACCACCGTCACCGGCATCAACCATTTCACCTGGCTGACCCGCGCGAGTTATAAAGGGATCGATCTGATGCCCATTTATGCCCGTCTTGCGGACAAGTATTACGAAACCGGTTACGACGAGGGCGGCGACAGGAACTGGATGAACTCCCACTTCAACTGTGCTCAGCGGGTGAAGTTTGATCTGTTCCGCAGGTACGGCGCGATTGCTGCCGCGGGGGACCGCCACCTGGCGGAGTTCACGGCGCCCTGGTACACGCTGAATCCGGATGTGGTTCGGTCATGGAAATACAGCCTGACGACCGTGGACTGGCGTATAAAGGATCTGCATGACAGGCTGCAGCGTTCCGACGATCTGATCAGCGGAAAGGAAGAGCTGGTGCTCAAACCCTCCGGCGAGGAAGGCCATCTGTTGCTTAAAGCGGTGCTGGGATTAGGGGACATGGTCTCCAACGTCAATATTCCCAACCGCGGCCAGATCCCCAATCTTCCCCTTGGCGCTGTCGTGGAAACCAATGCGCTCTTCGGCCGGGACCGCATTGAACCCATTTTCGCTGGGGCAATGCCGTCCAATATTCTTCCTCTGGTGGCGCGGCATATCTATAACCAGGAAAATACGCTCTCTGCCGCCCTGCGCTGCGACCGGAAGCTGGGCTTTACTACCTTCATGAACGATCCGCAGATGGCCGCTGTCCCGGTCTCCGACGGGCAGAAACTCTTTGATGATATGTTGGAAAACCAGCGCGCGTATCTTCCTGAAGCGTGGTTCAGATAACCGTGTGCTGGCCAGGAACGAAGGCCGCGGGAAATCCCGCGGAACCGGCAAAGGAGGGATTGGGTGTCGGAGTATAAAGCTTTGAACAGTATCGCCTATGACCATCTGCGGGATATGATCTATCACTGCGAATTTGAGCCCGGAAAAATCTATAGTGAAACGAAACTGGCCGCGCAGATCTCCGTCTCCAGGACGCCTATGCGTGACGCCCTGAACAGGCTGGCGCATGAGCGGTATATCGATATCCTCCCCAACCGGGGGTTCGCGCTCCATACGCCCGACCGGGCAGACATCAATGAAGCGTACCATATCCGCCTGATGATTGAGGATTACTGCGCGGAGATCGTCGCCGCTGACTATCCCCGCAGTCATGCGACGGAAACCGTCGCCCGCATGGAGGAAGCGCTGCGGCAGCAGCAGCGCCTTCTGGACAATGATGAAGCATACAGCATCGGCCGGTTCTGGCTTGATGACCTCATTTTCCACAAAGCGCTGCTGGAGCATCTCAACATATCGTCGCTGATCCAGCAGTATGAAAGCGCGATGTATATCTTTATGCCGCATCACCTGATCAGGAGCTCCGGCATCCGGGAAAAAGAATCCCGCGTGCTCGAACGGCACCGCAGCACGCTCGTTGAGCATGCGAATATCGTGGAAGCGCTGAAAACCGGAAACCGCTCTGAAACCAGGTCAGCCGTATACGCACATATTGACTCCAGCCTGAAAGCGCTGATGCAGCGGATGGAGCAGCTTCAGTAAATCACGGAAACCGTGTACAGGCCGGTTTCCCCGATCTGAAAACTTACCGGAAGGCCTTGCCTTCCGGTTTTTTTGCTGTTCTATTCGTTTTTCGCTTCCTCCGGGCCGCTTTTGATTGCAATGGCCGTGAATTCACCCGGAAGATTTTCATTTTCCCAGGAAGGATGCTCGTCAAACTGTTTCAGGCGGAAACCGTTCCGGATGATTGCGTTGATAATCTCGCTGACGGTGTATTTCCGCAGGCTGCATTTCGGCATATTCCTGCGGATCTCTTCCGCGTAGAACCGGGCGTGGGCCATTTCCCCTTCATAGACATCCGTCGAGAAGTAACTCATCACGGGCGTCTCCAGTTTCAGCGTGTCCATGATCTTCGTAAACGGATGGAAATCGCTGCAGATCATCTTCCCGCCCGGCCTCAGCATCGCGTTCATAATCTTCATAAACTCATCGATATCATGGAAGTAATGCAGGACCCCGCCTTCCATGAACACAATATCGAAATATCCGCCGTACTTCTCCAGGTCTGTCTCCAGAACGTCACCGACTTCATACCCGATATGGGTATGGGCTGCTTCCGCGGTTTCCGCGGCATATCTCCTGTTTTCGTCGGAAATATCGAAAACGGTCACCTCCGCGCCGAGCAGCGCAAGCGGAATGGCTTTCTTGCCGCATGATCCGCAGATGTTGGCCACTTTCACACCCCGGTAGCAGTCGAAATAACCCGCGTAGCGCCGCAGCATCTTTTCCGGGTTTTCCATATCCTGCTTCGCGCGTTCCGCAGGCGTGCCCGACGTCATCGTCCAGAATTCGTAGGCGCTGTACTCCCATGCTTTTTTGTTCTGCCGGCTGTAATCCCGCATGTCTGGCGCATCCTCCCGCTGGTCCTTCTTTGTTTTCCCGGCCGCCGCCGGATTCCGGCGTCAGCTGTCCAGGAACGTCA
>JAEEGL016081494.1_pt1 | contig 14487 bp, 9 predicted proteins | sample 9134231 | NCBI WGS metagenome assembly JAEEGL01 (sample SAMN16246548, study PRJNA631951) | gut metagenome | biome: gut microbiome; feature: rumen; material: fiber-attached | host: Bos | place: Iran: Karaj | collected 2018-10
TAGTCGCTCTGGTCCTTGCCCATGGCGTTCTTGATGGCACGCTCGATGTTGTCCTTCGGCATGTTCTCGCGCTTCGCATTGGCAATGATGGCGCGCAGTGTGGGGTTGTTCTCCGGTTCCGGACCACCTGCCTTGACGGCGATGCTGATTTGTTTTCCGATACGGGTGAACGTCTTGGCCATATGGCCCCATCTCTTCAACTTAGTCGCTTTGCGGTATTCAAATGCTCTTCCCATTGGAGTAATTTTTTTATTGTTGTGATTGGATTTCTATTCTTATCTCAGTTCGGCATTCAGCTTAGTCTTCAAAGACTGGATCAACTTGTTCATGATGGCCTCAATCTGCTTGTCGTTGAGGGTGTGCTGGTCATCCTGGAGGATGAAGTTCACAGCATAGCTCTTCTTGCCAGCCGGCAGGTTCTTGCCTTCATAGACATCGAAGAGTTCGACCTGCTTGAGCAGTTTCTTCTCTGTGGCCCGTGCGATTTGTTCAATCTGAGCGAACTCCACGCTTTTGTCAACCAAGAGGGCGAGGTCGCGGCTCACGGCGGGATACTTGCTGATCTCGCTGTACTGCACCTTGTTCTTCCTGACCAGTTTCATCAGTGCTGTCCAGTTGAGGTCGGCGAAATAGACCGGCTGATCGATGCCGGCAGTCTTCAGCAGCCGCTGGCTCACCACGCCCATCTCACCAAGGAGTTTGCCTCCCCTGTTCTCGATGGCGACAGATTTGGAGAAGATGTCATTGCTGCCGTTTTTCAGCACCACGGTGCCAGCCTGCACGCCCATTCTGGTGAGCACGTTCTCCACATAGGCTTTCAGCTCATAGAACGAACTGTCCTCATTGGGATGTGCCCAACTGCCGACGACCCGTTTTCCGGTCACCCAGATGCCGAGGTGGTATTCCTCACGGTAAGCCCTCATGGGATCTTCGGTGTTTTGCTTCTCGGGGTCAAACTGATAGCAGTTGCCGAACTCGAAGAACCTCAGGTTGGGCAGGCGCCGGTTGATGTTATAGGCGATGCTCTCCAGACCGCCGAACACCAGTGTCTGCCTCATGACATTGAGGTCATTGCTGAGCGGATTCATGATTCTCACGAGGTGCTCAGGCTTGTAGGATTCGAGGTTGTCGTAATAAGCCGCCTTAGTCAGCGAGTTGTTCATGATCTCATTGAAGCCGCAACCGACCAGTTGCTCTGCCACGAGGTTGTGCAACTTATGCTTGGTGTCCTCCTCGCCCTTGATGACGAGTGAACTCTTCAGTTGGGTGGGGATTTCCACATTGTTGTATCCATAGATGCGGAGGATGTCTTCCACCACGTCGCAGGGGCGCTGCACGTCAACACGGTAGGCGGGCACCCGGAGCACAAGACCTTCGGCCGACTCTTCCTCGATCACCATCTCGAGGCTGGTCACGATGCTCTTGACGGTCTCAGCGGGGATGTCTTTGCCAATCAGACCATTGACATAGTCGTATTTCAGATTGACGATGCTGTCGGCGATGGGACTGGGATATTCGTCGCAGATTTCCATGGAGATCTTGCCTCCAGCCAGTTGCTTGCCCAAGATGGCAGCCTGCTTGCGGGCATAGATGATGCCGTTGGGATCGACACCGCGCTCAAAACGATAGGAGGCATCGGTGCTCAGTCCGTGGCGACGTGCGCTCTTCCGGATCCAGGTGGGGTGGAAGTAGGCGCTCTCCAGCACCACGTTGCGCGTGGTCTCATAAGTGCCGCTGCCTTTTCCGCCAAACACGCCGGCGATGCACATGGCCTCCTCTTCGTTGCAGATGGCCAGGTCGTGTGAGCCGAGGGTGTGTTCCTCGCCGTCGAGGGTGATGAACTTCGTCCCCTCAGCCTGAGGTTTCACGATGATGTGGTGGCCGGTCACCATGTCGGCATCGAAGGTGTGCAACGGCTGTCCGTAAGCCATCATCACATAGTTGGTGATATCGACGATGTTGTTGATCGGGCGCAGACCCACCACCGTCAGTTTGTTCTTCAACCAATCGGGCGACTCCTTCACCTCGCATCCTGTGATGCTCACACAGGCATAGCGGCGGCAGGCCTCCGTATTCTCGATGGTCACCTTGACGGGCAGGCTGTTGTCGTCTACCTTGAAGTCATCACATGAGGGACGGTGAAGAGCCGTCTCATAGCCATTCTGCTTGAGCCAGGCATAGAGGTCACGTGCCACGCCCCAGTGTGACAAGGCATCAGCACGGTTGGCCGTAATGTCCACCTCGATGAGCCAATCGCTCTCCAGATGGTAATATTCAGCGGCGGGAGTACCTACCACGGCATCTTCGGGCAATACGATGATGCCGTCGTGGCTAGTTCCGACGCCTATCTCATCCTCGGCACAGATCATTCCGCATGACTCCACGCCGCGCAGTTTCGACTTCTTGATGACAAACTCCTTGTCGCCGTCATAGAGCACGCAACCGAGGTCTGCCACGATCACCTTCTGTCCTGCTGCCACATTGGGAGCGCCACAGACGATCTGAGAGGGTGTATCCTTTCCCAGGTCTACTGTAGTGACATGCAGGTGGTCGGAATTGGGATGAGGTTCGCAGGTGAGCACTTTGCCCACGTAAAGGCCTTTCAGTCCGCCCTTGATGCTCTGCACTTCCTCAAGTGCTCCCACCTCAAGTCCTTCGGAGGTGAGGGCTGCGCAAACTTCTTCTGCCGAGAGGCTGAAGTCCACATATTCCTTCAGCCATTGATAAGATATATTCATTGTAAATGGTTTTATGGTCTAAAAATCGTGCAAAATTACACAAAAATCAGTAAATGCACAAATTTTCGGCCTGAATAATAAAAGCCCCGGCATGAGCTGTTCATATCGGGGCCTTTTCTTACCATGGTCTTGCTGCAGGGTCAGTCCTCGCCGACCAGCGCGAGGAGGTAATCGACTGTCCCGTTCAGACCGAATGCGCTCACATCCAGCGAGACGTCGTAGTTTCGGGCGTCGTACCACTCCGAACCCGTGAAAGTCTTGGTGTAGAGCTCACGGGTGTAGTCGTTGTCAACAATCATCAGTTTGGCATCCGCACTCGAGACCCCGTATTTTTCCATGATGCGCTTGATGCGCTTGTCCTCTGGGCTATGGATGAAGATTTTCAGGGCGTTGGGATGGTTCTTGAAGATGTCGAAGGCACACCTTCCGACCACCACGCAGGATTCCTCCTCCGCGATCTGCCGGATGACGGAGGCCTGGGCCTCAAAAAGTTGGTGTGAGGTCAGTTCCGGTCCCAGGTCATGGTATTTGTTGTCGATGATGTATGAGCGGTAGAACTGCGTGAAGTCATCCCACCAGGAAGTATTGCGAGACTCCAGCTTTGCCACCGTGTCGGCTGCGATGTCAAATTTCCTGGCCACAGCCTCCAGGATCTGCTTGTCGAGCAGTTTTACGCCGAGGCGCTGTGCGATGGCCGCGCCCACCTCGTGACCGCCGGTACCGAATTGGCGGTTGATTGTGATGACAAATTTCTCGTGTTTATTCATAATCTCAGGTATTAAATTCGTTTCTATGATGCGAAGATAGGAAAAAACATCGATATTTGCAAATTTCAACATGATTTTCCTTCAAATAATCTCCCAAGTGGTGTGGTGGACCTGGCGGTTGGCATCATTTTTCACCAAAATAATGTTGAAAAAAAGTAAATAATAGAAAAAACTTTGTATATTTGCAAAAAATTGAGTCAATAGTTGGCAATGAGATTTCATCTCCTGCCATGATCATTCATTAACCAAAGCTATTATTATGGATCTTAATGGAAGAAGAGAGAGCGAGCATTTTGAGGATCGCCGCGGTATGAGTACTGGTGCGAAAGCCGGTTTGGGACTCGGGAGCATCCTGTTGATTGGACTGATCACCATGTTGATGGGTGGCAACCCGTTGGACGTGATTCAGCAGACGGGCGGCCTGGGCAGTATGACAGGCACTGAGGAGGAAGCCACTCCCCAGACTTTCTCCCCGGAGGAAGAGGCTCAGGTGAAATTCTGCAAGCAGATCCTTGCCAGTACCGAAGATGTGTGGTCGGCAGTGTTCAGGCAGAAATTCAATGCGGAATACACTCCTCCCACCCTTGTGATATTCAAGAATGCCGTGCAGACCAACTGTGGTGGCGCCACTTCCGCAGTAGGACCGTTCTATTGCTCGGCAGACCAGAAACTGTATCTTGACCTGGCTTTCTTCAAGCAGATGGAAGGTCAGTTGAAGTCGGGCGGTGATTTCGCCCGTGCCTATGTGATTGCCCATGAGGTGGGTCATCATGTGGAAAATCTGCTGGGCATCCTGGGCAAGGCGCATTCACAGATGAGCCGTGTCAACCAGAAACAAGCCAATCAGATCAGTGTCCGTCTGGAACTTTTGGCTGACTATTATTCCGGCGTTTGGGCTCACTATGAGGATGAGGCGTTCGGTTCTCTTGACGAGACTGACATGCGTGAGGCCATCAACTGCGCCCAGCATATCGGTGACAACTATCTGCAGGAGCAGGCTCAAGGTTATTCACAGCCCGAGTCCTTCACCCACGGCACCTCAGATCAGCGCATGCGCTGGTTGAAGAGGGGCTACCAGACTGGCGATATGAGCGTCACGACTTTCACTGGAGATTACAACAGCCTGTAAAGTTAAACGATTTATCCAATCAAGAGGGGATGTGCCAACCAGCACATCCCCTCTTTCCTTTTTTTGAGACGTCACGATGTGGCGTCTCTACTTTTGCACTCATCCCAACCAAACGGCTGAAGCACTCGCGAATGATGGTAATCCCCTCTCCCTTTGGGAGAGGACGGGTGAGGGGCTTACTCCTTTTAATGGGTGAGGATGTAGTTGACGATGGCCATGATATCTGATACGTTGATGCTGTTGTCATGGTTGATGTCGGCTTCCTTCTCAAAGAATACCGAAGGCTTGCTTCCGAGGATGTAGTTGACGATGGCCATGATATCCGACACGTTGACGCTGTTGTCATGGTTCACGTCGCCTGGTTTGCCTGTGGTGTCATCCATATAGTAGAAATACCCATCCACATACATTGATTCTTGCTTGTTGTGATTATGATAGGCGGAAATAGATACACCGTATAAATAATCATTGGGTCTCATGGTTTCCCTGCCGATGGAGAAAGATAAAGTTTTGGTTTCCCCGGGTTCCAGACGCACATACCTGACATCATCCCATATCCATCTGGGATTCCCAGTAGCTTCATCCCCTACGATATGTCCATTCCCTCCATTGAGGTATTCTTCCATAAAACCAAAAATTTTGTTGTTGTAGACGGTCTTGCCGACGTTCTTGATTTTAATTTCGATGTCAATCTGGTTGTGGATATACCGTAGGCCATTGCCGTCACTTTCTATACCCGTAATGGTGGGCGTGTATTCCAACTGAAAAGTGGGCGCATCTGTGATTTCCAGTTTCCCGGTATATATCACATCTTCTCCATCCCAATCGGTCGTGATTTTCACATTGTGTGAACCTTTGGAAGGTGCGGGCATATATAAAATGACCTCTCCCGACTTCCCCGGGTCGATATACATGCCGGCGCCAGCTCTCATTTCTCCGTCAATCCAGTAGAAGGCATGGTTCTCATAGTTGGTTCCGCCATTGGTGAAGAAGATTTGGGCGATCAACCTTTCACCTTCGAAGGGCGTATAGTACTCGATTTTGTCAAGGGTGATGTTGGGCTCCGTAGATGACACACCGATGTGCATTTTTTGTTTTTCTATTTTGGTCGTGTAGTGGCGCATGGGATTACCGTTGGCGTCGGTATATAAATATTCCAGATAGGTTTCCCATTCCTCGGCACCATGATTGCGGTAGATGGGGAAGAACTGGTAGTTGCCTTCAGGCAGGTTCCTGCCCATGTCGAAACTCTTGTTGAGTGGAATGGTCGTTTCTGTGGAGGTGGCCGAATACAATACTTTCTTCAGCAGTCCATCCTGATACAATCCCCAGCCGTAATCCATGCTGATGCCATTGTTGTCGTGCCGTGTCATGGTGGCTTTCAAGACCACACCCTTGAAGTCTGCCGATGATGACGATCGGGTGAAGTCCGTCTTTGCGAGCGCATAGTCACCATAGTCAACACTGACGATCGGCAAACGGGCGTTGCCCTTGTCAGGCTGGAACCCGAGGACTCCCCGTTGATAGATGTTATAGCCACTGAAAAGCACCTGGCCTGTCTGTGTCCTAGTCTCTTCAATGGCGCCTAAAAGATAATATTGGTTGAAGCTGCCACGTCCTATTTCACCGATGTTGGCATGGAAATGGCCTTTCCCATCGTAGCCATCGATGATGAACTGGTGGTTTTGAGCACCGACTCCTCCTGCCGAATAGGGCACTGGCCGACCGGCTTTCAGTTCGTTGTAAATCATTTCTTCCCAGATGTCATGCGGATAGTTTCCGGCATACTCATAACGGGCGCCCTTGTCGTATCCGAAATACTTGGCAATGGTATCGATGTCGAACGTGGAAGCGGAGCCGCCTGAGGAGTATTCCATCTTCAAGGCGCAGCCGGTATACATCATCAACTTGCAGACTTCCTTGACAGAGGGGTCGGTGGCGTCGACTTCCTCTCTGCCGTAGATATGCTCATAGTTGAGATGCATTTTTGAATAATCAAAGGACGTCGGCGGCAAGGCCGGCATGTCATATCCAGAATAAGTGGAATAAGCCGGTATCTCTATCGTGGTGGCTGTGGGATATTGATAATAGTACATCAATTGGGAAAGCGTCAGAGCCACGCATCCCACCGGCGTGTTTCGTTCAGCAATTTCGTCATAGGGCGTGTCGTAGCAGAAGGGCAGATATTGATGCCACATGGTGGGTACCAGCGGGTAGATCACCTCACGCTCTGCTGTCTCCGAGTTTGCCGTTGGAGCGTAATTGGGTGGAAGGTTGGCGATTTGCTCTTCGTAACTCTGCAACATGACCTGCATGACTTCGGGCATGAGGTTCATATCGATTTTGTCCGTCTCGCTATAGGCCAAAACAGGCTGTGGTACCCGGTCATCACCCGCCACGACGACAAAACCGCCATTTGTCTTGTCGGCGAAAGTGTGCAGTTTTTTGAAACCTGTATTCTGGTAGGTCAGCTGATGGTGGACAGGTGCTCTGTGCATGGCTGAGGCTGTGCGCGTGCTGACATCGGCGAGATACTGATTGGCTATCAGAAGTGCCTTATCCTTATCAATCGGATGGGCAGAGAGGATCAGCGGCATAGCCAGAACAAGCATAATGGTTAATCGTTTTTTCATACTAATATACATTTTTTTGTGGATAGAAAGTAATAGTCGACAAGTAGGTAAACCGGGAGTAGGGATTGCTCAGTGAACTGGCAAATAAACGGTGGTTTTCAACAATTGGATGTTTTCCTGACAAAAATAGTAAAAATACCGATGGAGTGCAAGATAAAACACATTTATTTGTCTCGTTTTGTTTGGCGATTTCTTGGAAATTGATTACTTTTGCATAAAAGTTCGATTTTTATACTATGAAATCACCTGTCAGCACCGTGACACGCACTCATCTTATTTATCATGTTGTAGCCATAGCCGTGGTTGCCATATGGGGCAGTACCTTGGTCAGCACCAAACTGTTGATGAAGGCCGGCATGAGGGCGGATGAGGTGTTTTTTGTCAGGTTTTTGCTCGCCTATCTGGCCATCATTGCTTTCTCTCCACGGAAGTTGTTTGCAGACAGTTGGAGAGACGAGTTGCTGCTGCTGTTGTTGGGTATCACAGGCGGTTCTCTCTATTTCATTACAGAAAATGTAGCTGTCGGACTGACTTATGTGAATAATGTGAGTTTTATCGTCAGTACTTCACCGCTGATCACGATGGTTTTCATTTTGATGACCTACAGAAACCTCCCTGTGCGTAAAATCCTCATCATCGGCAGTTTGTTGGCTATTTTGGGCATCGGTATCGTCATTTTCAATGGTCAAGTGGTGCTAAAGCTCAATCCTATGGGTGACCTGATGGCAGCGGCGGCCGCTTTGTGCTGGGGACTCTACAGTTATCTGATCAAAATACTGGGCGACCGCTATGATACGATTTTCATCACACGGAAGGTGTTTTTCTATGGTGTGTTGTCATCCTTGCCCATCTTCTTCTTCAAGCCCTGGCAATATGATCTGTCAGGTTTGATGCAGTGGAACGTGATGCTCAACTTGCTTTTCCTGGGTCTCATCGCCTCGTTTATGTGTTTTGCCGTGTGGAATATCGCCATCACCAAACTGGGGGCGGTGACCATCTCCAATTATTGCTATCTCATTCCGGTGGCAACGGTCGTTTTCAGTGCTATTTTTCTGGATGAGCCCATGACGGCCATGGCATATATGGGCTCATCGCTGATTCTTGTGGGCGTGTATTTCGCCAACAAAGGTTGCGCAGATGACTGATATCTCTTTCTGTCGGTACACTATTTGAAGAAAAATGAGTATTTTTGCAGCCTAAAGCATGAAGATTGCAGTTTAATCAATACATTATCATGGAAGTTATACAGAGTTTCACCATCGACCACACCCACCTGAAGCCAGGCATCTATGTCTCGCGTGAGGACAAAGGTTTCACCACCTTTGACCTGCGTATCACAGAACCCAACCAAGAGCCCGCCGTGGCTCCGGCTGCCATGCACAGTCTGGAACATCTGATGGCCACTTGGTTTCGCAATTCCGAGGCGAAGGACGATGTGGTGTATGTAGGTCCTATGGGTTGTCTTACGGGCATGTATATCATCATGACGGGAACATACTCCGTGGAGGACATGCGCCAACTGACCATCAGATGTCTGAAATGGATTCTCACGCAGACTGAAGTGCCCGCCACACGCCCGGAGGCTTGCGGCAACTACTTGCTTCACGACCTGCCGATGTGTAAATGGGAGAGTGCCCGCTATCTGGATCGTTTGGAGCACGATTTCCATTGCGAATACACCCAACTGCAGATTACCCTCGACGACGGGAAAGTGTTTGCTGACGCATAATCTGGGCTTGTTCTGAACCAGCTTAAATAGGCTAAGCACAGACTTAATTGGCTGGTTTGGATTGACTTGCCTTTCCTGCAGCCTGTAATCCATGCGGAGGATAAAAAAGGGCGGCCCGACAGGCCGCCCTTGTAGATATGTATTCTGTTAGATAAATGATTTCGTCAGATAAAGGAATCGCTTGATGCTTTTCTTGGGTGTTTTCTCAAATTCCTCCTGCTGAAGTCTGATGGAGGAGATTTTGCTGTAGGCAGGGAGCATGTTGTTGAGTTCCTTGCGGTTTTGCTCCATGATATTCTCCAGGTCACTGTTGGTGAATCCCAGGGCATGTGCCTCGTCAAGATCGGGATGGACGAGTCCGACAAGTTTGTCCTCTTCCTGGATGACGATGCTCTCGTTGACCAGAGTCATGGAGTTGAGCTTGTCCTCGATCTCCTCCGGATAGATGTTCTGTCCGTTGGCGCCCAGGAGCATGTATTTGCTGCGCCCTTTGATGAAGACGTTTCCTTCGGCGTCCATCACGCCAAGGTCGCCGGTGTGATACCATCCGTCTTTGTCGATGGTCTGCCGTGTGGCCTCCTCGTTCTTATAATAGCCGAGCATCACGTTGAGACCTCTGACCAGGATCTCGCCCGGGATATTCTGCGGATCGCTGCTGGCAATCCTGATCTCATTGTGGATGGCAACCTTGCCGCAACTGCCAGGTACGAACTCACGGTAGTCGGCATAGCAGATGATGGGGGCGCACTCTGTAGCACCATATCCCACGGTATAGGGGAACTCGATGCGGTGGAGGAATGACTCCACCTCCTGGTTGAAGGCGGCTCCTCCGATGATGACCTCAAAGAAATTGCCGCCGAACGACTTGACCACTTGGTCGCGTATGGTCTGGCGCACTTTCTTGTTGACCACGGGCATGTTGAGCAACAGCCGCATGCGGTTGTTCTGGATGATGGGGAATACCTTTTTCTTGATGATTTTCTCGATGACCAGAGGCACGGCGATGATCACGACGGGCTTCACTTCGGCGAAAGCCTTGGCGATGATGGCCGGCGATGGCACGCGGGTGAGGTAGAAGATGTGGCAGCCGCGCAGGAATTCATAGATGAACTCGAACGACATGCCGTACATGTGTGCCATGGGCAGGATGCTCAGCACGTTGTCACCTTTGTTGACGTGGCTTCCCATAACATGGCAGGCGAAGTCGAAGTTGCTCCAGATGGCCCGGTAGGGAATCATCACACCCTTGGAGAATCCTGTGGTGCCGCTGGTGTAGTTGATCAGGGCCATCTCCTCGGGACTCTGTTCCCGGTAGTAGCTGACATGCTCCTGCCGGAAATATTTTGGATATTTCTTGCCGAACATCTCATTGAGGTGCTCACGGGCGAAGGTGAGTTTGTCGGAGCGGGAGAACAGCAAGGAGTAGTCGGGGATATAGATGATGCCTTCGATGTCGGGCATCTTGGTGGGATCCACCTGGGTTGAAACCACGTCGCCGGCGAAGAGCAGTTTGGCCCCGCTGTGATTGACGATGTTGTGGATCTGGTCGGCCGTGAACTCATGCAGGATGGGCACGGCCACGGCGCCGTATGTGAGGGTGGCGAGAAAAGCGGAAGCCCATCCGGCACTGTTGCGGCCGCATAGCGCAATTTTGTCACCTCGCTTCACACCGCTGCTCTCAAACATGATGTGGAGTTTCTCTATCTTCCGTGCGACATCATGATACTGCAGTGTGACGCCTTTATAATCAGTGAGTGCATCCAGGTTCCAGTGATCCTTGATGCTCTTCTCGATCAATTCATTGAAATTAGGTATGTGTTCCATCACGTATTATTTATATGACGTTTTGGTATAGATATCTCTTGATGCTTTTCTTGGGTGTCTTGGCAAATTCATCCTCATGGATGCGGATGGCCGTCAACTTGCTGTAAGCAGGCATGGAGGCATTGAGGTCGATGCGGTTCTGCTCCATGACTTTCTCCAGGTCTTCCTGTGTGAATCCCATTGACTTGGCTTCGTCGAAATCAGGATGCACCAGGGCGATGAACTTGTCCTCTTGCTGGATGACGATGCTCTCGCTGACCAAGGCCATGGAGTTGAGTTTGTCCTCAATCTCCTCGGGATAGACGTTTTGCCCGTTGCTGCTGAGCAGCATGTTCTTTTTCCTTCCCCGGATGTAGACGTTGCCGTCATAATCCATCGTGCCGAGGTCACCGGTGTGGTACCATCCCTCTGCATCGATGGCTTCCTTTGTGGCTTCTATGTTCTTGTAGTAGCCGAGCATGACATTCTTGCCGCGTGTGACGATTTCACCCTCTTTCGTGTGCGGGTTGCTGCTCAGGATGCGCACCTCCATGCCGTCGACCGCCCGTCCGCAACTGCCTTCTGCGTAGTTCTTGTAGTCGCTGTAGGAAATCAGCGGTGCGCATTCTGTGGTGCCATACCCCACGGTATAGGGGAAGTCGATGCTGTGGAGGAAGGCTTCCACCTCCTTGTTGAGGGCGGCTCCGCCGATGATGATCTCGTAGGCATTGCCTCCAAAAGCCTCGTACACCTGCTCGCAGATTTTCTGCTTCACCTTCTTGTTGATGACGGGCATGTTGAGCAACAGCCTGACGGCGTTGTTCTGTATCTTGGGGAAGACGCGCTTGCGGATGATTTTCTCGATGATGAGCGGCACGGCGACCACCAGCGCTGGTTTGATATCAGCGAAAGCCTGTGCGATGATGGCGGGGGAGGGGAGACGTGTGAGGAAGAAGAGATGCATTCCGAAGGAGAATGGGAAGAGGAATTCCACGGCCATGCCATACATGTGTGCCATGGGCAGGATGCTCAGCATGTTGCTTTGGGGTTTCATATAAGGGTTGCCGAGCTTGTCCAAGATGAAATTCATGTTTCCGGTCAGGGCCCGGAAGGGGAGCATCACGCCTTTGGAGTGCCCTGTGGTGCCGCTGGTGTAGTTGATAAGGGCAAGTTCCTCTTCATCGTTCTCATAGAAATGCACATCAGACTTGCGGAACGACATGGGATATTTTATTCCGAAGAGTTCGTTGAGGTGCTCCCGTGCATGGACCAACTTCTCGGACCGTGACATGAAGACGGAGAAATCGGGCAGGTAGATGATGCCCTCAATGTTGGGCATCTGGCTGGGATCGATGGTTTTGGCTACGATATCGCCTACGAACAGCAGGCGGGCCTCGCTGTGATTGACGATGTTGTGTATTTGTTCGGCATTGAACTCATGAAGGATCGGAACGGCCACTGCGCCATACGACAGGGTGGCGAGGAATGCAACACCCCAGTGAGCGCTGTTGCGGCCGCACATGGCGATCTTGTCACCTTTGCGCACGCCGACCTGTTCCATGATGATATGCATCTTTTCAATCTTGCGGGCTACGTCCTTGAACTGAAGAGTGGCACCTTTGTAATCCGTGAGTGCGGCGTAGTCCCAATTTGATACAATGCTTCTTTCTATGGTTTTATTGAAATTGTCTATCAACTCCATTGCACAAATTTTCAAATAATGTGCAAAGGTAACATCTAATTTGCACATTTCAAAATAAAATGTGCAAATTTTGAGGTAAAGATGGCTTTAGGTATGAAATAGGAGAAAAAAAAGGAAAAAACTATTCATATTTGATGGATTTCGCAGGTTGGATATGCGAAATCAGGTAGCTTGGTGCGATGAGCACGGCGACACTGATGAGCAGTGTGCCGAGATTGATGAGCACGATGGCGGGGATGTTGATCTCAATAGGTACCACATCCACATAGTAGGTCTCCGCATCGAGTTTCACCAGTCCGGTAAACCGTTGGAGGAGGCAGATGCCCAGACCGAGGAGGTTGCCGATGAGCATTCCTTTGGCGATGATGAAGACAGCGAACCAGAGGAAGGTGTGGCGGATGGTCTTGTTCTTGGCGCCCATCGACTTCAGGGTGCCGATCATGCTGGTCCTCTCGATGATGATGATGAGCAGTCCGGAAATCATGGTGAATCCTGCCACGGCCACCATTAGGGCGAGGATGATCCACACGTCGAGGTCGAGCAAATCGAGCCAGGCGAAGATCTGCGGGTAGGAGTGCTGGATGGTGAGAGAGGAGTAGGTGGCGCCGTATTTGTCGTCGCGGCGATCGACGGCATCGTTCATGCGCAGGTCCACCTCGTCGATTTTGTCAAAGTCATGTATGGTGATTTCTGCGCCGCTCGCCTGGTCGGGTTGCCACCCATTGAGTTTCACCACAGTATAAAGGTCGGCAAAGCAGATGTTCTCGTCGAAGTGTTTCAGGTCGGTGCGGTAGATGCCGCTGATGGTCAGCCGTCGGGTGCGCACGTTGTTGTCGCCCATGAAATAGGCGAAGATGCGGTCGCCGGTGCTTACCTGCAATTTGTCGGCGATGATTTTGGAGAGGACGATTTGGTTGCTGCTCTTCTCGTCGCTGAAGGCGGGCAGACGGCCTTCCACCATGTTGCTGGCGATGAAAGTGGTGTCAAATTCGGGGCCGACCCCTTTGAGCATCACGCCCAGAAAATCCTGGTCTGTCTTGAGGATGCCCTGCTTGAGCGCATAGCGCTGCACGTGTTTCACCCCGGGGATGTGGCTCAGGAAGTCCATCGTGCTGTCGTCCATGCAGATGGGATAAGGCGCATCGTGCTGCAAGGCCATGTAGTCGCCCACATTGATGTGGCTTCCGAAGCCGATCACCTTGTCGCGGATGGTGTGCTTGAAACCGAGCACGACACACACCGACACGATCATCACCGCCAGACCGATGGCCACTCCGGCGGTGGCGATGCGTATGGCAGGACGGCTCACCTTTCGGCGGTCGTCTTCATCATGATAGATGCGTCGGGCTATGAAAAGGGGAAGGTTCACAGGCGATCAGTCGTCATAAACATGGCCGGGATAGGCCTCCAGTGCCTTGCGGAGAACGATGAGGGCCTGGTTGAGGTCTTTCTTCTTCAGCACGTAGGCGATGCGCACCTGGTTGATGCCAGCGCCGGGTGTTGTATAGAATCCGGATGCAGGAGCCATCATGACCGTGGCACCCTCGTATTCGAATTTCTCCAGGCACCATCGGCAGAATTTCTCGGCATCATCCACGGGCAGTTTGGCCACGGTATAGAAAGCGCCCATAGGGATAGGCGAATAAACACCCGGTATGCGGTTGAGTCCGTCAATCAGACATTTGCGCCGCTCCACATACTCGTCATACACATCACGGAGATATTCCTCGGAAGCATCGAGAGAAGCTCCACCCACAATTTGTCCGATGAGTGGGGGAGAGAGGCGGGCCCGACAGAATTTCATCACGGCAGCACGCACCTCTGCGTTTTTGGTGATCAGAGCGCCAATGCGGATGCCGCATTCGGAGTAGCGCGTGGAGACGGAGTCGATGAGCACCACGTTTTGCTCGATACCTCCCAGATGGCAGGCGCTGATATAGGGAGACCCCGTATAGATATACTCACGGTAGACCTCGTCGGAGAAGA
>JAEEGL010876178.1_pt1 | contig 14486 bp, 12 predicted proteins | sample 9134231 | NCBI WGS metagenome assembly JAEEGL01 (sample SAMN16246548, study PRJNA631951) | gut metagenome | biome: gut microbiome; feature: rumen; material: fiber-attached | host: Bos | place: Iran: Karaj | collected 2018-10
ACTAAAATATTAAATAAATATAAGCTGTATCTCTGTCTTATGATAGGAAATATATCAATCATAATGATATTTGCTGTCATGATGATGTTCAGAGACGGATCTCGTATGAAGCTGATCCAGAGAGGATTCACTAAGCAGTATGAGGAAACAGGCAGCTTTCCTGCATCTATTTTCAGGGAAGCAAACATTAATCCTGATGCGATGGGAGACAGCTCTGACAAAACGATAACGGATAATATAAATGCTTATGAGAATTCCTGGAAAAAGTATATAGATGCTCCGGTCTTAGCTTCTCAGCGTTTTGTTTACTACAAGGCTATCGATGCAAATTACTCATATAGAAAGGGTAGAAGTATTGCGATAGGATATATGGAGGATGGAAACAAGGAAAGTGGAAGCAGTGTTTCAGAGCATTATAATAATGTTTCCGGAGCGGACTATCATGGGGATATTACAAAATATCTTCCTGAAGGCGTAACGATTCCTGAGGATGCAATCCCTTGTCTTGTAAGTGAATATACAGCGGATGCATATGATATTGTTCCGGGAGAGATAATCAGCTTTGACAGACTCATTTATTCTGATGAAGCCTCAGATAAGCCATTACTTACGCTTTATGTAAATGGTATTATTTCAGAAAAAGAAGGCGACTATTTCTGGAACAAATCACTGGAGGAAATGGGGCTGTTAGCGATTGTTGAAAAGAAGGATTTCTGTAAGATAGTAGACGCGCATACAAAGGATGTTCATTATAAAATGAATGTCAGCTTTGATTACAGATATATAAATACAGATAATATCTATCAGATAGAAAGTGTACTAAATCAGTTCAAGAAAAAGGATTCCAATCTGACTGAGAATATTACTCCGGTGATCAGTGATTATAAGGAGGAAAGTAAGTCTGTAGGTCAGATGCTGTATGTTATTGTACTTCCGCTTATTATCCTTGTTCTTATATTTATTGGTATGATTGCCGTAAGAATTATTGATTCTGAAAGAGGCGAGCTTGGAACTCTCAGAAACAGAGGACTTAGCAGATTTAAGCTTATAGGAATGTATCTTATACAGTCCATTATTCTGGCAATGCTCAGCGTTCCTTTCGGCGTCGGACTGGGATTTCTGTTTGGTAAAATGGTTGCCGGCGTAGATGATTTTATGGGCTTTCATTTCATAAGTAATGAAATAAGTGTAAGAGACTACAGGTTCACTATAAGCATGCTGTTCGTCGGACTTGTCGGAGCATTTATTGCAGTCATAGTTATGATGGTTCCGGTTCTTTCAGCATTCAGAAAGAAAAAAAGCAGAAGGGCAGGTACAGCTCTGCCGGCCTGGGAGAAGTATTTTCTGGATATCATCCTTCTGGTTGTATCGGTTTATCTGCTTGTAAACTATAATAAACAGATTCCTACACTTTCAGTCGGTGTAATGAATGGAGAGGGAATAGATCCGATTATCTTCATTGATTCAACTCTGTTCCTTTTTGCCTGCGGAATGCTTATGCTGAGAATTATTTTCTACATCGTAAGATTTATTTATAAACTGGGTGAGAAAAAATTCGGACCGGTCAGCTTTGCCGGAATACTTGAAATCCTAAGAACCAGGAAAGCTTCAAGTGTCATATCTATATTTCTTGTTATGACAGTTGCAATGAGTGTCTTTAATGCCAATATGGCAAGAACAATTAATGCTAATAAAGAGGCAAGACTTCAGTATGAAGGTGGAGCAGACGTAAGGATTCAGGAGAACTGGCCGCTTCAGCTGATGAGAAGTGCTCCGGGTGCTCCTATCAGATGGAAGTATCATGAGCCAAGCTTTGATGCTTATAATAAGCTAAAGGATGATGGTACATTTAGCTGTGTTACAAAGGTACTATGTTCTTCGAGAGCTCAGGCTTCTACTAAAGGAACAGAAAAAAAAGACGTTACATTTATGGCTATAAACACAAAGGAGTTTGGCCGGACTGCGAAGCTTAGAAATGATCTGAGTGAGGAGCATTGGTATAATTATCTGAATGCACTTGCAGCTGACCCTGATGGAGTCATTATTTCCACAAGCCTTGCCAAAGCATTTGGGCTTAAAAAGGGCGATTCAATGGTTATTGGTATGAAGGAGCCAAAGGTTTGTAATACCAAGGAACCTTATGCCTCTATGAATGTTAAGGTTTCTGCAATAGTAGACGCATGGCCGGGATATAATAATTATAATTATTATAATGATGAAAATGGCAAGATTAAGGAAACTGAAAACTATTTAGTAGTTACAAATTATGGAACTGCACACTCTGCCTTTGGCGATCTCCCGTATGAGGTATGGGGTAGTGTTGAAAGTAATGACGGAGCCAGTGAGTATAATGATGGAATTGACGAGGATGAAGTAAGAGAAAAGCTGACTGCTGCTTATGGAGAAGCTGACAGAACTGTAGGTACTGTATTTGCCTGGAAAACAGAGGTGAAAAAAGAGAAATCAACAGCAATCATACAGATAACAAATGGTTTATTTACCGCAGACTTCCTGGTGGCACTTCTCTTATGTATAATCGGATATCTTATTTACTGGATAACGTCTATAAGAGATAGAGAGCTTTTGTTTGGTATATACAGGGCGCAGGGTATAACCCGAAAAGAAATTAACAGAATGCTTATTATCGAACAGGCATTTCTGTCATTTATGGCTATCCTGGCCGGAATTGTTGCAGGTATACTGGCGTCTAAATTCTTTGCAAAGGTATTTGCGGCAGTTTATCTTCCGCAGAAGCATTCCGTTTCAGTATTTGAAAGTGCTTATAGCGGAGATATGCTGAGACTTGCCGGAGTACTGATTCTGGTAGTTATGTTCTGTACTATGTGGATAAGAAGAATAATCAGAGGATTAAATATCACTGAGGCACTTAAACTCGGAGAGGATTCATAATGAGCGAATTCATGGAAACAAAACAAGAAAATATTTTGGTAACCAGGGATCTTGTAAAGTCGTATCCTGCTGGTGATGGTGGTGTCCTTACGGTGCTTGATCATGTTAACTATGCTTTTCCAAAGGGTAAGCTGATAATGATCATGGGAAGATCCGGTTCAGGTAAAACAACACTCATGAATATACTCAGCACACTGGATGAAGCAACTGAAGGTGAGGTTTATCTGGGTAATGAGGCACTGTCTCAGATGAGTATTAAGGAAAAGGAAAAAATAAGACGTCACAGGATAGGCTTTGTGTTCCAGTCGATTGCTCTGATTCCTGTAATGACTGCGTATGAGAATATAGACTTTGCACTCAGAACTGCAGGCTACAAGGGGGAAGAGGGAGTTTCGGCTGAAAAGGCCAGAGATAAGAGGATTATGGAGGTCCTTAAAAGTGTAGGACTTGAAGACAGGGCAAAACATTTTCCTGCTGAAATGTCAGGTGGTGAGTGTCAGAGAATAGCGATAGCAAGGGCTATGGCGATCAAACCGGAGCTGATATTTGCGGATGAGCCAACCGGCGCACTGGATACAAGTACCGGAATCTATATAGCAGAGCTCTTACGTAAGCTGACAGTAGAAGAAGGTGTTACAGTTATAATGACTACGCATGATATAAGACTGTCAGAGCTGGCTGATGAGTTAATACAGTTATAGGGTGATATTATGAACGAAACGACTGCTTTTGAAAATCAAACTGAAGAAAAAGAGGAAAGAACTCCGTATATAAAGTGCGACAGTCTGGTCAGGATTTTTAAGTCTGAGGGAATTGAGGTTATGGCACTTCAGGGACTTGATCTTGAGGTCCAGCGAGGAGAGTTCCTGGCTGTTATCGGTAAGTCGGGAAGTGGTAAGTCTACACTCCTCAATCTGCTTGGCGCACTCGACAGACCAAGTGCGGGTTTTGTTGCATATGACGGAGAGAACATCAATGAGCTGAGTGATGCTGAGCTTGCCAGGTTTAGGAATGAGCATATAGGCTTTGTATGGCAGAAGAATACGGATAATCTTCTTAATTATCTGACTGCATTAGAAAATGTTGAACTGCCGCTTCTTTTTTCGAATCTTTCAAAAAAGGAAAAACGTGAAAGAGCTACCAGGATGCTTGAAGCTGTTGGGCTTGGAGATAAGCTGAAAAGATTTCCAACGCAGATGTCAGGTGGAGAGCAGCAAAGAGTCGCTATTGCCTCGGCTCTTGTAAATGAGCCTGAGCTTCTTTTGATGGATGAGCCAACTGGTGCAGTAGATAAGAAAACATCTATTATGCTTCAGGATCTTTTCAGAGAGATAAATAATAAGCTTGGTATTACAATTATTATTGTTACTCATGATATAAGTCTGGCAGACAGAGTAGACAGAGTTGTGATGATCTCTGATGGAAAGGTTAGCTCGGAACGAGTTCTTAAGGAAGAGTACAGACGCAAGATAGAAGCCGGAGAATCACTTCTTGATGAGATGAAGGATAATGGCGGAGAACAGGTGACCAGTGCAGATCTTTCTCACGAAGAATTCTCAATTCTTGACAAAGCAGGAAGAGTAAGACTTTCTGCGGAGATGAGAGAAGCAGCAGGAATAGATTCTAATAGAGTAAAGGTTGATATCGTTGACGGAAAGATAGTTATATCTAATGAAAAATAGATATTCTCACAAATAGACTAAACCACTGACATCTGGTATGTTCAGTGGTTTTAGTTTTATGTTATAATGATGATAGTTTAAGCTTAGATATAGATAGTTATTAGAATAGATAGTTACCTGATAGACTGATGGAGGGGCCCATATGCTGGATATTTTAATAGTTGAGGACAACAAGGAAATAGGTGGCCTGCTTGAGACATTTCTCAGAAAAGAGAACTATGTAGTGTCTGTAGCAGATAGTGGAGAAAAAGCCATACATCTTTTCGAGATGTATGGTGCCAGGCTTGTGATTCTTGATCTGATGCTGCCAGGAATCGATGGTTTCTCAGTATGCTCCAAGATACGTGAGACCTCGAATGCCCATATCCTGATTGCAAGCGCAAGGACTGAAAAGGATGATAAGCTGAAGGGACTTAACCTCGGCGCAGATGATTATATCGAAAAGCCTTATGATATAGATATCCTTTTGGCCAAGATAAATGGAATCTTTAAGCGTAAATATGCTCAGGATATTATAGTAGATGGGGAGCTTGAACTTAATTCAGTTAATCAGTCGCTCAAGGTAAATGATAATGAGGTTGTTGTGACCTCAAAGGAGTTTGAGTTATTAAAACTTCTTATTGAGAATAAGGGTGTCACTTTGAAGAAAGAGTATCTTTTTAATAATATCTGGGGAAGCGACAGCGAGTCAGAGCTTCAGACTCTCACAGTTCATATAAAAATGCTGCGTGATAAGATAGAAGAGGATCCGAAAAAACCAAAGCATATTATTACTGTCTGGGGCGTTGGCTACAGATATGAATAGGAAGCAGGATAAGAAGCGGGATAAGTAGTGTCTGATCTGGAGGTTTTATGGAGATAAAGTATAAGGTAATTGGTGAGGAAATGATCATACAGCTGCCCGAAAGAGTTGATGATGAAATGGCACTCGACTTTGAAAGAGAACTGTATTGTCTAATAAATCAAGGAACAAATTATAAGACTTTTTTCAATGCTGAGAATCTGGAATTCATATCACGTTCAGGACTTCGAGCACTAAAGAAGCTGAGGCTTGAATTTGGTGATCTTAAAATGATCAATTATAAACCGGAGGTTCTTAAGTTCTTAAAGGATAACGGATACAATGAACTGGTTTAGATTTCTAGATAGACATTTTCTTTTGAGGTTTTAGATGAATAGGTTCAAAAAAGCATCGACAATAATTATATTTGCAGAAATCATTGTTATTATTCTTTTAAATATCATTTACTTTTCAGGGGTAAAAAAACATGAACGTTTTTACCGTGTTGAAGCAGAAAGAGTTGTAAGACTCCTGGAGTCAGATAGTACTCTTTTGGATAATCCTGAGGGTATTGATCTGACTCAGTTTGAAACAATAGAAAAGGTAAGTGAGTTTGTTCCGACTGAGATATGTAATAATGATTATGTTGTAGAAGAGGTAGCTGGTAAGCTTTTCAGAATTGAATATCTGATTAAGAACGAGGGTTATACATTTGTCCTGATGAATATCGGTATGTGTGCTGCACTTCTTCTTACGATAGGCGTTCTGGTTTATATAGGAAGAAAGGTAATAAAGCCATTTGATAAAATGTCATCCCTTACTGAAGAGCTTGCGAAGGGTAACCTGTCTACACCTATAAAGGAAGAGAAGAGCCGCTTCTTCGGAAGATTTTTGTGGGGAATGGATATGCTCCGTGAGAATCTGGAGGATAGTAAGTCTAAAACTCTGGAATATCAGAAGGAAAAAAAGACGATGCTGCTTTCTCTTTCGCATGATGTTAAGACTCCACTTTCAGCTATCCAGCTTTATACGAAGGCTCTCTCTGATGGAGTCTATGATTCAGATGAGAAGAGGCAGGAGGCACTGAACGGGATTCTTAGGAAGACTGAGGAAATCCGAGGCTATGTTTATGAGATATATAAACTCTCCCGCGAGGATTTTATGGAGCTTGAAGTTAAAGTCGGAGAGGTTTATCTGAAGGATGTTATAGAAGGAATAGAGGCTTATTACAGAGATAAGCTGAGCGTTCTTCATACTGAGTTAGAGGTTGGAGAGTTCGATAATGCACTTCTTTCGGCAGATAAGGACAGACTGGTCGAGTCCCTGCAGAATCTGATGGAAAATGCAATCAAATACGGTGATGGAAAGTGGATAGAAATCACCTTCAGTGAAGAAGAGGACTGTAAGCTGATAACAGTTTCCAATTCGGGATGCACCCTTAAAGAAAGCGAGATGACGGATATATTTGATTCCTTCTATCGAGGAAGTAATACCGATAATATTCAGGGAAACGGACTTGGACTGTATATAGTAAAGCAGCTGATGACGAAGATGGACGGAGATGTATATGCGGAGATAGAAGGGGATATTTTCAGAGTGACGCTAGTTGTGAGGAAAGCCTGAGTTAAGCAATTGCTGAACCCGTTTGCAAAGCAAACTACTGTTCAGCAATCAAATGAAGACAGAGAATAGAATGAGTTAAGCAATTGCTGAACCCGTTTGCGAAGCAAACTACTGTTCAGCAATGATGAGGCTTCGCCTCATATAAATATAAATAAGAAACTGATACTGGAAACATTCGATGTTATCTCAAGTTTCCGTATCAGTTTTTATTTATATTTGCATGAACTCATTAATCACATTTAATGATTATTTAATAATTGATTTTGTATTATACGTTCATAAGGAAAAAAGTTTGCAGTTCAGAAAGGATGAAGGACGATGTTTTTTAAGATTTTGAAGAAGGATCTGAAGAGAAGTAAAACGATGAATACGATACTTTTTCTTTTTGTAATCCTTGCAAGTGTATTTGTGTCGAGTGGACTTTCCAATCTCTTTTCGGTCGTGAATGGAATGGACTATTTCCTTGAGGAGGCTCTTGGAGAGAAGGATGACTATTTCGTCATATTTAACCAGGGAAGTGATGAGTCCGGTATTAAAAGCGAATTAAGTAAGGCGAAGGATGTTAAATCATATGCGCTGGATGAGGTTTTTAGTTATGACGATCAGATATTTGATGGAAATGGAAATAAAATACCGTGGCAGGGATCTATAATGATTCAGTCTCCGGAAAGAACATACATCAAGCTGTTTGATTCTAACAACAAAGAAGTAAGTAGTGTTGAGAAAGGTCATGTCTATATATCTACAAAGTTTCTGGATGACGCTGATCTTAAGGCAGGGGATAAGATAAAGCTGAAGCTTGGTAAGGAAGAAAAGGAGTTTATCTTAGATGATGGATTAAAGGATGCATTTCTCGGTTCTTCAATAACAGGAAATAAGAGAATACTTTTGAACGAAGAGGATGCAAAGCAGTTTTTTGACTCAGCTGCTCACGGTGCATCAAATTATTATCTGGCTTATATCGAAACAGATAATATCGAAGGAGTTAATAAGAGCATTGCCGGTTTAGAAAACGTTGGAGGCACATTTCCAAGAAGTACGGTAATACTCACTCGAATAGTTGAGATGATGGTTGCATTTATAATTGTGATCTTAAGTGTATGCCTAATCATCGTTTCATTTGTGATACTTAAGTTTTCTATAGGATTTACTATCCAGGATGACTATAGAGAGATAGGAGTTATGAAGGCGATAGGTATCAGAAATTTCAGGATCAGAAGATTATATCTGGTAAAGTATTTTGCAATCAGCCTTCTCGGAACAGTGATCGGATGCTTAATCAGTTTCCCTTTTGGAAATATGCTGATTAAGAGTGTTTCAAAAAGTATGATGCTTGGAAATAACTATGGTCAGGTTATAAATATAGTCGGAGCACTTACCGTATTTGTTCTCATTATGTGGCTTGCATTTCTTGCTACCAGAAAAGTTAAGAAGATGACTCCTGTAGATGCTATAAGAAGTGGAGAATCAGGTGAAAGGTTTAGGAAAAAACGTGGTATTCGTATCAGCAGAAGTCATCTTAAGAATTCAGCATATCTGGCATGGAATGATATACTCAGCAGTCCTAGGAGATATCTGAATATAATCATATCCATCGGAATATGTACTACATTTTTACTGATGCTTGCCAATATGACAAGGACCCTGGATAGTAACGCATTTATAGATACATTTAGTGTAAGAGCAGACCTTTATATGCATGACGAGGATCCCGGTAAAGTTGATCTGGACAGGCTGATTGATAAGTATAGTGAAGTGCCGGGCATAGAAGAAATAAAGGATATGAGTGAGATTGCTCCTATTACTTTAAAGAGGTTTGATAATGCAAAAGAAATATATGAAGATTATCTGAAGCTCATAGAGGATAAGCTTGAAAGCGAGGGAATGCCGGCTAAGGTTTATAATGATGTCGTATTTTCGTATAGATTCACTCTGGATAATGAAAGCTATTCCTATTTATTCTTTCAGGTTGTGGGTAATGGGACCGGAGAATATCCTATGACAGAAGGTGTGGCTCCTCAGAATAAGAATGAGATAGCAATAACTGAAGCGGTAGCTGAAGAATATGGACTGAGAATCGGAGACACTATAGAAATTGATTTCGGTGATACAAAAGAAAAGTGCATCATAACCGGAAAGTTCCAAAGCATGAACAACCTCGGAACAATTATGAGATTATATGATGATGCACCTACAAGATTTGATGCTGCAACGGGATATATGAGCACTCTGATCACCTTTACTGATAATCCGGATCAGAAAGAGATAGATAAACGTAAGGCTAGAATAAAAGAATTATTCAGCGCTGATGATGTAAGAAATCAGACTGAAGAATGTGTAGAAAATATGGGAACACTTGATGCTATGCAGGCAGTAGAAAAGCTTCTGGTGGTCATCACAATACTCGTTATCATACTTGTGACAGTAATGATGGAAAGAAGCTTCATTGCAAGAGAGAAAAAGCAGATAGCAATCCTAAAAGCCGTAGGCTTCAGAGACCGTGACATAATAGGATGGCACGTAATAAGATTTGGAATACTCGGAGTAATAGCAGTTCTTTTGGCAGTTGCTTTGTCAATCCCACTTGCTAATCTGGTAAGTAGCGCTATCTTCTCAATGATGGGAGCAACATCAATTGAAATGATATACAGCTTCATAAGCATGCTGAAATATCCTGCTATATTGGTCGCTGTCACAATAATCATCACAAGGATCACATCACAGTATACCGGAACAATAAAAGCAAGAGATACAGCATCTATCGAATAATAGTTTACATAACTTGGTACCATGTACCTAAAATAGAAGGGAGAATAATCATGTCAGTAGTTTTAGAGGTTAAGGATTTATGCAAAACTTATGTTACAGATAAGAGACAGAATAATGTGCTTAAGAATATAAGCTTTAAGGTGGAGGAGGGCGAGATGGTTGCAATTATGGGACCGTCCGCATCCGGGAAGTCAACGCTACTCTACAGCGTATCAGGTATGGACAAGGCAACTAGTGGAACTGTTCTATTCAAGGATAAGGATATAACTAAGATGAAGAAGAATGAGCTCTCGGATGTGAGACTTGACGAGATGGGCTTTATCTTCCAGCAGATGTTTATGATGAAGAATCTCACGATTCTCGACAATATCCTTCTCCCGGGACTTCAGAGCAAGAAGCTGAAGAGATCGCGTAAAGAAGTAACTCAGTTTGGCGAGGACCTGATGAGAAAGCTTGGTATCATTGAGGCAGCTGATAATGATATAAATGAGGTGTCCGGCGGACAGCTTCAGAGAGCATGTATCTGCAGAAGCCTTATCAATAAGCCTTCGGTTGTTTTTGCAGACGAGCCTACAGGAGCGCTTAACAGAGCAAACTCCGACGAGGTTATGGAAGAGCTGACCAGAATAAATAAGGAAGGTACAACTATCATGATGGTTACTCATGATTCGAAGGTTGCAGCCAAATGCTCTAGAGTCCTTTATATAATCGATGGAAATATCGAAGGTGAATTCATAAACGACCCATCGAAGAATACTAAGGAAAGAGAGAGGGCATTAAATAACTGGCTTATGGATCTGGGCTGGTAAAAGCCTTTTGAAAGTAATTAGAAAAATTTCTAAATAGTTCTTGACAAAGATTCCTCCTGAGAGTATATTCTATTTAGATGAATTTCAAATTAGAAATTTATCTAAATGCGAAATATATTTTCAGGAGGTTTTATTATGGATACAATCAGAGAATGGTTACCGTTTATTATTCCACTTGCAATAGCAGAAATCATACTTTTAATAGTTACGCTGGTGCATATCTTCAAGCACCCTAATTATAAGAGAGGAAACCGTGCACTGTGGGTAATAGTTACAATAATCGGAATGGAATTTATCGGACCTATTTTATATTTCACACTTGGTAAAGGCGAGGATGAATAATGGAAATACTGACACTGGAAGATGTAAAAAAAAGCTTTGGTACAAAGGAAGTATTAAAGGGCATAAGCTTTTCGGTAGAAGAAAAGAGTATATTCGGTTTTATCGGTCGTAATGGCGCAGGCAAGACAACAACGATGAAGATGATCCTCGGACTTTTGAAACAGGATAGCGGAAGCATTACAGTTTGTGGAGAAAATGTAACCTATGGCGAAACAGCGACTAACAGATATGTTGGTTACCTCCCGGATGTTCCGGAGTTCTATCCATATATGAAGGCAAGGGAATACCTAAAGCTTTGCGGTGAGATAGCAGGGCTTACAGGAAGCGAGCTTAAGACCAGAATAGATGAGCTTCTATCTCTTGTAGGTCTTTCGAAGGAAAAGGGCAGGATCGGTGGTTATTCCAGAGGAATGAAGCAGAGACTCGGAATCGCACAGGCACTTATCGGAAGACCAAAGCTTCTTATCTGTGATGAGCCAACCTCGGCGCTTGATCCGCTGGGAAGACACGAGATACTCGATATACTGCACCAGGCGAAGGAACATACTTCTATTCTTTTTTCGACACATATACTTTCAGATGTTGAGAGAATATCAGATCACATCGCTCTTCTTGAGGGCGGAGAGGTAAAGCTTTCCGGTTCGATAGATGAGATAAAGAAGGTAAGTTCTGAAACCGGAGTAAGGCTTATACTTAAAAATCCGGAGGATAAAAAGAAGATAATTGCAAGCTTTAAGGATGCCACTATGTGTGAAGGCGGACTTGATTTCAAGGGGCTGGGAGGAGATGAAGAGATGAGACTGTTTGGCTTCCTTGCAGAAGAGAAGATCTCAGTGGTGAAGTTTGAGAGAAAAGAGATGGATCTTGAGGACTTATTTATGGAGGCTTTGAAATGAGAGGATTTGGTACATTTTATAAAAAAGAAATAACTGAAATTATCAGAACCTACAAGGCACTTGTTCTCGGAATCATTTCATTTATCATGGCGATTATGAATCCGCTTATAGCCAAGCTTACACCGTGGCTGATGGAACAGCTTTCAGATCAGATGAAGGAACAGGGCTTTCAGGTTGGAAAAATCACTGTTACGGCGAATCATTCCTGGGAACAGTTTCAAAAGAATTTTTCAACGCTTTTAATTGTTATAATAATCATGCTTTGCAGCAGCTATGTTAAGGAATACTCGAAGGGGACGCTTATTCCGCTTGTTACCAAGGGGCTTACAAGAACCTCAGTTGTTCTGTCAAAGCTGCTTACTCAGATACTTCTTTGGACTGCCTGCTTTGGAGTTTATCTCGGAGTTAGCTGGGGCTACACTGCTTATTACTGGAATGGTCCGGATGCAAAGCTGATTCTGTGGATGAGTTTTTTCTACTGGCTCTTTGGACTTTTCCTTATAGCGTGGATAGCATTTTTCTCATCATTTCTAAACTCAACTATTCAGGTTTTGATGGGAGTCGGAATTGTTTATTTTATATATATGATGCTTGGAATGATAGGGAAGATAAAGGAGTATCTTCCTACATGGTTACTTAACAGCGGAGATATACTCAGTAAAAAGCAAATTGTATCAGACTATGTTATAGCTGCCGGAGTGACAGGAGCGATCACAGTAGTATTAATTGTTTTAGCGGTTGTGTTTACAAAACACAGAAAGCTGTAGAAAGGAGAACGATATGGGATTTCCTGAAACCTTTAAAGCTTTATCGGATCCTGTAAGGCGCGAGATACTTACTATGCTTAAGGAAGGGCGCATGTCAGCAGGAGATATAGCAGCAAAGTTTGACATGACACAGGCGACTGTTTCGTATCATTTAAAACAGCTGAAGCAGTCAGATCTTATTTATGAAACTAAGGAAAAGAATTTTATATATTATAGTCTGAATACGTCAGTATTTGAGGATATAATGATGTGGTTTTCGCAGTTTGCCTCAAAAAAAAAGGAGGTAGCAAATGAAGAAAAGAATATTGGGGAAGTATGACATTATTTCTCTTATTATATGTCTTATGACAATAATTCCCGGCCTGATGATCTACAAGGATCTTCCTAAAGAGGTTGCGGTACATTTTGATATAAATGGTAATGCAGATGGCTTTGCATCCAAGGGCTTTACCTGCTTTGCTATGCCTCTTATATTTACTGCCATTCAGCTTGTTCTGTGTATCATTACGAATCTTGCGTGGAAGGAAGAGAAGAATAAAAAAGGCGAGATGGTTATTAAAATACTTCCGGCAATCGTTTTCTTTGTTATGATGATATGGATGCTTCTTAATGCAAAAGAAAAAAATCTCGATATAAAAGCATTTGTCGGAATTGTTATTACTGTTATTTTTTTAGTATGTGGAAACTTTCTTCCGAAGATTCGGAGAAATGCATTATACGGAATCCGTACTCCGCATACCCTCGCTTCTCCGGAGGTTTGGGATAAGACTCATCGCTTTGCCGGACCTTTTATGTTTGTTTCCGGATTCCTTAGCATGATTATCACAGTTATGGGGATGCATCTTTGGGTACTTTTTGTTATAATTCTAGTGACGATAATTGTTCCGTTAATTTATTCGGAAATCGTTTACAGAGAGATTAAGAAGAGTACTAAGTAAGGCAGGACGATTTTTAATATGTCCCGAGATGCGGAGGTTCTATGCAGTATAGAAAAGATAAAAGCGGTAACGATCTTTCCATGCTGGGTTATGGTTGTATGCGCTTTACGAAGAAGGGCAGCTCTATTGATATAGATAAGGCTGAGAAGGAGATAATGGCTGCATTTAATGCAGGAGTTAATTATTATGATACAGCCTATATCTATCCCGGAAGTGAGGCAGCACTTGGTGAGATACTAGAGAGAAATGGTATAAGAGACAAGGTAAATATAGCAACCAAGCTTCCACAGTATCTTATCAAAAACAGCAAGGGACTGGATAAATATTTCGAAGAGGAATTATCCAGACTCAGAACTGATCACGTTGATTATTATCTGATGCATCATTTAACAGATGTTGGTGTCTGGGAGAAGCTTAAGGATGCGGGAATTGAAGAATGGGTTAAGGATAAGAAAGAGTCCGGTAAGATACGAAATATCGGATTCTCTTATCATGGAAACAGTGATAATTTCATAAAAATACTTGAGGATTTTGACTGGGATTTCTGCCAGGTTCAGTATAATTATCTGGACGAGGTTACGCAGGCCGGAGTGAAGGGCGTAAAGGCTGCGGCTGCTAAGGGAATCCCGGTTATTATTATGGAGCCACTTCGTGGAGGCAAGCTTGTAAATATGCTTCCTGAAAAAGCTAAGAAGGTTTTTAGTGAAAGTCCGCGTGGATGGACTCCTGCAGAGTGGGCCTTCAGGTGGCTATATAATCAGCCTGAGATAACAGTTGTTCTTTCCGGTATGAATTCACTTCAGATGGTTGAAGAAAACTGTAAAACTGCCAGTGAGATGGAAGCCGGAAGCTTTACAGAAGAAGATTATAAACTGTTAGAAGAGGTGAAGACGGCCATTAAGGAAAAGGAAAAGGTAGGCTGTACGGGCTGCCGTTATTGTATGCCATGTCCAAAAGGCGTAGATATAC
>JAEEGL012072563.1_pt1 | contig 14486 bp, 11 predicted proteins | sample 9134231 | NCBI WGS metagenome assembly JAEEGL01 (sample SAMN16246548, study PRJNA631951) | gut metagenome | biome: gut microbiome; feature: rumen; material: fiber-attached | host: Bos | place: Iran: Karaj | collected 2018-10
TAATGCGCCGCCGCAGCATAGACTGTGTGGATATTGCCACCGACCAGGACTATGTTAAGGCGCTGATTTCACTTTTCAGAAGCAGGTAATTTATGATTAAAAAGATATTGGCCATAACCGTAGCAGCACTTGCCCTCCTGCCTGCAAAGGCTCAGGAAGGCGGGGATGCGTTCCTGCGCCAGCAGCAAAAGCGGGATTCCGTCCTTATTGCGGACCAGCTGAGCTACGGCGCCAGGGTAGAGGGCCTGAAGGAGGGTGCGGTACTGCAGCTTCCGGAATTCGACAAAAACCAGCTTACAGAGGGCGTAGAGCTTGTAAAGCCCTGGGTTCTTGATACCCTCAGGAACAAAAAGGGCAGCATCGACCTGGAAGCATCGCTAACTATCACTTCCTTCGAGGAGGGCGAATATCAGCTTCCGGACCTTAAGATTGCCCGCACGATGCCGGACGGCACTACCGATACCCTTGTGTTCAAGGGCCTCCCGCTTACCGTCACTACCATGCCGGTGGATACTGCCACCTTCCAGGTCCATGACCTCCGCGGCCAGATAAGCTACCCGCTTACCTTCGCAGAGATACTGCCTTACCTGATTGCTGTGCTTGGAGTTGTCCTTCTTGCTTTGATTATCTGGCTGGTGGTAAGGTACTTACGCAAGAAGCGCGGCGCTATTCTGGCTCCGCCCGAACCTGCGCATATCGTCGCCCTGCGCAAGCTTGACAAGTTGCGTGGCAATAAACTCTGGGCTCCTGACAAGCAGAAGACTTACTATTCCGGCATTACTGACGCCCTGCGCGAATACATGGCTTCAAGGTACGAGTTCGGCGCCCAGGAAATGACCACAGCAGAAATCTTCAAGGCTATAAAGGATACAGACTTCCCGGCAGAATACAAAGAGCCGCTCAAAGACCTCTTTGAGACTTCTGATTTTGTGAAGTTTGCCAAGATGACGGTGGACGATGACTACAATGCCAAGAGCCTGCCTCTGGCAGTGAGGTTCGTGACCGATACCTATCAGAAAGCCCTTGACTCCGAGTCCCAGGAAGCTAAAAAAGAAGAGTAGAACATGTTTTTTGAATATCCATATTTGCTTTGGTTGCTGGCCGTCCCGGTTCTGCTGGCCGCCCTGTACATTTACAGGCAGGTGGCTCGCAGGGAACCGCATATGCGTGTTTCAACCCTGACGCCCTGGAAGAAAGGCCGCTCTGTCTTCTGGAGCGTCCTGATTCATGTGCCGGCAGTGCTGCGTTTTGGCGCCATGGCGCTGATTGTGGTCTGTCTGGCAAGGCCCAAGTCTTCGTCCGAAATGGAGAGGGTAGATACAGAGGGTATAGACATTGTCTTTGCCATGGACGTTTCTACCAGTATGCTGGCCAGAGACTTTACCCCGGACCGTCTTAGCGCCGCAAAAGATATTGCCATAGAGTTCATCAGCCAGAGGCCTACGGACCGCATGGGAATTGTGGTTTTTGCCGGTGAGAGTTATACTCAGTGCCCGCTTACCACGGACAGGGCCACCCTCATCAACCTGATGAAAGAGATTCAGACCGGTCTTATCGATGACGGTACTGCCATCGGCAACGGACTTGCAACGGCAGTGGCCAGAATCAAGGATTCCGATGCCAAGAGCCGCGTCATCATACTTCTGACCGATGGTGTCAACAATATGGGCGAGGTTGCCCCGGAGACTGCGGCAGAGATCGCAAAGACTTATGGGATAAGGGTTTATACCATCGGAGTGGGTGATAACGGAACTGCTCCGTACCCTGTCATGACGCCCTTCGGCCCTCAGGTTCAGCAGATAGAGGTAGAGATTGACGAGCAGTTGCTAAAGAACATCGCCTCCACTACCGGCGGCCGCTATTTCCGTGCAACCGACAATACCAAGCTGGCAGAGATCTTTGGAGAGATTGGAAAGATGGAAAAGGCCCGCACTACTGTTGACAGCTTCCCGGTTTACAAGGAACTGTTCCCCCGCTTTGCGGTCATTGCCATGCTGCTTTTGCTGGCGGAGATACTTATTAAGCTTATAATCAGGAGGTTGCCATGATATACTATCTTGCATCACCGCAGTATTTGTGGCTGCTTTTATTGATTCCGCTGCTGCCTGCCGCCTTTGCGCTGGGCCGCATTGTACGCACTTCCCGCATCCGTCGCCTGGGCGACGAGGCCCTTGTAAAAGAACTTATGCCGTCTGTGTCCAAGTCTAAGGACTGGGCCCGCATGGTGCTTTTCACAATAGGTTTTGCAGCCTTCGTTATCGGCCTTTGCCGTCCGCAGATAGGTGCAAAGCTCAGCGAGCACAAAACCCGTGGCGCAGAGGTCATGATAGCCCTTGACGTGTCCAACTCCATGCTGGCAGAGGATTATTCGCCTAACCGCCTGGAGCGTGCCAAGCTGGCTATTTCCCGCATCACCGACCGTCTTAAGGAAGACCGCATCGGACTTATCATTTTTGCCGGAACATCCTTCGTGCAGCTGCCTATAACGGCGGATTACGTATCTGCAAAGATGTTCCTTAGCACTATATCCACAGGCTCTGTTCCGGTTCAGGGTACGGCAATTGGAGACGCCATCCAGACCGCTATCCGCAGCTTCAGCCTTGAAAGCGAAAAGAGCCGTGCAATAATAGTGATCTCCGATGGTGAAAACCACGAGGACGATGCCGTTGCAGCGGCTGCAAATGCCAAGGAATCAGGTATTTCCGTTTATACGATAGGTGTCGGTTCCCCGGAGGGTCAGCCCATACCCATGGACGGCAACCTGCTTAAGGATAAGGACGGCCAGATAGTCGTAACCAAGCTGAACGAGGATGCCCTCCGCTCTATCGCAGAGGCCGGCGGCGGTGCCTACATTCGTGCCGGGAACGACGAATTCGGCCTGAACCCTATTTTGGACGACATCGAAGCTATGGAGGCAGAAGAGTTCAATTCAATTGTGTTTGAAGAGTACAACGAGCAGTTCATGTACTTCTTTGCCATTGCTTTTGTGCTGTTTGCAATTGACATGCTGCTTGGCCGCAGACGTGCCCGTAAAAAGTTGTTTGTATGATGAGAAGAGTTCTGATAGTTATATTTTTCATGCTGATGGGCATAGCGGCCCAGGCGCAGGTGGACAGGAGCGAGATTCGCTCCGGCAACCGTCGCTATGGAAAGGGCGACTACAGGGCTGCGGCGGTAGAGTATATGCGCGCCCTGGACAAGGATTCCACATCCTTTGCCGGAAACTACAACCTGGCCAGCGTCCATTACAGGCTGGGCGCCTTCGACTCTGCAAAAGAATCGCTTGAAAAGCTGAAAGACTTCGCCCCTGAAAGCAGTCATGGGGCAGATTATTACTTCAATCTGGGAGATGTCAATATCGCCCGCAAGGATTGGCAGGGTGCGGTAGATGCCCTTAAACAGTGCCTGTTGCTGGATCCCGGCAACATAGATGCAAAAGAGAATTACATCTATGCAAAGAAGCACCTGGAGAATCAGCAGAACCAGCAACAACAGCAACAGCAGAACCAGGATCAGAATCAGGACCAGAATCAGGATCAAAACCAGGACCAGCAGAATCAGGATCAGGACAAAGATCAGGATAAGGACCAGAATAAAGATCAGAACAAAGATCAGGACCAGAACGGTCAGCAGCCTAAACAGCAGCCTGCAGAAGCAAAGGTATCGCCCCAGCAGGCACAGCAAATGCTTCAGGCCATTCAGGCAAAAGAGAAGAATACCCAGGAAAAGGTAGAGAAAGCCAAGGCTGCGGTAGGAGTTAAAAAGAATGAAAAGAATTGGTAGCGATATGAGGAAAATACTTGTAATACTGGCACTTACACTTCTTCCTGCCTTTGCATGGGCACAGAGCTCCATCAAGGTTCAGGGACAGAATATAGTGGCTCTGGACGAGCAATTTACCCTTACCTTCGTGATAGAGTCGGACAAGGATGACAGTCGTCCTTCTGACTTTAACTGGAGCCCCGGCGACGACTTCCAGCTGGTTTGGGGCCCTCAGACCGGATACAGCTCATCCAGCTATTCCAGGAACGGAGTGTCTACGACTACCGTCCAGTTTACGTATTCATATATCCTTATCGCCCGTAGGGAAGGTAAGTTCCAGCTGCCGGCTGCAACGGCTACGGTAGGTGGCAACAAGATAAGCTCGAATCCTTATTCAATTGAGGTCGTGAAGGGTGGTGCAGCTACTGCAGGCGGTGCTTCTGCAAAGGGCTCCAATCAGGGGGCGTCTTCCAAGTCCAGGAGTGCGGATATTTCTGCCGACGACCTTTTCATGCGTCTTGCCCTTAGTAAGAGCACTGCAGTGATAGGAGAGCCTGTTACCGCTGTGCTTAAGATATACCAGAAGGTGGATATTGCCGGTTTCGAGGACGTGCGTTTCCCTACCTTCAGCGGTTTTTGGAGCCAGACTTTGGAGCAGCCTACCAATATCGAATTCAAAAGAGAGGTCGTAGGAGGCAAGATTTACAACAGCGCCGTACTGCGCAGCTGGGTGCTTGTGCCCCAGCAGGCCGGTGTGCTTACAATTGATGCTTCGGAGATTACATGTCTGGTGAATATTACCGTTCCAGGCCGTGCCAATTCCATTTTCGATGGCTTCTTTGACGACAACATCCGTACGATACGCAAGCGTGTCAGCACTCCTGCCGTTAAGTTCAACGTGCAGAGGCTGCCGGCCGGTGCGCCTGAATCCTTTGGCGGCGGTGTGGGCCAGTTTGTAATGACGGCCAAGCTTAGCCGCGATTCGCTTGCCGCCCACGAGGCCGCATCGCTCACCGTCACTATTTCCGGCGAGGGCAACGTTAGCCTGCTGGAGGCTCCAAAGATCAACTTCCCGCCGGACTTCGAGGTCTATGACGTTAAGCCCGTAGAGAAGACCACCAAGGGCGGTACTTACGGCGTAAAGAGCTTTGAGTATCCGTTCATACCGCGCAGCCGTGGAAACTTCACCCTGGAACCTATCGAGTGGAGCTACTACGACAGCAAGACCCATAAATATGTTACCCTTACCACCCCGGAAATGTCAATTCCTGTTTCCGGAGAGGCTGCGGTAAGTTCAGGTTCTCAGGCTACAGGCCTCAGGCTGCCGGAGCGCAGCGGCGTGCGCAACCTTTCAGAGGATATCCGCTTTATCAGGACTGGTGCCGTTTCTTTGAGCAAGGGTACACCCATGCTTGTAGGACGCGCTGTCTACCCTGTGCTTCTTCTTATAATGGCACTTGGTGCCGCCGGCTATTATCTTTACCGTCTGCGCAGTGCAAGGCGTAAGGCAGACGTTGTGGGCTCCCGCAAGCGCGGTGCCACCAAGATGGCTCTTAAACGCTTGTCCGCATCTAAGGGCTACCTTGACAAGAATCTTGACGGAGCCTTCTATGAAGAGCTCCACCGTGCCCTGCTGGGCTATATTTCAGACAAGTTCAACATGCCTCAGGAAGATCTTGACAAAGACAACATCGTTGCCAAGCTTCAGGAAAGGGGAGTGTCAGAGGAACTGTCAAAACAGTTCACTGATCTTGTCGATGCCTGCGAGTTCGCACGTTATTCTCCCGCTGCCGGCGAGGGCGCCCTTCGCGCTCACTACGACGACGCAGTCAAGGTTATTTCTGCTATTGATTCAACCATGAAATCCCGTTCTTCCGCTGCTTCAAAGGCAGTTCTTTCCATAGCCGTCCTGGCCATGATGGCTCCCGGTGCGATGGCCTCTGCAGAGGCTTCCGACAGCCTGTGGGCAGCCGGTGTCCAGGCCTATTCCGACGGTCAGTTCCAGGTAGCTGTTGAAAAATGGCAAGTACTTGAGGATGAGGGATATATATCTTCTGTCCTGAGCTATAACCTGGGTAATGCATACTTTAAGACGGGAGATAATGCAAGGGCTATCCTCCATTACGAGAGGGCGCTTAAGATTGACCCTTCTTTCACCGATGCCCGCAACAATCTGGAATTTGCGAACTCCCTGATTCAGGACCGTATAGAGGTGGTTCCGGAATTCATTCTGGAAACCTGGGGCAGGAATATGTGCTACGGTCTCAGTTCCAACGTTTGGGCCGTACTGTCCCTGCTGTTTTTTGCCGCCCTTTGCGCGCTTGTGCTTGGTATCTTCCTTGCCGGAGCGCCCGGCCGCCGCAAACTGTGCCTGTGGGGCGCCATCGCCGCACTTGTCCTCTTTGCCCTGACAGCCGACTTCGCCTTCTGGCAGAAGAGCGAATATAATGCTGCTGATAAGGCTATTGTGACGGCTCCTGTTTCTGCAGTAAAGAATTCTCCCGCCGGAGGCTCATCCGCCAAGGACCTGTTTGTACTGCACGAGGGAGTGAAAGTCAAAGTGCTTGACAGCGTAGGGTCATTTACTAACATAGAGCTTTCTGACGGCCGCCAGGGCTGGATTGGAAGTTCTGACATAGAGCTTATTTAGACATGTCGTCCAAGGTAGGTAAAATACTGGTCGTAGATGACAATCTGGGCATCCGCAGGACGCTGGAAATCCTTTTGCCGGTTCACTTTGCAGAGGTTAAGACTCTGCCGTCTCCGGCAAGCTTGGTCTCAACTCTTGAACAGTTTCGGCCGGATGTGGTCCTGCTGGACATGAACTTCAATACCAGTATCAATACCGGCAACGAGGGCCTGTACTGGGCCGGCGAAATAAAGAAACTCTTTCCCGATGTGGAGGTCGTACTCTTCACTGCTTATGCCGATATCGCCCTTGCGGTTGAGGGTATGAAGCGCGGGGCCTTTGATTTTATTGTGAAGCCTTGGGACAATGACAAACTGATAGAGGTACTGACGGCGGCAAGGGATAAGGCCAGAAAGGCGATGGGCCGGGATGGCCGGTCCGGCTCGGCCACGACTGGCGCCGGCTGTCATTCTGAGCGAAGCGAAGAATCTATGTTCTGGGGCACATCCCCCGCCATGGCTGCAATCCGCAAAACTCTTGAAAAAATCGCCCCCACCGACGCCACAGTCCTGATTACCGGAGAAAACGGTACTGGTAAGGACGTCATGGCGCGTGAAATCCATGCCCATAGCAATAGAAGCGATAAACCCATGGTTGCAGTGGATGCCGGCGCCATTACCGAAACCCTTTTTGAGAGCGAGCTGTTCGGCCACGTGAAGGGTGCGTTTACCGATGCACATACAGACCATGTCGGCAAGTTCGAGCAAGCGGATGGCGGAACCCTGTTTCTGGACGAAATCGGCAATATACCGCTGCACCTGCAGGCAAAGTTGCTGCGTGCCATCCAGAACCGCAGCATAGTCCGCGTAGGTGGAACAGAAGCCAAGCCGGTAAACATCCGCCTTATTTGTGCTACGAATATGGATCTGGCCGCTTTGGTTCGTGAAGGACGCTTCCGTGAAGACCTCTACTATAGAATCAATACCGTTCATATCGCCTTGCCGGCGCTTAGGCAGCGCAAAGAGGATATCGTTCCACTGGCACAGATGTTCCTGGAAAAGTTCGCCCTTAAGTATCATCGTCCGCTGACCGGTATTGCCCCGGATGCGCAGGAAGTGCTTGAATCCCTTAGCTGGAACGGCAATATCCGGGAGCTGCAGAACTGCATAGAAAAGGCTGTCATTCTGAGCGAAGGTAAGAATCTTACGGCTGGGGATATCCAGACAGATTCTTCGGCCAAGGGCCTCAGAATGACAGATACTTATCATTCAGAGCAAAGCGAGGAATCGGCTGTCCGTGAGGCCATGGCCCGTGCGGGAGGCAACATCTCCGCTGCCGCCAAAATGCTTGGCGTGAGCCGCCCCACCCTGTACGCAAAGCTTAAGAAATTCGGCTTATGACCTTTACTGTCTGGCATATCATCGGAGCATGTGTTGTCGTCGCAATAATTGTGGCGGTGGCCTTTACCATAAGGACCAGACAGAAGGATATCAAGAAGGTGGCCTATATGATGGATGCGCTTGAAGATGGGGAACTGAACTTCCGCTTCAAGGACAGCAACAAGTTTAACCGTACACTGAACCGTATCCGCACCATCTTTGAAAAGCAGCGACAGGCCCATGAACAGGACTCCTGGACAAAGCTTATACGCGTGCTCACGCACGAGATTATGAATACGGTGTCGCCAATTGCATCGCTGTCCGACGCCATGGCCAAATCTGTGGACGAAAACGGCCACAGCGAGCTTGACATTAAGGCCGGACTGGAGACGATCTCCGATTCTTCCAAGAACCTGATAGATTTTGTTCAGACCTACAGGCAGCTATCCGGTGTGGCAAAGCCCGTAAGAAAGGCCCTGGACCTTAGGGAATTGGTAGAAAGCGTGATAGGCCTTAACAGCGAGTTCGCGGCCAGTTGCGGCGCCACCTGCATCTATCAGCCGGAAGACAGCGACCTTGTGATTTATGCCGACGAAGGCCAGATATCCCAAATCCTTATCAATCTAATAAAGAATGCCCTGCAGGCCGGCGCAAAGAATATCTGCGTTAGCGCCAAGATGGGTAAGGATGACGAGACTATTGTCCGGGTCGCCAATGACGGAGAACCTATTCCGGCAGCGGCGCAGGAGCAGATTTTCATTCCTTTCTATACAACCAAAAAGGATGGTTCCGGTATAGGCCTGTCCATTTCCCGCCAGATTATGCGAAACCATAACGGCAGCATAGAGCTTGTGCGAAGCGACGAGGGTCAAACCATCTTTGAACTCCTTTTCAGGTAGTGTAAAGTCCCGGAAACTGTAAAGTGTAAAGCAAAAAGTGTAAAGAGTTGTAAAGACCTTTACACTTTTTCTGTATGGGGTAAAATGGTTAAACGGCTAAAAATCAGCATTTTAACTGTTTTGGCACGCGTAGTGTTACTTGTTCGGGCGTTAAACAATAATTTTAATATGAAATCCTTTTTCATTGAGTGTGTAGTTTTGGTCCTGGCGTCCGCAGTGAGTGTGTGCGCCAGCGGCCAAACTGCGATGTCACTTCACGATTGCATGGAGTATGCAATCTCTAATTCAACTAAGGTACGCATTCAGCAGGCAGCAATTGGTGACGCCCGTATTGACAGGCGCGACGCTGCGCTGGCATTATTCACTCCTCAAATAACTGCACAGACTTATGCATATTATAATTTTGGTCGTAGTATTGATCCTCAGACTAACACCTATTTTAAGACAACATCGTTCCACAACAACTACAGCATTTCTGCTGGGTATGACCTTTTTGACGGCTTTAGGGCTGTAAACAATTACAAGATTTCCAAAACCGGATTGCAGATTGCCAATTCCCAGGAGAAGCAGGCCGAATCCGATATTTGCCTGGCCGTGATGGAGGCATATTATAATGTGGTCTATTACAAGCGTCTTTGCGACATTTATGAAGAGCAGGTTTCTGTGGCAGAGCAGGCGCTTACAAAGGCTCGCAGGCAGGAGGAACTGGGCCAGAAAGGCCATGCCGACGTCATTCAGATGGAGGCCGATCTTGCTGACCGTCAGTACGACCTTACCAATGCCGTAAATATGTACAAGAACCAGAACATGACTCTTGCAGACCTTATGTTCTGGCCTGTGGATGAAGAACTTACAATTGTGACTGACTTCAGGTCCTTCGCTGACGCAAAGGATGGCGGCGTTCTGAGTGAGCAGGAAGCGAACGAAGAATCTGTCCTTGCCTTTGCCATGGCCAACAATCCGGACATCAAGATTGCCGCCTGGAAAGAGCTTAATGCAAAACGAGAACTGAATACTGCCAAATGGCAGTTCATGCCCAGCATCGGCCTTTATGCAGGTTGGAGCACAAGCTACTATTCCTATAAGGGAGCAGAAACGGCATCGTTCCGCAGCCAGTTCAAAAACAATGGCGGCGAGTATGTAGAGCTTTCATTATCCATTCCCCTTTGGGACAGGCTTCACAGGCATTCGACGGTATCTAAGAAGCGCAATGCCCTGGCCGTAGCGCAGGCAAACTATGATCAGACGCGCCGCGACGTAGAGAGCGAAGTCCGTAGGGCTGTCATGGACCGCGACGGTGCCGCTACAGCCTACATGCAGGCCCAGCACAAGGCCGAGGTTCAGGCCGAGGCTTACACCTTGAACCTGAAGAAACTGGAGCAGGGCCTTATCTCCCCGCTGGAGTTCCAGACTGCGAACAACAATTACCTGAGGGCTCAGGCAGACGAGATGAACAGTCTTTTCAAATACCTCATCAAGCAGGCAGTTGTCAGATATTACAATGGTGTAGAATACATTAACCAATAAGGATATGGATAAGATTATCGAGAAGAAAACCGGTTGGCGCGTAGCATTTTCAAAAAAGGCTCTGCCTTGGTGGTTGGGAGCATTGCTGGCCGTGTTCGTGGTATATTTGGTTGTAAGGCCTAATAACAAGACCTTGCGTATAGATAAGGATACATTTGTCGCCTCAGAAGCAGTGAAGGGCGAGTTCAACGACTATATCCGCGTCAGCGGCCGCGTGCAGCCGATGACAACCATCCAACTGAGCCCCCAGGAAGGCGGTATCGTAGAGAAGATCCTCATTGAAGAAGGCTCCCCAGTTAAGGCCGGCGACGCTATCCTGATCCTTAGTAACGATAATCTGGACCTGCAGATCCTGAATTCCGAGGCCGAGCTGGCAGAGAAGGAAAACATTCTGCGTAACACCCAGATCCAGATGGAGCAGCAGAAGCTGGACGTTCGCCAGAATGTGCTGGAATATGGCACCAATGTAGACCGTCTGCGTCGTGCTTACGAGCAGCAGAAGGCTCTCTACGAGGATAAACTCATCGCTAAGGAAGACTATCTTAAGGCAGAGGAAGACTATCGTCTGGCCCTTCAGAAATACAATCTTATAAGTGAACGTTCTAAGCAGGACAGCCTGTATCGCGGCACCCAGATTGACCGCATGGAAGAGAGCCTGGAGAACATGCAGCTTAATATGCAGATGATTCGTAAGCGCAAGAGTAATCTTATTGTCAAGGCTCCCATTGATGGTGAACTGGGCCTGCTGGACGTAGTCCTTGGACAGAGCATTGCTGCCGGAACAAAGATTGGTCAGATCAATAGCGTGGGCGTCTATAAGGTTGAGGCTCAGATAGATGAGCACTACATAGACCGCGTAGTATCCGGCCTGGAAGCTACCTTCGAGCGTCAGGGCGAGACCTACTCCACAGTGATTCGCAAGGTTTATCCTGAGGTTCGTGACGGCAAGTTCAAGGCAGACTTCAAGTTCGACGGCGAGCAGCCGGACAACATCCGCAGCGGCCAGACTTATTACCTGAACCTGCAGCTGGGCCAGCCGGAAGAGGCTGTCATCATCCCGCGCGGCACCTTCTATCAGAAGACCGGCGGTAAATGGATATACGTTCTTAACAAAGAGGGCACCAAGGCCATCAAGCGAGAGATTCGCATTGGCCGTCAGAACCCGCAGTACTACGAAGTCCTTGAAGGCCTGGCCCCCGGCGAGAAAGTCATCACCTCCGGCTATGAAACCTACGGCGATTCAGATGTTTTGGTATTCTAAGCGATGAGAGTATTCAGAAAGACAGGCGTTTCCACGCTGATCAATATTCTTGGGATGAGCGTCGCCTTTGCGGCGGCGATGATCCTGATGGTGCAGGTGCGCTGGGATACGACCTATGACGCCAATTTCAAGGGACACAAGCAGGTGTTCCGTATGGAGAACAATTGGATGGATGATGGTCCTTTCTCTGCAATGTTCTCCAGGCCGATAATAGAGCGGATAAAGAAATCCAGTCCGAATATTGAGGCCCTGGGTACGATGATGGGACTTTCTGCGCAAGCCTATCATCGTGAAGGTGACAAAGAATCCGCCATTAGGGTTTCAGCCGTTCTGGTTGACAGTACCTTGTTAAGTGTCTTCCCCTTTGAATGGGTAGAGGGTTCCGCTCAGGAATTCACAGCTCCCGGTACGGCCGTCATTGACGAGTCTGTTGCAAAACTGTTTTTCGGGAACGAAAGTGCACTTGGAAAGATACTCCAGACAGAAGACGACAACATCCGCATAGTGGGCGTATTTAAAAGCACGCCTCGCAATTACAGTCTTCATTACGGCATCTTTGAAAATCTTGGAGAGCAGTCGATATCAGATTACAGCGAATGGTCGTACGAATCGTTCGTAAAACTGAAAGATCCGTCACAGGCGGTAGAGACCGCATCATCGATGATGGATGCAGTCATGGAGCTTTATGGCGATGATGCTTCGGAAGAGGAAGGGAATAAGATTCGGAGAGGCTTCCGTCTGAGCAGGCTGCATGACGCGCATTATGAGAGAGATGTAAGGGCTGCGAAACCATCTTCCAACAAGGCCATATCGGTAACGCTTGCCGTCATAGCTGTCCTGCTCATCCTCATTGCCATCATCAACTTTGTCAATTTCGCTTTCGCGGAAATCCCTTTCCGCATAAAGAACATCAATACAAGGAAGGTGTTTGGAGAAGGAAGATGCTCGCTGATCGGGCGCCAGCTGCTGCACGCAGGGCTGATTGCTGTCATAGCATTTGCCATTGCCTGCCTTATCATGCAATGGGTATCCGGAACTTTCTGGGCATCTTATGTGTCCGACAGCCTTGCACTGAAGAATAACATCGGAATCCTGGTACTGATGCTGGGCGTTGTCCTGGTTTCAGCCGTGATTGCCGGTATCGCTCCGGCTCTTTATTCCACTTCCCAGCCTGCCGCACTGGTCCTGAAAGGTTCTTACGGCACCAGTGTGAAGGGAAAGACCCTTCGCAACAGTCTTGTTGGGCTTCAGTTTGTGTTGTCCTTCCTCTTTATCCTGATGGCCTTGTACGTTGGCGTGCAGACCCGGTATATGATAAACAGGGACATGGGCTTTTTGCAGGAGGATGTCCTGCAAGTCGGATGCGGCTATTATGCCGGCGGTGCACACGAATCGTTGAAAGCCAAATTGTTGCAGCATCCTTCCATCACCGATGTGACTTTTTCTGACAATAAGGTTGTCAATGAGGGGATGATGACATGGGGCCGTTCTGCCGGTGGTAAGAGGATTTACATGGAAGTACTTCCTGTTACCGACGAGTTCTTGCGATTCTTTGGCCTTAAGATGGTGGATGGGCGCGACTTCCTGCCGTCGGACAACCAAAGTGAAATGGGTTGTATGATTGTCAATGAGACATTTATCCAGATGTTTCCGCAGGTTCACGTGGGTAGCTTTATTGAGGGGCATGTAGGCGATACAGAGATTGTGGGTATCGTTAAGGATTTCAACTTCAAGAGCCTGCAGCATGCTATGGGGCCGTTAGCACTCTTCATCTGGGGAAAGACGCAGTGGAGAAACTTCAGCGAGATGTATGTAAAGACGGCGCCGGGCACGGACTTCAAAGAAGTCTCTGACTATATCAAAGAATCGGTATGCGTTTTTGATCCTACCCGGAAACCTGATCAGGTGAACGTGCGCCATTTGGATGATTGGATAGAGAGTATGTACCAAAATGAGCAGTCGCTTGGGACGCTCATCACCATTGTCTCCTTCGTGGCCCTGCTTATTGCCATCATCGGTATCATCGGCCTGGTGTATTTTGAGACGCAGTTTATCCGCAAAGAGATTGCCATGCGGCGTGTCAATGGCGCTACGGTGGGTAGTATATTGAAGATGATTAATAAAAAATATCTCATTATGGCAGTTGCCAGCTTTGTGATTGCCGCCCCTGTTGCTTATTGGGTGATGACGGCCTGGCGCAAGGACTTTGCCTATCAGGCACCCGTGCCGGTGTGGATCTTCCTTGTTGCACTGCTGGTTGTTGCTGCCATCACCATGACCGTAGTTACTCTCCAGAGCTGGAGAGCGGCGAATGCCAACCCTGTCGAATCAATAAAGAATGAATAAATAATTAAAATACAACTCATTATGATTAAAGTTTCCAACCTTTGCAAAGTCTTCCGCACGGAAGAAATCGAGACCACAGCGCTTAACGGCGTATCGTTTGAAATCAAGGACGGCGAGTTTGTCGCAGTTATGGGTCCTTCCGGTTGCGGCAAGTCTACGCTTATGAATATCCTTGGTCTTCTGGATAATCCGACCAGCGGTTCATACGAGCTTTTGGGTACAGAGGTGGCCAACCTTAAAGAGAAAGACCGCACTAAGTTCCGTAAGGGAAACATCGGCTTTGTGTTCCAGAGCTTCAACCTGATTGATGAGCTGAACGTTTACGAGAATATCGAGCTCCCGCTGCGCTACCTGAACATCTCTGCAGCTGAGCGTAAGCAGAAGGTGACGGAGATTATGAAGCGAATGGCCATCAGCCACAGGGCCCAGCACTTCCCGCAGCAGCTCTCCGGTGGTCAGCAGCAGCGCGTGGCCATTGCCCGCGCCGTAGTAGCCGGCCCTAAGCTGAGCCTGGCCGATGAGCCTACCGGTAACCTGGCCTCCAAGAACGGCAAATAGGTTATGGACCTGCTGAAGGAGCTCAATGACGAAGGCACCACCATCGTTATGGTGACCCACTCCCAGAAGGACGCCGCCCAGGCCCAGAGGACCATCGACCTGTTTGATGGTCAGATTGTTTCCGA
>JAEEGL012860874.1_pt1 | contig 14486 bp, 15 predicted proteins | sample 9134231 | NCBI WGS metagenome assembly JAEEGL01 (sample SAMN16246548, study PRJNA631951) | gut metagenome | biome: gut microbiome; feature: rumen; material: fiber-attached | host: Bos | place: Iran: Karaj | collected 2018-10
ACGGTCATATGGATTCTCCTTTTTGAGGATGATGCTTTTTGAACTATCTCTCATCCGTCGCCGGTGTGCGCAGCGGCGGCGCTTTCTTTCGCGGGCGAGGGCTCCGGTGCGTATCCGAGGGCGGAAATCTCTTCGAAAGCTGTCCTGTAATAGTCCGAGCGGGCAAGATCCGCGGGGTCGGCGCTTTGGGTGATGCCGGCAACGGTGCGCTCCAGGGCATTGCGGATCCGGTCCAGATAGGCGGCATAGAGCGGATCGTTCTCCCGACGCAAAGCCGGGGAAACGTATTGCTCGCCGGGCGTCAGCAGCCTCCCCTGCCCCCATCGGACCAGCATAACGCCGTAGAGAAAACCCCCGTCCCGAACCAGGCATTCCCTGTCGATGGAAAAGCGGTTGTCTCCCAGCCAGCGGCGCAGGTCGGCGCCGCCGGACTGGGCCTGAAGGATCAGGGAATAGGCCGGATCCTTCAGCCAGGGGGCCTCCGAGAGGATGCTGGTGATCAGGTCGCCCCCCATTCCCGCACAGATCAGGGTCTGAAAGGAGCCCGGACGAATGTTATGTAAACCATCCGATCGGAGGAAGGTCATCCGGTCCGCGAAGCCGAAGAGCTCCGCGTTGGCGCGGGCCGTCGCCAGGGGTTTCTCCCGCAGGTCGGCGGCGATGACGTGGCGGCAGATCCCTGCCTGCAGAAGACGGATGGCGAGATAGCCGTGATCCGTGCCGACGTCGGCGGCAGTCTCGCAGGGCGGGACCATATCCGCGCAGAGCAGCAGCCGTTTGGAGATGGGCAGCTTCATGCGCTCACCTCCCTGTCCGGCTGCCGCAGGTGGCGCAGGACGCGGATCTGCAGGGGGATGGCCAGGCAGAGGGTCAGAAGGTCGGAAACCGGCTGGGCGATCTGCAGGCCGAACAGACCGAAGAAATGGGACAGCAGCAGGACCATGGGGATCATAAACAGGCCCTGGCGGGCCATGGCAAGGACGGAGGCGCTGCCCATCCAGCCCATGGTCTGCTGGGTCATATTCGAGGGCACCACCCAGCAGTTGACGAAGCAGGCGGCGCACTGGAAGCGAAGGATCGTGACGGCCAAACGCTTGACCGTGGGCTCGGCGTCCCGGAAGAGGTTGACCACCGTGGGAGCGAAGATCTCGCCCAGAAGGATCACGACAACGCACCAGCAGGCGACCAGCTTCACCAGGAACCAGAAGGCCTTGCGAACGCGACTGTAGAGGCCGGCGCCGTAGTTGAAGCCGCAGACGGGCTGATAGCCCTGGCCCAGGCCGATGATGACGTTGTTGATGATCATCATGATCTTGCTGACCAGGCCGAAGGCGGCGATGAGGGCCGCCCTGCCGATAGCGGGGTCCTGCTCGCCGATGGCGCCGGCGACACGGTTCAGAACCGTCACGGAGACGGCCGCGCAGCCCTGGCGGAGCAGGGACGGCAGCCCGCCCTGGGCGATATAGCCCAGGTTTTCCCAGGTGATGCGGGCGCGCTTGAGATGGATGCGGAGATTGTCGCCGCGGTGGGTGGCGCGAAGCAGCACCAGGAAGCCCACGCATTGACTGATGGCAGTCGCCATGGCAGCGCCCTCGGCGCCCAGGTGAAAGACGTGGATGAAGAGCGGATCGAGGCCGATGTTGAGCAGGGCGCCGCTCATCACGCCCACCATGCCGTAGACGGCGTTGCCCTGGAAGCGGAGCTGATTGTTGAGGCAGAAGGAGCAGGTCATGAAGGGGGCTGCCAGGAAGATCCAGCGGAGATAGTCCACCGTCGGATCGAGGAAGGCCTTGTCCTGCTTTGCCGCCCCGAGGAAGATCGCGACGGGCCGGACAAAGATCTCGCCGAGGATCGCCACGGCAAGGCCCAGGACCAGGGCCAGAATGAAGCCCGTGGCGGCCATTTCGGAGGCCTTGAACACATCCTTCCTGCCCAGAGCGCGGGAGATGAAGTTCGCCGAGCCCTGGCCCACGAAGAAGCCGATGGCCTGGATCATGGCCATGACGGAGAGGGAGACGGAGACCGCCGCGATGGCGCAGGTGCCCTCATATCCGCCAAGGGAGCTGACGAAAAAGGTGTCCGCGAGATTGTACAGGGCCGAGACCATCATGCTGGCGATGGTGGGCACGGACAGCTTCAAAATCAGCTTCTGGACGGGCTGGGTCGTCATGCGGACGTGCTTTTCCTGCCGCAGCTCGGAACCGCTTTTACTCATGGGATGATACACTCCTTAATATGAAAGGGGGCGCGGTCTGCGCCCCCTTGGAACAGCGGCAATTACTGCTGCTTCGCCTCGTCAAAGGCATTGAGATGCTTCAGGAACTCGTCGACGTCGACGCCGTGGACGGCGCAGGCCTCTTCGACGGTCTCGCCTCTGGAGGCGGGGCAGCCGAGGCAGTGCATGCCGATGGCGAAGAACAGGGGCGCGGTCTCGGGAGCAATATCGAGAACATCACCGATGATGGTGTCTTTTTCGATTTTAGCCATGATTATGACCTCCTTCCGGTTATCTATCGCGTATTATACAGGGTTTGACACAGGAAATCAAGTGGTATTTCCTGTGTTTTTCCTTGGCCGGAGCCTCGGGATCATTTCGCTGCGAAGCCCTCGAAGATGATCATTTCGTCCCGGTCGAGGACGGAGTCCGCGGTCTTCTGATCCTTGACGACCCAGTAGAAGATCTTGGTGCCCCAGATCTTCTTGCAGAGGCCGGGGGCCAGGCAGAATCTGTCTTTGTATTTGAAGGCGACGAAGTCCGGCATGGTGAGGAAGTTCGTCAGAAGATTCGTCATCATGAAGGCCTGGAAGAAGGTCAGATCCTTGCGGTCCTTGATGAAGTCCATGGACAGCTGGCCGCGGATGATCTCGGGACGGTGGCGGCGGAGCCAGTAGAGGACCTTGGGGTCGAAGGACTCGATCATATAGTCCAGATCCGGGTGCTGGTCCAGGAGGGCGCAGACCTTCCTCGTCAGCTCCTCGTAGTTCCCCTTCTCGGTCTTGAGCTCGATGAGCAGCGGCGCCTTGCCCTCAAACAGGGGCAGCACCTCCTCGAGATAGGGGATCTTTTCCTTGGTGCCCTCAAGGGTCAGCTGGCTGAGGATCTGGGCGGTGACGGCGCTGATGTTGGCATTGGCGCCGGTCATGCGCTTCAGGCTCTCGTCGTGCATGATGACGAGACGGCCGTCGCGGCTGAGATGGACGTCCAGCTCCGCGCCGTAGCCGTTGTTGGCCGCCAGGCGGAAGGCCCGCAGAGAGTTCTCGGGGATGCCGGCCTCGGAGGCGTGCAGACCGCGGTGGGCATAGTAGTAGTCACCCAGGCGGCCGTGGAAGCCCTGTTTCGGCTTCCGCTTGGTGATCATGGCCATCAGATAGAGGCCTGCAAGCAGCAGGGCGATCAGATCGACGGTCAGCAGAAATTTCAGAAATCCCATATCAGTCCTCCACGTCCAGAGCCTCGAGGCCCTTCTTTGCGGTGGGCTTGTTGTCGCCGTGCATGACGAAGAGCATGGTCACAAAGGCCAGGGCGACAAAAACCGTCGCATAGGGGAAGAGCGTGGTCCAGGCGATCTTGTCCATCAGCCGGCCGGAGATCATCGGAGTGACGGTCTGGGCGGCCATGGAAGCGGTGTAGTAGAAGCCGGTGTACTTGCCCACGTCGCCGCCCTTGCAGAGCTCCACGACCATGGGGAAGGAGTTGACGTTGATGGTGGCCCAGCCGATGCCGGCCAGGGCGAACATGGCGTTCATCAGCATCGTGGGGCTGGACTGCCGCAGGAAGCAGGCCACGCCGAAGGCCGTGGTCAGCATGATGATGCCGGCGAGGATGGTCTTTTTCCGGCCGATCCTGGAGGCGATGAAGCCCACGGGAAGGTAGGAGATGATGGCCGCCGCCTGGGCGATGATGAGGGTCAGGTTGTAGTCCTTGTGCAGGACATTGCTGGCGTAGACGGAATACTTGGAGGTCACGGCGTTATAGCCCATGAACCAGAGGACGATGGAGGCCAGCAGGAAGAAGAGGGATCTCTTCTCTTCCTTCGACAGCTTGCGGCTGCCGCTCTCCTGCTCGTCGCCGATATTGTCGTCGATGCCGTAGGCCCGGCTCTGCTCCTGCATCTCCGCGGCAAACTTCGGCTCGCGTACCTTCCACATGAAGATGCCCAGGGCCAGGAGCATGATGCCGGCGATGATGCCGAAATAGCCTGTGTAGCTCATCATGGAATTGCGCACGTTGCTGGTGGCAAAAACGATGCCGAGGGCCAGCACCAGAATGCCGCCGGCGCTGCCCATGAGATTGATGATCGCGTTGGCCTTGGAGCGCAGAGGCTTGATGGTCACATCGGGCATCAGCGCCACGGCGGGGCTGCGGAAGGTGGACATGGAGACCAGGACGATCAGCAGCAGGATCATAAAGAAGATCAGCGGCGTAGAGGAACTCTTGGTAACGTTCCACGCGTATGCCTGGCGGGCGGGGGCCACATAATAGCTGTAGACGGGGTTGGTAAAGGCCTTGCCCTCCTTGTGGTTCGTAACGGCATCCGCCTGGTTCTCCGTCAGGATCTCTCTGTCCACCAGCGGCTGGATCTCGTAAGCCTCGCCCTCGGTCTCGCCGGAGGCGGCCTTCACCACGCCGTCCTCAACAATGATCTGAGAGGGGATCTTACAGAACTCCTCCTTCTCGGAGAATAGCTTGGAAAGGACGAACTTCTTTCCGTCGGGGGTCTGCAGCTCGGCGTCCTTCTCGTTTTCGTAGATCTCGGTCATGGCGGAGGGATCGTCGATCTTGGAAACCTTGGAGATCTGCTTGAGCTGCATATTGTCGGCAAAGGTCAGTCCGACAAGGACGACCGCGGCGACGATGGTACCGATCAGAATGAAGGGCGTGCGCTTGCCGAGGCGGTGGCGGCACTTGTCGGAGAGCGCGCCGAACAGAGGCAGCATGAACAGGGCCAGGATATTGTCCAGGGCCATGACCACACCGGAGGCCGTCTGGGAAAGGCCGAATTTGTTGGTGAGGATCAGGGGGATGGTATTGTCATAGGCCTGCCAGAAGGCACAGATCAGAAAAAACGCAAAACCGACAAAGATCGTTCTTTTGTAGTTCAGCTTCATTGGGGTCTCCCCTTCCTATAGTTCTCTATCGTATAATATAGCATACAATCCCGGAAAATGCACCAATTATTTTTATAATTTGACAGATTTCGATTTCTGTAATAGAATAGGCAATAGCGAACAGGAAACAGGAGCTTTACGGGATGGATGAAAACGGGCGAATGCGGAAAATGGCGGAGGTGCTGCCGGGTTGGTTCCCGGATCACGCACGGGATCTGCCCTGGCGAAAGGATCGGGAGCCCTACCACGTCTGGCTGTCGGAGATCATGCTGCAGCAGACCCGCGTAGAGGCGGTCAAGGGCTATTACACCCGGTTTCTGGCCGCGGTGCCGGACGTCCCCGCACTGGCCGCGGCGGATCCGGAGCTGCTGCACAAGCTCTGGGAGGGCCTCGGTTACTACTCCCGGGTGCGGAACCTCCAGGCCGCCGCGAAGCAGATCATGGCCGAGCACGGCGGGAGCTTTCCCTCCGACTACGCCTCCGTCCGGGCTCTCAAGGGCATCGGCGAGTATACCGCCGGCGCGATATGCTCCATCTGCTTTGAGCAGCCGACCCCGGCGGTGGACGGTAACGTGCTGCGAGTCGTCACAAGACTCAACGCGGACCCCTCCCCCATCACCGACGAGGCCACGAAGCGCGCCGTCCGGGAGAAACTGGCGGCGGTCTATCCTGCAGGACGCTGCGGGATCTTCACCCAGAGTTTGATGGAGCTTGGCGCCACGGTCTGTCTGCCCAACAGCGAGCCCCGGTGCGCGGACTGCCCCCTGGCGGAGATCTGCCGCGCCCATGCCGAGGGGAGCTGGCGCAGCTTTCCCGTGCGGGCCCAGAAGCGCCCGCGCCGCGTGGAGGAGCTGACGGTGTTCGTGTTGGAGTGCGACGGCGCCTTCGCCCTGCGCAAACGGCCGGAGAAGGGTCTTCTGGCGGGACTGTGGGAGTTCCCCAACGTCCGCGGGCATATGGAGGCCCAGCAGGCCCTGGACACGGCCGCCCGATGGGGCGTCCGGCCCCGACAGCTGCAAAAGGTGCTGGCGAGGACCCATCTGTTCACCCACGTGCAGTGGCAGATGCGGTGCTGCTATCTGCAGTGCGCGGAACGGAACCCGCGCTTCGTCTGGGCGACGCGGGAGGAGCTCAACGGGACCTACGCTCTGCCCACAGCCTTCCGGATGTTCCGGGAGGACGAGACGACGGCAGACGGATGAATACGAAAACAGTAAATAATTATTTAATTTGGAGGTAATACAATGGCAGCCAACAAGTACGGAGAAGATGAGATCATCACCCTCGATTTTGACGACGGCACGCATTTTGACTGCGGCATCATGGGGATCTTTGCCGTGGACGGCAAGGACTACATCGCCCTGGAGGCCCTGGACGGCACCGAGGACGTCTATCTCTACGGTTATCAGGAGAACGGAGACGACTTCGATCTGCTGGACATCGACGAGGAGACCTTCGAGAAGGTCGCGGCCGAGTTCGAGAGTCTGACCGACGAACCGCTGTAAACAGGCAAAAAACCGCGAAGCCGGAAATCTCCTTCGATTTCCGGCTTCGCGGTTTTCCTTTCGACCGTTTTCTGTCAGACCAGTTCCGCCTTGGCGCGTCTTCTGCGGCGGCGGGGCTTGTGCTTGGGCTTCTTGGCGATCTCTTCTTCATAGTTCTGGGCCACGGTCGAGGTCTTGTCGTAGACCAGACGGCAGACCTTCAGGCCGCCCTCCACGTCCCGCTCGAAGCGGATGCGGACCACGAACTCCCCGTGCTCCGGGCAGGTGTTCTTGGACAGGTAGCGGCGGCCGGGCTGGGTGTGCCAGCCATCGCAGGTCATCTCCTTGCCGCACTCAGGGCAGAGGTTTTCCTTGCCGCCCATGTCGCCCATGGCGGCGGTCTTATCCTCATAGCCGTGGAAGACCTTGCGGCTGACACAGCCGGGGACCTGAGCGCCGTGAAGGCCGTCCTCATGCTCCTTCAGAGAGCCGGTGTATTCGGCGATGCCGCGCTTGAGATCCAGCTTGCTGCAGATCAGGGCGGTGTGGTAGGCGTCGCCCAGGGCGTCGTGGGCCTGGCGGGTGGCGGGAATGCCCATCATCTCCATGGCCGTGGACAGGGCCTTCTGATTGTTGCCGCTGCCGGTCTGGGCGTTGAAGAACATCTGCGCGTTGTACCAGTGGCGGATCCAGACGGGATCGTAGCCGTTGAGCATCATATTGCCGGAGAGCAGAGGGATATCATCGAAGCCCCAGGTGAGGAAGATGCAGTCCTCGCCGCACCAGTTATAGAACTCGTTGATGGCGTCGTCAAAGCTGAGCCCCTCCTCACGCAGGCGGCTCTCCTTGATGCCGGTCAGCTTGGAGACGCGGCTGTTGAGACGGCGATAGAACTTGGGCCGGATCAGAACCTGGAATTCGTCGGCGATGGTCTGATCCTCCAGCATGCGCACCGCGCCGATCTGGATGACCTCGCCGCTGATATGGATGGGCAGCGGCCTCTGGGCGGCATAGGAGCCGGGCCAGGGCTGATTCCACTCCATATCCAAGATGATGTATTCCACAGTTATCTCTCCTTCGTTCACATTACGGCTTATCATAGCACAGATTCGACGGTAAAGCAAGGAAAATTTCTATGAAGCAAAAACTTCCCCCGGCGCGGCCGGGGGAAGCTTTGTATTCGGAAAGATCACGGCGATCGGAACAGTCGGCCGTCCGCGGTACGCGGATCCGGCATAGGCCGAGGGCATGCGCTCAGCGCTTCTTGCCGACGAAAAACAGGGCCAGGGTGCCGGGGCCGGAATGGGAGCCGATGACGGGGCCGACGAAGGTGATAAGCTTCACCTTCGCGCCGAAGCGGTCGGCCAGCATCTTCTCGAGCAGCTTCGCGTCGTCGATGCAGTCGCCGTGGGAGATGAAGACGGTGCCGCCGGCGGGATCGATGGCGAGCTCGCCGTATTTGTCCGCCAGGGCCTTGATGGAGGCGCGGCGGCCGCGGACCTTGAACATATTGATCAGATGACCGGGATCGTCCATGTGCAGGACGGGCTTGATATTCAGAAGGCCTGCGGCAAAGGCAGCGGCCGCGCTGACGCGCCCTCCGCGCTTGAGATAGACGAGATCGTCCACGGTGAACCAGTGGTCCAGGTGGAAGCGGGTGTCTTCTACGAACTTGGCCGCCTCCTCCAGGGAAGCGCCGGCGCGTTTCTTCTCCACGGTCAGGTACAGCAGAAGGCCGTAGCCTGCGGAGGCGCCGAAGGTGTCCTCGGTGATGATCTTCCGGTCCGGATACTGCTCCATGAGTTCATTGGCAGCCATCGAGCCGGAGTTCACCGTGGTGCTGAGGCCGGAGGAAAAGCCGACGTAGAGGATATCCTTCCCCTGCTGCAGATACGGCTCGAAGGCGACCTTGAAGGACTCCATATTGGCGGCGGAGGTACGGGCCACACCGCCCTGGCGCATTTTCTGGTAAAACACCGGGAAGGGCCGGTCATAGTTCAGAAAACTCTTGTCCTCATCGTCGAACTTGACGCTCAGGCTCACGAAGGGCACGCCCCACTCCTGCAAAATATCCGGAAGAATGTCGCAGGAAGAATCGGCAAAAATCACATAGTCTCTCATGGTCGCTCCGTTCCGCCGGCAGTTGTTTCCGGCTAACTAAATTGATATATCTCTATACGTTATCTAATATTTTAAATTATATTACCACAGAGCTTCCTTGATGTCAAGGCGAAACTGTGCAAGTTTTCATTTGCATTTTGGGAGAAGATGTGTTATATATAGTTAGAGTATATCTGTTGATATGAGGTGATCCTATGGCATTCGACAATGCGCTGGTCGCCGGCAAGTTGCGCCGCTGGGAAAAGTATCTGGACCAGTACCGCCTGCCCCGTTGGGAGGACATCCCCGATCTGGGGCTGTACATGGAGCAGGTCATCGCTCTGCTCAAGCAGTATCTCGACTATTTGCCGCCGGAATTGAAGGAGGAGCAGTTTATCACTGCCGCCACCATCAACAACTACGTGCGGACCAAGATCATGCCCGAGCCCATCAAAAAGCGCTATTACCGCATCCATATCGCCTATCTTCTGCTGATCTGCACCCTGAAGCAGGGGCTGAGCATCGCCCTGGTGCAGAAGCTGGTCCCCATGGGGCTGACGGAGGACGAGTTGAGAGAGCTCTACAGCCAGTATGAGGAGCGGCACCGCATCACCGCCTCCTATTTTGTCGAGCAGGTGCGGCACCTGGCCTCCCCCATCCTTAAGCACGACGACACCTATCCCATCTCTACCGACAGCCCGGAGGCACTGATCGTCTCCTCCGCGATCTTCGGCGGTCTGTCCCGTCTGCTGGCGGAAAAGCTGCTGCTGCTGGAGGGGAAGGATCTGGACAACGGCGGGAGCATCGAGGTGCGGAATTCCCAGAAATCGAAAACTGATACTTGATTTTCGCCTCTTTTTGGGATATGATGTGTGCAGAAATGTAATTGCAACAGGAGGCACACCCATGGCTGAGAAGATCCTGATTTCCAGCGACAGCACCACGGACCTGAGCCCTGAGCTGCTCGAGCGGTATCACGTTCAGCTGATGCGTCTCGGCGTCAGCCTCAACGACAAGAACTACATCGACGGGCTGAATATCACCCCCGAGATGATCTACGAGAACTACGAAAAGAACAAGACCCTGCCGAAGACCGCGGCCCCCAATCTGGCGGAGTGTACCGCTTTCTTCCAGAAATACGTGGACCAGGGCTACAGCATCGTCCATTTCACCATCAGCTCCGAAATGTCCTCTACCTATCAGAACAGCGTCATCGCTGCGGAGGACTTTGAAAACGTCCATGTGGTGGACACCTGCAACCTCTCCACCGGCGGCGGCCTACTGGTCATCCGGGCGGCGGAGATGGCTGAGGAAGGCAGATCCTCCCGGGAGATCGCCGAGGAATGCCGCCGTCTGGCGCCGTACGTGGACGCCTCCTTCGTCATCGACTCTCTGGAGTTCCTGTACAAGGGCGGACGCTGCTCCGCCGTGGCGATGTTCGGCGCCAACCTGATGAACTTCAAGCCCTGCATCATTGTCAAGGACGGAAAAATGAGCGTCGGCAAGAAGTACCGCGGCAAGTTTGAGGTCGTACTGCAGAAGTACGTCGCCGACCGTCTCGGAGACGCCTCCGACATCGAGAAGGAGCATATCTTCGTGACCCACGCCGGCTGCGACGAGGCCGTCGTGCAGGCCTGTGTTGAAAAGGTCCGCTCCATCGCTCCGTTCAAGGAGATTCACGTCACTCGCGCAGGCTGCACCGTCTCCTCCCACTGCGGAAAGAACACCCTTGGCGTCCTGTTCATCCGCACGCATCCCATCTGATCCGTAAGCTGCAGCGCCCGCACCGACAACGGTGCGGGCGCTTTTTTCACCCTTCTCTCCCCCGCCGCATAAGATAGAGGCAGAACAGGAGGGATGCTTATGCCATCGACCGGATTTATCCGGGTGCAGGCCGTGACCTCCCGGGCGGAGCTCCCCGTGGAGGACGCCACGGTGACCGTCTCCGGGACCGCGGCGGACGGGTCGAAGACCCTGCTCTCCCTGCAGAGGACAGATGAGAGCGGCCTAACGCAGGATATCGCCGTCGGCACGCCGGGAGTGGAAAACTCCCTGTCGCCGGATCAGGCAAAGGGCTGGTCAGACGTCACCGTCACCGTCAGCCACCCCAATTACGAAGGCATCGTGGTGAACACGGTGCAGATCTTCCCCGGCGTCACCACGGTCCAGGAGATGATCCTGATCCCGCGGCAGTCGATGCCCGAGGATCTCGGGGAGACGGAGAGCTTTACCGTGCCTCCCCAGGGGTTGTAGGAGGAGGGCCATGGCAGCGACGCTTCTTCCCTACGTACCGTCCTACATCACGGTCCATCTGGGCCCGCCGTCCGCCGACGCAAGGAACGTGACGGTGAGCTTTCAGGACTACGTTAAAAACGTGGCCTGCAGCGAGGTCTATCCGACATGGAACGAGAACGCCCTGCGGGCAAATATCCTGGCCATCACTTCCTACGCCCTCAACCGGGTCTACACGGAGTTTTACCGGATCCGGGGCTATCCCTTCGACATCACCTCCTCCACGGCCTACGACCAGCAGTTCGTCTACGGGCGCAATTACTTCACCAGCATCACGCGGCTGGTGGATGAGCTCTTCGACGATTATATCCGAAGAATCGGCTTCGTGGAGCCCCTGGCGGCCAAGTTCTGCAACGGGACCACGGTGACCTGCGAGGGACTGAGCCAATGGGGATCGCAGTATCTGGCAAGGCAGGGCTACAACTGGCTGCGGATCCTGCAGAATTACTACGGGACCAACACCGAGATCGTCACCAACGCACCCCAAAGGGATCTGCAGGAGTCCTACCCCGGCGCAGCCCTGCGGGTGGGAAGCCGCGGCAGGAGCGTCGCGCTGACCCAAAGGGCCCTCAACCGCATCTCCCAGAATTTCCCGGCCATCCCGAAGGTCGCGGTGGACGGGATCTTCGGCAATCAGACCCGGAACGCCGTTCAGGTATTCCAGCAAGTCTTCGGGCTGGAGGCGGACGGGATCGTGGGGCGGATCACCTGGTACGCGATTGAGCGGGTCTACGGAGGCGTGCTGCGGCTGTCGGAGCTGCAGTCCGAGGGACTGCGCTACGAGGATCTGTCCCTGGAGCTGTCGGAGCCCCTGCGGGTCGGCGACCGGGGTGAGCAGGTCTCGCAGCTGCAGTACATGCTGGCGGTCATCGCCCAGTTCGTCCAGCCGGTGCCGTCCATCGCCGTGGACGGGATCTTCGGTCCGAACACGAGGGATGCCGTCGCGGCCTTCCAGCGCTATGAGGGGCTTCCCCAGACGGGAGAGGCGGACGACAGGACCTGGGACGCGATCTTCGACCGCTTCTCCGGCATCGACGGCCGGGTCTTGGACCGGGTGCGGGCCCTCTCCCCTGCCGCCGGCACCGCCACCAACGCCATCAACGCCCGGGAGAGGCTGACGCGGCTGGGCTACTCCTCCGGGACCCTTCAACAGGCCATCAGCGCCTTCCAGGCCGCCAACGGATTGCCCAGGACCGGTCGGCTCAACGCCCAGACCGCCGAAGCCATCACTGGCCAGTACCAGGCCTTAAGCTATGAGACAGCGACGCAGATGACGCAGTATCCGGGCTATCCCCTCTCCGTCGGGAGCAGGGACGTCCGCAGTTGAGGAGGGCCGTCATGAATCAGAATTCGGAAAGCTTCTTTGTCGGAAGGGCCGTGACCAGTCTGCAGACGATGCTGCGGGTCATCTCCCGCACGGAAAACGGCATCCCCGCGGTGATCCCGGACGGGGTCTACGGCCACGAGACCCAGGCTGCTGTCACGGCGTTTCAAAAGTGCCACGGACTGCCGGCCACCGGGATCGCGGATTTCGATACCTGGAGGGCCATCGCCAAGGCATATCGCCAGGCGCGGGTGGAGGTGGATCCCGCCGCGCCCCTGGACGTCGTGATGAACACCGGGCAGGTCATCGAAAAGGGCAGCAGCAATCTGCACGTGGGACTCATCCAGGCAATGCTCCACGCCCTGCACGAGGTCTACGGGAACCTGCCGGACTGCCCGGTCAGCGGGGTCTGCTGCGCCGGCACAGTGGAGGCCGTCAAGGCCCTGCAGCGCTGCTGCGGCACAGAGCCCTCCGGGATCATCGATAAGCAGGTCTGGCGGATGCTCGCCGGCCTCTACACCCAGGCCGTCGGCGACGGCGACCGGGAAACGCACTGCGGAACAGGCGGGAACGGAAAAGCGAAATAATCGAGTTGAGAGAAAGAGACGCCTTTCGAGTCCAGCAGCCGGAATACCATACCAAAGAAGAAGAGGACCGCTAACGCGGTCGGAGACTGCGGACTCGCTTTTCTGCGGAAAAGCCACGGCGGTTGCGACAGTCCACCGGACTGTCGCCAAGAGCCGCCTTTCGAGTCCAGCAGCCGAAATACCATACCAAAGAAGAAGAGGACCGCTAACGCGGTCCTCTTCTTCTTTGGTGGAGACTGCTGGACTCGAACCAGTGACCTCCTGCGTGTGAAGCAGGCGCTCTAACCAGCTGAGCTAAGCCTCCATACGCAGGGTATTATATCACAATATTTTGAAAAATCAAGTCCTATTTTTCTCCGCCGGCAGATTCTCTTATTCCGGGTCTTCGTCCAGGAGCTGACGGTTGCTGTCGCTGACGGCGCCGAAGGAGAGCTCGGTGTCGTTGTAGATGCTGCGGATGTTCGCCAGCAGAGCCAGCATGGAATTGACGTCGCTCTGCAGGGTCTTCGTCACCTGCTCCAGATCGCTGCGGCCGTTGTCAAAACGGGTGTTGGCATTGTCGAAAACGGACTGGATCTGACGGTAAACGTCGGCGGCACGCTCCCGGGCCAGCCGCTCCGTCATCTCGGCGCGGCGATAGGCGGCAAGCTCCAGCTCCGCATAATCCTTTGCGGGAGCCGTTTTCTCTGGAACGACCTCTTCCAGCGGAGTGATCGGGGCGTCCTGCTCCTGGGGAACGGAAGGCTCATCGGCTTGCTCAGGTTCCTTAGAAGAGACGGGCGCGGCTGCCCTCTCGGCAAGCTGACGCCGAAGTTCCTCGATCTCGGCGGTCTGCGCACGAAGCTGTTCGACTTCCTTACTGCCCTCACGCAGCTCGGCGGCTTCCGCTTCAAGCTCCTGCAGCTGGGCGGTAAGTCCTGCGTTGGCGTCGGTCAGCTCGCGGATCCGTTCATTCGCGGCGGAAAGCTCCTCGGGATCGACGGCGTTCTGCCGGGCCTGCTCCAGAGCGGCGGTGGCGTCCGCCAACTGGGCACGCAGCTGCTCGTTCACCTTCTGCAGCTGGAGGACCTCGTTCTCATGGGAAACGGTGGTCTTCTCGATATAGGCAACAACATCATCACGGTTGAAGCCGTGAAGGGCTGTTCTGAAGCGATTGGTGTTTCCATTGTCTGCCATAACCTATCCCTCTCATTCCGTTTGTTTGGATTCTTAGGGTATTTTACCACATTCTTCGAGAAAAAACAACAGGGACGGACAGTTTTTTTGCGGCATGAAGCGAAAGCGGACTCTCCTGCGGCATTCACCGCAGGAGAGTCCACTTTGCTTTGGGACAGGGCGCCGCGCCTGTTACGGATTCAGGTATTCCGCGGCGGAGTCGCCGTAGGCGAGCATGGCGTTGAGCAGGTCCTTCATGGCCTGGCTCGTGGAGCTGCTGTTCCGGGACTGCTTGACGAAGGCCTCCACGCTCCAGTGGGTCGTCTTGGAAAGAACGTTTCCGTCGGCGTCGCGCATGGTGATCTCCATCAGCGTGCGCATATTCTTTCCGCCTACGCCGTTAAAGTAGCCGCGCCAGCTGTATCTGTTCGTGCT
>JAEEGL012918062.1_pt1 | contig 14486 bp, 13 predicted proteins | sample 9134231 | NCBI WGS metagenome assembly JAEEGL01 (sample SAMN16246548, study PRJNA631951) | gut metagenome | biome: gut microbiome; feature: rumen; material: fiber-attached | host: Bos | place: Iran: Karaj | collected 2018-10
ATCTGCAACTACCTGGTCTTCTCGCCGACCGAGGTGATGGAATACGGGATGATCTACAAGACCCTTTCCTGGGATATGCTCAGCGGCCGGGAGGCCGACCTGCGGACCTACTGCGAGGAGTTCTACGACTATTACAGCAACATGAGCGGCAGCCCGTACGGGACCATCACCCTGCTGGACTGCTCGCGGCTTGACGCGCTCGCCGAGGCCTTCGGGGCGATCGTCGTGGCGCACCGCGCGGAGATGGGCATCCGCCAGCTCAGTACCGTCCAGCGGTATTACTATCCCTCCAGCAAGCTCCGCTTCTTCTATGACCTGCGGGACTTCGCCGACAAGCTGGATGCGAGCGCTTCGGAGATGGCGCGTCTGGACGCTGCGCTGGATGCCTGCGTGCTTTATCACGCCGAGACGCCGACCTTCTTCAACCTGCCCCTGGAGCGCTGCTGCGGCCTGTCGGTCTATATCCCGGATCCTGCCCGCACGCGCCTCAATTCTTTCTATCGGGACCTGTCCTGGAACCGGAAGGTGCAACTCGTGAAGTAAGGCATTCTTTTTTGGCAGATTCCCGATTTGTTCGTATCTTTGCTTAACATTTTATTCCCTTCGCGTGTAGAATGCCAAAGGATTGCAGTGTTGGCTCCTGGATAGGAGCACGGCTGCAGCGCGGGCCGATCCCGCCAATCCGTGACGCCGCCCGGTTCTTTGTTTCTCCAAAGGCCGGGGAGTGAAGGAAATACTCCAAACCGTGACCTCGAAACTCATCCAACCCTCTCCCGAAGGCCTCCATTGGTACGCCCTCAAGGTTTTCTACAACCGGGTGGTCTACCTCAAGTCCCTGCTTGAAAAGGAAGGCAAGGAGACCTATGTCCCGCTGCATACGGTGGAGCAATATGAGAGCGGCCGATTGACCTATGTGGAGAAGCAGCTGATCCCCTCGCTGCTTTTCGTGCGCTGCGAGGAGCGGTGGCTGGTGGACTTCAAACACGGGCACAACGCTGATTTCATGTTCTACGTTGCGCCCCAGTCCAACCTACCCGGAGCGATCCGGGATGAGGAGATGCGCTCGTTCATCCTCGTGACCTCCGCAGATGCCGGCCGCAATGTGAAATACTTCGGCGCCGATGCCCCCGAGTACCGCACTGGCGACCGCGTACGAGTCATCGAAGGTATCTACAAGGGTGCCGAGGGCTACATCAAGCGGATCAAGAAGGACCGCAAGCTCATTGTATCGGTGACCGGCGTCGCCGTGGTGGCGGTGAGTTACATCCATCCGGATTATCTGGAGAAGATTGATTGAAAGATGACCGTTTTCAGTTTACTCAAGAAGGCTGGCCTGTCGGTCGTGGTGTCTCTTCTGGGGACCGCCGCACTTCATGCGCAGTTCACGGATTGCGGCTCCGGCCTCTTGCAGATGCCCACAGCGGAGATGCAGGCTGACGGGACGTTCATGATCACGAACAATTATTTGAACAAGCACGCCCTGTCGACCAGATGGGGTTATGACACGTTTCAATATGGGTTCGCCATATCATTCTGGAGGCGGATAGAGGTAGGATACGTCTGTACAATCTTCAACGGGGCGTGGGATCCCCAGCCGGACAAAACGGAACGGCAGTTTCTTATTCGGAATCAGGACCGTCACTTTGCCGGGCGGTTGCTGTTACTGCGCGAAGGAGAGTTCGGCTTGGATTGGATGCCGGCGCTTGCCGTGGGAATCATCGACCCTACGACCGGGGGCCGCGGCAGGGACTACACAGATTTAAATGTCACTACCGGGGGAAACGCCTTTTTCAACCGGAATTATGCCGTCTTGTCCAAGACTCTCTCCACGGGTTGGGGGCGGGTAGGTGTGCATGCTGGTTATCAGTTCAATTTCCGCCGGGACTACAAAATGAATGCTCCCTGTGTCGGTGTCGCCTGGCGTCCGGTTTGGCTCAATGACCGTTGGATTCTGGATAACGTGGACCTGATTGCGGAATTTGATTCGCGTACACCCAATGTCGGGTTTATCGCTTCGGTCTGGGACAACCGTTTCGAGGCGATGTTCGAGTGGCAGGACTTCAAGTGGATCAATTTCGGTCTGCGGTTCAAAGTGAGAATCAAGAAATAAGTTGATATTTTGAGAATTAATGAGACAAAGATTCCGGGCGTGCTGATCATCGAACCGAAAGTGTTCGAGGACGCGCGGGGTTATTTCTTCGAGAGTTTTTCCCAGCAGGATTTCGACAGGCAGGTTGTGTCGCTGTTGGGTTATCCGGTCCATTTTGTCCAGGATAACGAGAGCCGGTCATCCTATGGTGTGGTGCGGGGGCTGCATTTCCAAAAGCCTCCCTTTACGCAAGCCAAACTGGTCAGTTGTGTCCGGGGACGGGTTTTGGATGTCGTGGTGGACATCCGCCGGGATTCACCGACTTACCGGCAGCATTTGGCTGTTGAACTCTCAGGAGAGAACAAACGTCGTCTTTTCATCCCGAAGGGAATTGCCCACGGCTTTGCCGTCCTGAGCGAGTCGGCTGTTTTCCAGTACAAGTGCGATGAGTTCTATCATCCAGAAGCCGATAGCGGCATCCAACTGCTTGACCCGAGTCTGGGGATTGACTGGGGGATTCCGGAAGAATCCATGATTCTGAGCGAAAAGGATCGCAGACGTGTGGCACTGCGGGACGAGGACACCCCGTTCCGTTACCAGCCTCGCATCAGTGTCCGGGAAGCTGAACGGAGGATCACCGTGACCTCTCCGCTGCTTCCGGACCTGGAAGATTTCCAGAATCGTCTTAGGCAGATCTGGGATAGCAAATGGATCACCAACAACGGCTCTTTCCATCAGGAATTGGAAAGAGAACTTGCCGCCTATCTGAAAGTCCCTTATGTCAGTCTGTTCACCAATGGAACACTCCCTTTGCTGACGGCCCTCCAGGCCCTTCGCATTACCGGGGAGGTCATCACGACCCCTTACAGTTTCGTTGCCACGACGCACAGTATTTGGTGGAACAACTGCAAACCGGTCTTCGTGGACATCGATCCGGCCACGGGCAATATCGATCCAGAAAAGATCGAGGCTGCAATCACGCCCCGCACGTCGGCCATCATGCCTGTTCACGTATACGGAAAGCCTTGTCGGATCAAGGAGATCCAGGAGATTGCCGACCGGTATGGGTTGAAGGTTATCTATGACGCAGCGCATGCGTTCGGCGTGGAGGTAGATGGGAAGAGCATCCTGAATGCCGGCGACCTGTCCACCCTGAGTTTCCATGCGACCAAGGTGTACAATACGATTGAAGGAGGTGCGATGGTTATGCAGGACGAGCAGACAAAGCAGAGTATCGATTACCTCAAGAATTTCGGCTTCGCCGGCGAAACCCGCGTGGTCGGACCGGGCATCAATGGAAAGATGGACGAAGTCCGTTCCGCCTTCGGATTGCTGAACCTCAGACAGGTCGATGCGGCCATAGAAGCCCGTCATCAGGTTGCCATTGCCTATCGTGAAGCTCTCCGGGACGTGCCTGGCATCAGGTTTTTTGACGACATGCCCGGCGTACGGCATAACTATAGCTATTTCCCGGTCTTCGTCGATGCTTCCGAATATGGGATGACGCGGGATGATCTGTATTTCAAGATGCGTGAGCACAACGTGCTGGGCCGGCGTTATTTCTATCCGCTGATCAGCACTTTCTCTATCTATCGCGGACTGTCCAGTGCATCGCCGAAAAACCTGCCGAATGCCGTCAGGATGGCGGACAGCGTCATCTGTCTGCCGATGCACCACGAACTCAGACAGGACGATGTTGAACGGATTCTGGATCTGATAATCAATCGATAATTCATGGGGAAGAAAAAACTGATGCTGCTCGGAGGGATCCGGTACCTGTTGCCGGTCATCCAGGCTGCCCATGAACAGGGCTATCATGTGATTACGGCCGATTATCTGCCGGATAATATAGCCCATCGGTATTCTGACGAATATGTCAATGTCAGCATCATCGACAAGGAAGCGGTACTGAAGGTGGCCCGGGAAAAGAGGATTGACGGAATCATGTCTTTCGGCGTGGATCCGGGGGTGGTTTCGGCAGCATATACCCAGGAGCAGATGGGATTGCCTTCTTTCGGACCGTACAAATCCGTTGAGATCCTGCAAAACAAAGACAAGTTCCGCCGGTTCCTTTCCGAAAACGGGTTCAATGTTCCGGAGGCGAAAGGGTATGGCGCTGTCGAGGACGCATTCGCAGACCGTACTGATTTCAGATATCCCGTAATCGTCAAGCCGACAGATTCTGCCGGAAGCAAAGGATGCACCCGGGTCGATGAGAAGGAGTCTTTGTTCCCGGCACTTGAGGAAGCGATGCGCCATTCAATATCCGGCCATATCATTGTCGAGGAATTCATCGAAAAACAGGGCTGCTCTTCCGACACGGACAGTATGTCTGTGGATGGGAAACTCGTATTCACCAGTTTCAATGCCCAGCGATTCGACGCTGATGCCTCCAATCCATATACACCCGCGGCATATAGTTGGCCTTCCACCTTCACTGGTGAGCAGGAGGCTTATCTGGCATCCGAGATCCAACGTCTCATCACCTTGTTGGGGATGAAGACGTCGGTGTACAATATCGAGACGAGGATCGGGTTGGACGGAAAACCTTATATCATGGAACTGACGCCCCGCGGAGGCGGCAACCGCCTTTGCGAAATGCTCCGTTATGTGACAGGTGTGGACCTGATTACCGCAATCACCCGCGTTATGGTAGGCGATCCGATTCTCGAGCCGATCGTCCAGAAACCCTATGTAGGGCATTGGGCGGAAATCATCCTTCATTCTGCGTGTAGCGGTAACTTCGCCGGGCTTGAGATCGATCCGGATTTGAAGGCGGAAGTCGTGGAAAGCGATCTCTGGGTGCGTCCGGGCGATCCTGTGGATGCTTTCGGGGGTGCCAATAATGCCATTGGGACGCTGGTTTTGAGATTTGACGATTCTGAAGCGCTGGAGCAAGCCATCACCAATCAGTCTGACTGGCTGCATATCAATGTGATATGATGGATTCCATTGGAGGATATTTCGGGCTCGAGTTACGCCGTGGCGGACATTATCATAACGGTGCATTACGTCTCAATACGGCCCGTAATGCTTTTGAGTATGTCCTGTCGGTACGTGGATATCGGAAAGTTTATCTTCCGTATTACACTTGTGAGGCTATGATTCAGCCCATCTGCCGCTTGGGACTGGAGTATAGTTTTTATCATATCGACGAGAAACTGGAACCGGTGGATTTGCCTGATCTGGGTGATGGAGAAGCATTTCTTTATACCAACTATTTCGGGTTGAAACAGGGATGTGTCCTAAGTCTTTCTGCCCGGTATGGAAAGCATCTCATCGTGGACAATGCACAGGCATTCTATGCGGAACCGGTTAAAAGCTTAGACACATTCTATTCCGCCCGGAAGTTTTTTGGCGTACCGGATGGGGCATACCTTTACACGGATGCTGTTATTGACGGCACGTTGGAACCGGACCAGAGTTCCGCCCGCTGCACCCATCTGCTGAAGAGAATCGAACTGGGAGCGGAAGCTGGATATGGGGATTTCCATATGGCGGAGAAATCCTTGGACAACCAGCCTATCCGTCGGATGTCGGTGCTGACGGAGGCGATGATGGCGGGTATCGACTACAGAGAAGCCCGTGAACGTCGTTTGGCAAACTACAGGATTTTGGAAACTGCCCTGGGAGAGGTGAACCGATTACGTCTTCCATTGGAGAGGGGAGCAGTTCCTATGGCATATCCTTTTATGGCAGGCTCTCCTGCATTGAAACAATTGCTTATCTCCAATCGGATTTATGTGGCCACCTATTGGCCGAATGTCCTGCACTGGTGCCAGGAAGGGGACTGGGAGCGCTCCCTCACAGAGCGCGTCTGTTTCCTGCCTACAGACCAGCGCTATGGCGAAGAAGAGATGAGACGGATAGTATCGATAGTATTTAGTCTGGGTTTTTGAAATGGATTTGAAAGGAAAGAAGTTGCTTGTCCTGGGAGGGAATGCCATTTCTTGTGAGATTGTCAAGGCTGCAAGGGATTTGGGTGTTTATGTCATCGTAACGGATTGGAACCGTTATGAGGATTCTCCGGCAAAGCAGATTGCCGACGAATATTGGAACGATAGCCTGATGGATTATGAGGCCCTGGTCCCAAAGATTAAAGAAAATGCTATTGATGGCATCTTAACCGGGTTTGCCGATTCATATCTTTTGCCATATCATCATCTTTGTGAACTGACAGGGCTTCCTTGTTACGCAAGCCGGGAGGTTTTTCAACTTACAATGGATAAAGCCCGTTTCAAGCAGTTTTGCAGAGAGAATGACGTACTGGTGATTCCTGAATATGATTTGGCATCTTTCAATCCCGATACGATTGATGATAAAAACAAAGTTATTGTGAAGCCGGTAGACAACAGCGGCTCCCGAGGCGTGTCATTGTGCTCTAATCCGACCGAATTCCGGCGTTGCCTGGATTATTCCCTGTCATATTCCGCTAAAAAACAAGTTTTGATAGAGAAATATATGGAAATGGACAGCGTGTCCGCTTCCTATACCGTCCAGGATGGTGAGCTGGTCTTGTCTACTTTTAATGATCGGTATATCCACAAAAGCGCGGATGGGGGGAGCGTAACCTGCCTCAGTATCTATCCTTCAAAGTATCTGGACAGTTATCTTTCCTTAATGAACCAAAAAGTTTGTAGGATGTACAGTCGTCTCGGTGTTCGGAACGGTGTGCTCTCCGTCCAGTTCTTTACCGATGGGGAGTCATATTATGTGATGGAAATGGGGCATCGTCTTACCGGAGGGCAGCACTATACTTATAGCAAGGCGGAGAATGGTATCAGTTCTCTAGATCAACTGATTCATTTTTCTTTAACTGGGAAAATGGCCGACTTCGAGATTGCTCGTGTGGAGAATCCTCATTTCAGGCATCTCTATTGCCATTTGTATCTTCTTGGAAAGGAGGGAACAGTGTCGCGGATCGATGGAATGGAGGAATTAAAGGACATGCCCGAAACGATTCGTTTGTCCCCGATGAAGAAAGTTGGTGACAGGATTGGCAGAGATGGGACGAGCGAGCAGAAAATTCTGGGCATCCACCTGATGTTGTCGAGTCGGGCGGAATTGCCGAGCCTGCTGAGTCGTATTACTGATGTTTTCAAGGTCTATGACGAAGCTGGGAACAATCTCGTGTTACCGTTGGATGAACAGATAAGCATGATTTGAGATATGAAGTACTACACAATGAAAGATACCCGAAACTTCCTGGAGAGCATTGGAATGCCGGGTGGAGACTTGTATGACCTGCCTTTTTCGGAAAAACGTTTCCCGGACGGAGGTCAGTATCGTTTTGAAGTCCCCGGCATCCAAGGCCCCGGGCCGATGAAGGCATTGCTGGAGGCATTGGATGAATTTGGCATTCAAATACACCGTGTCACCCAGACCAAAGGTATTATGTTCTTGACTGATGATGAGATCCGCCAGATGGTTGAATACGCGAAGAGATGGCAAGTCCAGTTGGTTCTTGCCTGTGGCCCTCGCGCAACTACTGACACGTCTGCTTCCGTAAAGACGGAAGAAGGTCAGCGTATGGGCTACCGTCTCCGTGGTGAGGAACAGATCGCACGCGGTATCGAGGAGATCAGGCGTGGCGCCCGCCTTGGCGTCCGTGGTTTTCTCGTATATGATGAAGGACTTCTTTGGGCGCTGGGAGAGGCGCGCAAGTGCGGTTACATCCCGGCGGATTGTCATTTTAAAGTATCGGCCCATAGTGGTCACGGAAATCCTTGCTCCGCGCACGTGCTGGAGACTTTGGGTGCCGACAGTATCAATCCCGTGCGAGACATCCAAATCCAGATGCTCGCTGCAATGCGGGCCGCCATTGATGTTCCTATTGACCTGCATACCGAGAATCCGAAATCGAGCGGCGGATTCATACGTCATTATGAGGTCCCGGATTTCATACGGGTCGCTGCTCCGGTCTATTTGAAGACCGGCGGCTCGGTTGCAGCAAACCATAGTTACGACACCACGGAGAAAGAAGCCCGTCAACGTGCTAAGCAGGTACTGTTGGTGAAGCGGGTGATCGATGAATACTATCCAGAAGCGATTGTTTCTCCCAAATAGCCCCGCCAGATGAGACATCATCAATATAATCCTGATTATCATTTCGTTAAGGAGCCTGTAGACTTTAACAAGTATACAGACCGCAGTCTGCTGCAATATTGCCTGGGTGCCACGATGTATATGCCGGGGACCAAGGATTTCGCACAGGCTATTGAAAATAGGAAGTATCCAGGATTGACTTCAATGGTCCTTTGTTTTGAAGACGCTTGCCCGGAAGAGGAAGTCCCCGCGGCAGAGAAGAACGCCATCCATTTGTTGTCGATTCTAGTAGAGAAGGAACGTGAAGGAAAACTGGACTATAAGGATGTCCCGTTGATTTTTTTCCGGGTCCGAAGTGTAGAACAGTTCCGCCATTTCAGTTCAATGCTCCGTCCTGAACATATCCGTTTCATTACTGGAATCAATTTCCCGAAATTCAATTCGCTGAACGGAGCTGCCTATATGGACCATCTGGTCGAACTGAACAGGCGTTTTGGAGAAGTGATTTATGGAATGCCGATCATTGAAGACAGCCGGGTGGCTTTCAAGGAGACGCGCTTCGAGGAGCTGATGGGCATCAAGCATATTGCAGATGCGAATCGGGATTTGATTCTGAATATCCGGGTGGGTGGAACGGATTTCTCCTCCTGCTTCGGTGTACGTCGCGGCATAAATTATACGATCTATGATATAATGACTGTCCGGGATTGTTTGTTGGATATCTTGAATGTTTTCACCCGTGACAATGATTATACTGTAAGTGGACCTGTTTGGGAGTATTTCCGGGTGAACAAGCGGATGAAATTCCAGGATCTGCCGAAAATGGATATCCAGGATTCGTTGCTCAAACGTACGCCGATTGTGAATGACGCCGTTGATGGTCTGATGCGCGAATTGATTCTAGACCAGGCGAACGGGTTTATGGGGAAGACGTGTATCCATCCGACCCATCTGAACTATATCAACGGTATGCTTGCCGTCACGCAGGATGAGTACAACGATGCCTTGCAGATACTCAATACGTCGGGAGGAGTCGTCAAGGGAAGTAAAGGGATGAATGAGATTAAACCCCATCGCAATTGGGCAGAGAAGATCCTCAAACGTTCAGATGCCTACGGGGTGATTGAGAATGAAAATGAATATGTCAAATTGTTCGGTGTATAGTTTATAACGGTTGATAGCATGGATTCATTGAAAATCACGGACGATAGGAGAGAACAGATCCAGATAGGAAAAGAGTTGTTTCAGCTGAAGAAGTCGTCATATCCTGACGAGAGGGTGAAGTGGATGTATGGCTCAATCGAGAGCCTGATGACAGATGTTCTTAGAAAGTCATTTTCCGTGGAAGATCTGTTTTATATGTCCATATATGACTATTGGTGTTATGGCAATACGATTTCGGAGGAGATTTATTTCCATTTCCCTTTCAAGACGCACGAGGAGAAAAAAAAGTTTATGACGTTCAGGTCACGTCTGAATTATATGAGAATATTGAATCCTCCCAAGTATGCCCATTACTTCAACAATAAGTATGACACATATCTGGTCTTCAAAGATTATTATCTTCGGGATCTGGTCAAGATAGAGTCGGAGGCGGATTATCCGGATTTCCTGGTTTTCGTGAACAAGCATCCGGAATTCGTGGTGAAGCCAACATCTTCACACATAGGTATTGGCGTAAGGAAAATCGTGGTCAAGAAAGAAGACGATTTGAAGCTATTGTTCCAGTCACTGTTGGAAGAAGGACGAAAGAATGCGGAAGACAGTTTCAACAACGACGCGTCGTTCCTTTTGGAAGAACTTATCATTCAGGATGAAAACCTTGCCCGGTTCCATCCTTACTCGGTAAATGGAATTAGACTGACCACGCTCAAGTGTCGGGATGGCGTGAAAATCTTGTATCCCTGGTTCAAGGTCGGCGCGAATAAATCTTTTGTCACGAGTGCCGCGTTCGGAACCTATGATGCCGGCATAGATCCGGAAACGGGTGTGGTTGTTACGGACGGGTATAAAGAGAATGGTGAATGTGATGCCATTCATCCATTGACCAGGATACCGTTCAAAGGCTTTCAGATACCACAATGGGATAGTTTGTTGACCTTGGCCAATACGTTGGCAGATGTTATTCCGGGTGTAAACTACATCGGGTGGGATTTTGTCCTGACCCCCAAAGGCTGGTGTATTATGGAAGGAAACTACACCGGAGACTTTATGTGGCAGATGTTTAATCAGCGTGGATTCAAAGAAGAGTTTGAGTCGTTGACGGGAATCCATATTGAGAATACGTTTTGGTGGCAATTTGATCCTTCTACATCTGAAAAATGATCAGTTCTGAGAATAAGTCACCGGATTTTAAGCGAGTGCTTAATACGCGGGATGTGTTGATGGTTGCCTTCGGCGCAATGATCGGTTGGGGGTGGGTCGTTTCTTCAGGGCAATGGATCCAGACGGGGGGTGCAATCGGCACGGTTATAGGATTCTGCATAGGGGGCATTATGATATACCTCGTAGGACTGACTTATGCAGAATTGACGACAGCTATGCCTAAATGTGGTGGAGAACAGCATTTCAGTTACGCCGCTTTCGGGGCGACGGGTTCGTATATCTGTACCTGGTTCCTTGCCTTGAGTTATATTGGCGTGGTCTGTTTTGAGGCCTGTTCTTTTGCGACAATTATGCAATATCTCATCCCTGGTTTTTTACAAGGCTATCTTTATTCCGTGGCTGGGTACGACGTCTATCTTTCGTGGGTGGCCGTGGCGATCGTCGCTTCCGTCCTGGTTATGTACGTAAACTATATCGGGACGAAGCGTGCCGCGAAATTGCAGAACGTACTCACTTGTATCATAGGCGGTGTCGGCTTGCTTCTTGTCGCCGGTTCTGCCATCAACGGAGATGCATCCAATCTTTCCCAACAGGCTTTTGTCGGGGATGATACCTGGTCTGTCCTGGGGACGGTACTGAAAGTGGCCATCGTGACACCTTTCTTCCTTTTTGGTTTTGATGTGATTCCGCAAGCGGCCGAGGAGATCAATGTCCCGATGAAACGCCTTGGGAAACTGATGGTTGCTTCGATTGGGCTGGCTGTCATCTTTTATGCGATGGTAGTTCTGGCTATCGGGTATGTAATGTCGCCGGAAGATGTGGCCGTTTCTATGCAGGAAACCAGTATGGTCACGGCGGACGCGTTCGCTAAAGCTTTCTCCAATCAGGCCATGACCAAAGTGCTTATTATCGGCGGCCTCTGTGGGATAGTTACTACCTGGAATTCTTTCTTGATAGGGGGCAGTCGCGTGATCTTTTCTATGTCAAAGGCGCATATGCTTCCGGGGAGATTCTCAAAGCTGCATCCTGTTTATAACACGCCTTATGTTGCGATTCTCTTCTTGGGTGCGCTCTCAATGCTTTCTGTGCTGTTTGGCCGGGTTATGTTGGTTTGGATCGTAGATGCGGCAAATTTTGCCTGCTGCCTGGCTTATTGTATGGTTGCGGCTTCGTTCCTGCGGCTCCGTCGCACAAAGCCTGGTCTGGAGCGCCCGTTCCGTGTTAGGAACGGAAAAACGGTTGGAATGCTGGCTACCATTATGGCGGGTCTGATGGCCTTGATGTATGTGATTCCTGGAACAAGCTGTTCCCTGGCTTGGCAGGAGTGGGTCATCGTTGGTGGCTGGGCAATCGTGGGAGTGCTGATGGCCATTCTTAGCAAAAAGCGTTATAAAGACAGTTTCGCCTCGGGGATGGATCTATATTAGTCAGGTTTATTTTTTTCGAATATGTTTATGAAAAAAGCAGCACTACTGATCAGCAGTCTCCTGTTTCTGCTCGCTTCTTTTTTTGAGGCTAATGCCCAAGTTCCCTATTATGGGGCAACCGTCGGGAAAGAACACTTCTTCGGGTATCATTCCTTGAAAGTCCGTCCCGGAATTAACAATCAGAGGACTTATACAACGTTCCAATATGGCGTCAGTGACTGGTTTTCCATCGGGACGGACCTCACTACCGGTCCTAACGAGAAGTTTATTGGTTATTATCTGCGCGTAGGTAAGCGATTCAATCAGTGGTTCAGTGCCGGTATCCAGTCAGCACCGACATTTGATCTTGACAACAGTCATAAGTTCGGGTATTTGAATACCGGTTTCTTTATGAATGGAGACATTACCAGGGACGGGAAATTGTTCTGGACCACAAATACCTGGCATACAGTTAATTCGGCGGGCGATCATACCTTAGATCAGTATTGGTATCTGGCAGGGAAATTACCCGTGGGAGAATACAGCAGTTTCTGGCCCCACATCGGTTTGGTACACTCCTGGTTTTTTGATTCAGATCCCGACTTGGCTGCCGGCTTCTTTTTTGTATATAAGCAGTATAGTTTTTATTTATGGGGGAATGACTTCTTCAAGGAACATCCCAGACTGACGTTGGCCGTGGACTTCACCTTCTAATGCACTTTAATGGGCTTTTTCCTGTTCTTTCATAATAATATTGCCTTTATATCAGACACTTGCATGTCCCGATGTTTTTTCAATACATTCAGGTGCAGATTCTCAAGATATTCAGAAGTGATGCCAGGACAAACGACTCTCTTTGTCAGCGGGTATTACGATGCGGATAGACAGTTTTTTTCGAGTAATAAGCAATAGCCCTGCTGGTTTATATGGGCACAAGCAATAAATATTATAATTATTGTCTCGATTTTATAAAGGGGCTTGCCTGTATCTTCGTTGTGTTTATGCACTGCGAGTTTCCAGGGCGGCTTGGGATTGCGGTCCAGGCAATTGGTCGATTCTGTGTCCCGTTCTTTTTTATGGTGTCTGGCTACTTCTGTTTCAAGCCTACCGGAACCCCGCTGAACATGAAACGGAAAATCGGCCATATAGCCCGGATTGCTTTCCTTGCCTGCCTGTTTTATCTCGGATTCGTTTTAGTTCGGCATTGGGCCTTAGGTTCAGTTTTCCCGGCCCTTACTTGGACGAAGATAGTTAACTGGGTGGTTTTCAATGTCCCCTATCTGGTTGCCGGACAGTACTGGTTCTTATTTGCCCTACTTTATACATATTTGTTCTTTGGGATTTTGGCCCATTTTCGATTGAAGAGATTTGCGTACATCCTGGCCGGTGTTTTGTTTGTAATCTATATTACCCTGGCACAAGGTCTTCATGTGGCTGGCGTCAAGGTGCCGAATATGTTTTACAGGAACTGGTTGGTTGAGGCATTTCCGTTCTTTATGCTTGGCCATTGGATTCACGAATATCAAGACCGTATAACTCTTTCCAGCAGAGTCTTACTTTTTGGAATTATTTGTTTTACCCTGCTTTGCCTCGTGGAGCGATATCTACTTGGAAGGGATTTTGGTGTGAATATTTGCACGATTCCGCAAGTTTTCGCAATGTTTGTATACGGTGTAAAGAATCCGCAGCGCCACGCAAGTGTTCTTCAGCGGCTGGGGCGTGATTGTTCAATGTTGGTGTATATCCTTCACCCTGCCGTGTGGCATTCGTTGGATGGTGTTTATGGGGCTATCGGCTGGTCTTCCAGTATGCCGGCATTGTATTTCCGACCGGTTTTGGTCCTGGGCTTCTCCATCCTTTTCGCCCTTCTGTTCAATTTGATTAAACAACGGGCTTCTGTTCTGTCGAAAACCGCACTATGATTTATTTGGAAACTCCTCTGAAAGAAGAAAGTATCAAAGCGCTTCAAGTCGGGGATGTCATCAGCCTGTCGGGGTATATCTATACAGGCCGGGACGCCGTCCTCCCCAAAATCGTGAAGGCGGCTGAAAAAGGGACATTGGATACGCTGGGTATCGACTTGCAGGGAGCTGTCATCTTCCATACAGCTGTTTCTCCCGCTGGTGTCGGACCGACTTCCAGCAACAAACTGGAGATTGAGAGCAGTTTCGCTCCGCTTTCGAAAGCTGGTGTGAAAATGCACTTGGGGAAAGGCGCCATCTCCCGCGAAACCATCGCCGCCTTGAAAGCGGAAAATGCAGTGTTCGCCGTCATTCCCCCGGTTACAGCCCTGTTGGAGAGCCAGACTTTCTCGCGGGAGGTGATTGCCTTCCCGGAACTGGGGATGGAGGCTTTTCACCGGATCAAGGTCGAGAACTACCAGGCAATCATAGCTGCGGCACAAGGAAAGAGTATCTATGAATGAGACTTTGCAAAAAGTTGCCGACTGCCTGGTACGAGCCGGATCGACATTCCGTCCAGACCAAAAGGAGGCATATCGGAAGGCCATCGCATCAGAAACGAACGGTCAGTCCTGTTGGGTGATGCGCCAGGTGCTGGACAATGCCCTGGTGGCCGAAAAGCGCCTCAGTCCGCTCTGCGATGATACCGGGATTCCCCAC
>JAEEGL014450138.1_pt1 | contig 14486 bp, 9 predicted proteins | sample 9134231 | NCBI WGS metagenome assembly JAEEGL01 (sample SAMN16246548, study PRJNA631951) | gut metagenome | biome: gut microbiome; feature: rumen; material: fiber-attached | host: Bos | place: Iran: Karaj | collected 2018-10
AACTCCTTAACGGAGCTTACACCGAGTATGTAGAGCACAGCGACCATGATAAACGTCGTAAGTGATGTGAACAGGCTTCGTGACAGTGTCTGGTTAACCGCTTCGTTCACTATCTTATCAAGGCTGTCCTTCGTTGCCGCAAGCTTCTCACGGATTCTGTCGAATATAACGATCGTTGCGTTGATCGAGTAACCTACGATCGTAAGTATACATGCGACGAACGTGGAACCGACCGTGATCCTTGCAAGTGCGTAGAACGTTACAACAACAAGCACGTCATGCAGCAGACAGATAACCGAACTTGCACCGAACCTTACATCCTTGAACCTGAACCAGATGTATATGAGCATGAGGATAGTCGCAACAACTATAGCGAGTATCGCGTCTCTTGACATCTCCGATGAGATCGTCGAACTGATCGTCTCTGCAACGATCTTGTCCGGCTCAACTCCGAACTCGCTCTTCATCATGTCATTGAACGCCTCACGTTCCTTAACGTCAAGCGAACGTGTCTTGAATATGACTTCGTTCGAACCGGATACTTTCTGTACCTGAACGTTTGCATCCCCGGTGATCTTCTCGATCGAAGGAACCACCTTTGCATCGATATCGGCAAGTGCCATATCCTCGTTGAACGTAACGTTCGTTGAAGTACCGCCCAAAAACTCAAGGCTGAAGTTAAGCGCATGCGTACCTCTTGCGGAATTGACGATCATCGTTACAATACCTACAAGAATAACGCCGACCGAAATGATGATGAAGATCGTCTTCTTCGAAAGAAAATCGATCTGCTTGAGGCCCTTGGCCTTACCATACCACTTCTCGTCCTTGATACCGAGAGCGTAGAAAGATCTTAATATAAGCTTGGTAACAAACAGAGCCGTGATCATCGATACAACGATACCAAGCGCCAATGTCTGAGCGAATCCCTTTATCGAACCTGTTCCGATAACTCCGAGAACAAGTGCCGCGATAAGGGTTGTAACGTTACCGTCGATGATTGCCGAAAGTGCTTTCTTGTATCCTTCGTCGATAGCCGAACGAACCGATTTGCCTGATGCTATCTCCTCCCTGATCCTGGCAAACGTGATAACGTTCGCATCGACCGCCATACCGATCGACAGGACGATACCTGCGATACCGGGAAGGGTAAGTGTCATATCAAAGAAGTTCAGGCAGAATACCGTGATCAGGCAGTACAGGATAAGTGCGATCGACGATGCAAGTCCGGGTATGAAATATACCGCACACATGAACACTACGATGATCGCAAATCCGATGAGTCCGGCCTTGAGCGATCTGGCGATCGCTTCGGAACCGAGCTGTGCGCCGACAACGTTTGAACGGAGTTCTTCAAGTTCTATCTTCAGTCCACCGATACGGATCGTCGATGCAAGCTGCTCAGCCTCTTCAGCCGTCTTCTGGCCGGAGATCTGTGCCATACCACCTGTGATAGCCGTCTTAACAACAGGTATCGAAGCAGGAGCTCCGTCATAGTAGATCATGATCGTGTCCTGTGTCTTTGCTGCAACTGTCGTGGCATCCGCGAATCTCTTCGTACCCTCGTCATCAAGGGTAAGCTCTACGACATATTCCGTACTTCCCATATCGTTCTTGATCGCGCCCGCACGTGACTCGACAACGTTCGTTCCCGTAAGGACAACCGAACCGTCCGCTATAAGATCGTCTATACTCTTTGTAAGATTACCGTATGCATCATAGTTCTCGTTCCCGTTTGCATCAAGGTGATTGATGAAGTAAAGGCTTCCGGGACGTCCGAGTTCTTCAAGTACCGCGTTTGCATCCGACAGACCGGGAATCTCGATACTGATCCTGTCCGAACCTTCCTTGTACACCTGCGCCTCGGTAGAATAACCTTCAACCCTCTGCTGAAGCTTGTACACGGTATCATCCATATCCTCGGACGAAGGAGTCTCTTCTCCGACCGCCTGATACGTGATGCTGACACCGCCGGCAAGGTCAAGACCGAGATGGATGCCTTTTGCGGATCCTACGGAATCAACCCCGACACCGTTCATGACCATGTAACCGAATGCGGCTATGGCCACAAGTACCGCCAGGAGTGCTATGACTGCATTTTTCTTCTTCATTGCTTTTGTTTCCTTTCAAAACTCTTATATACCGATCAGCTGTCGGCTGCCGCCTTGATCATTACGGCACATTCCACACGCTTTCTCTGAAGCGCGCATCCTATATCATATACACCGTTTATGTCTCCGGTGAAGTTATATGCGTTCGCCGCGCATCCTCCGCTGCAGTAGAACTTCGCAAAACAATTCCTGCATTCTTTCCGCGAATATACGTTGCAGAGTTTGAACTTATCCCTCATCGCGGTATTGGTGACTCCATCGCGGACATTACCCATAAGAAAATCATCCAGTCCCACGAACTGATGGCACGGATACAGATCACCGTTCGGCGCCACGGCCAGATACTCGGTTCCCGATCCGCATCCCGACAGACGTTTGGCAACACACGGTCCGCCGGATAAGTCTATCATAAAATGGAAGAAATTGAACCCCTTTCCTTCCTTTTTGCAGTCGATCACATACTTTGCAAGTATATCATACTGTTCGCAAAGTTTCGCCACATCTTCGGGAGTTATCGCATAATCCTTATCGGGCGGGGCCACAACGGGTTCCACGGATATCTGTTTGAACCCGAGCTGCGCCAGATGCTTTACATCCTCCGCAAAATCAAGATTATGGTGCGTATATGTCCCTCTTACATAATAGTTTGTCTGGTTTCTCGACTCGGCCGCTTTTATAAACTTCGGAAGGATCTCGTCATAACTGCCCTGTCCTCCGCGTCTCGGACGCATCTTATCGTGAACGCTCTTACGTCCGTCTATCGAAAGCACAAGATTTCCCATCTCGCGGTTTGCGAACTCAAGCACTTCGTCGTTAAGAAGCACACCGTTTGTCGTAAGCGTGAACCTGAAGTTCTTGTTGTGCTTTTCCTCAAGAGAACGGCCGTATTCGACAAGTTTTTTAACAACCTCAAAGTTCATAAGAGGCTCGCCGCCGAAGAAGTCCACTTCAAGATTCCGTCTTCCCTTTGACGCCTCTACGAGAAAATCAAGGGCGCGCTTTCCGACCTCAAGGCTCATAAGAGACCTCTCGCCGTGATACTCTCCTTCACCTGCGAAGCAGTATTTGCAGGCCAGATTGCAGTCGTGTGCGATATGAAGGCAGAGAGCCTTTACGACAGTCTCGCGTTTGGAGTGATCCTCGATATAGTCCTCATAAAGGTCTTCGGTAAACAGGCACTCATCCTCGATCAACCAGGCAACTTCCTCATAGGCTTCACTTATATCCCCGGGATCATATCCCGATAACCTGCCCTCAAGATATTCCCTGATATCTTCATACGGAGCCGCCTTTATCGTTTCATCGTCGATCACTTCCCTGACGGTGTGATTTTCGGAGTACTCTTCGAGTGCTCCGACCAGATCGTAAACGATATCATCCACGACGTGAATGCTGCCGCTTTCAACGTCCATGACTATTTTGTAGCCGTTATTTGTATACCGATGGACCAAGGTCCCTCCTATCCTCATATACCAACGAAAAAAGCCCTATCAAGAGCTTTTTTCGCAGGTGACCATATATTGACCGATCTTACTGAGCCTTCTCGCAGCTCTGATTACCTACTGTGCATGAAGTCTTGCATGCTGACTGGCATGATGTCTGGCACTCGCCGCATCCGCCCTTCTTCATAGACTTCTTGAGATTCTTTGTCTGTAAAGTTTTGATATGTTTCATTGTATTCCTCCGAAAAAGATTCTATTAACAATCGTGAGAGATTATATCATAACGCCAATTCTTTGAAAAGACATTTTTATCACTGTGTGAGCGTATACAAAAGCGCAATTATGATTATCGCTATGATTATCGCTATGGCTACGCGCAGAGGCGATATCGGGTATTTGCCTCCCACCTTTCCGGACTGTCCGTTAACAACGAACTGGTACGTCTTATCCTTGTATTTGAATGCGGACATCCATACCGGAAGCATAAGATATTTGTATGTTATGTTGGAAAACTGAGTATTTCCTTTGAATCCTCTGACATGATCGGCATGGTGTTCGCGCATGATCTTGCCCTCGATCGCCGATTTCAGTCTTGCCCTGATGAAGTCCTTCGCCTTCTCCCATGCATCTTTAAGGCCGACGGAATAACGTTCCGCCAGGAATCCGGCAAGATACTCGGGTTTGTATGCTTTATTGTCTTTTGTATCAAAAGGCTCTATCTGGCGCAGCATGGCAACGTTCTGATCTCCCGTTCCGGCAACGAGCTGATCGTCGATGAACTCGTCATAAACACCGCTCGTTCTGTGCCAATCCGTAACGGTGCGCTGCTTGTCGCCCGTTCCTTCCGTACGATCGATGCCGTATTCGGCCGAGTACTCGGTTACCGTATCAGCATCAAATGTCCAGTACGGAAGATATATTCCCTTGAACTTGTCCGCACGTGCGCTTCTCTTGGCTGCGCTCGGAGCGAACCATTTCTTTGACAGCCACTGTGAAAACTTTGCGCCGGCCTGCTGTGCTGTTATCTTAAAGACTACCACACCGTTCGGTGCGAGAGTCTGAACGTCGTTTGCTTCCATTACCTGGTTGGAACCGCAATAAGGACACTCATTTGCCACCTCGAGCGAATCGTAAACTGATACCGCTCCGCAGGATTTACATGTAACGGTCTTCTGTGACACACCCCAGTCGCAGTTTCCGGTAAATTCCGCGGATTCAAAATCCTGTTCGCTCGCCACGGATTCACCCTGCGTGTTCTCCTGAACTATATTTTCTCTGTGATCGCAATACGGACAATACAGACCGCCCGTGGAAGGATCGAAATCCATCGTTGCGCCACAGGCAGGACACTTTCTGTCCGTTTCCTTCATGGTTGAAACATGTTCGGCGTTCATTGCCTCTTCGTAGTTAGCATCTGCCATCGGTGACTCTCCTTATTCTGCCTCGGTATTTTGTGCCGCATCTGCGGTATCGTCTGTCGCTTCCGCGGTGTTTTCCGTCGCATCCGCGCTCTTTGTAAGTTCTTCGTATGAATCTCCCGGGAATTCATCCTCTCCGGGGGATATGAACACTTTGTTCTTTGCCTTGTCGAAGAACGCGACCTTCGTCTTGTCCGAGCCGTATACGCTAAGATCTGAACCCTTAAACGCAGTTACTCCGCCGGACCTTAATATATCCATTACGCTTGCATCAAAATCGTCGAGCTTTGTGCCCGGCTTGTATTCCTTGCCAAGCTTCTCGAGCTTCTCCTTGTCAAGGGGCTTGGGAGGCTCGACCGTCTGATCGATCTCCTTGCCTTCCTGCTGCTCCTCATAAGCCTTCTCGAAATCCTCGGCGGATTTTTTGATCTCTTTACTGTAACCTTCATTGATATACATGAAGAGATCGGTCGGAAGCGCATTGGCTATAAACACATTGAAATCTTCCTCGTAATCGTCGAAATTGTCCTCATTTCCCGTCTCAAAGCAGACGATTGAGAAATTGTACCACTCGGTGATGTTTCCTCTGTCGTTCGTGTTGGTATTGGCATATGTGAGGTTATGCGCCATCGAAGGAACGTAATATCTGCAGAACAGCATATCCTTGTCCTTGAGCGTTATCTCGTACTCATACACCTTTGCCGAACTCTCATAATCCATGTTCGCATATGTGGTGCCCTTACCGATATACGCATAATCGCCTATATCCCCAAACAACTCCTTGTTCTTGGCCTTTGCCAGCGTCTCAAGCTTTGCGGGTGCGATCTCATTGATATCGTATTCGTTCTTAAGCTCAAGCTTTGCTCCCGGATAACTTTGCTGAAGGAGCGGCTCCAGATAACTTCTGGGGTTCTCATATTCGAAATACGTCATGTAATGAGATACATCGCTTTCGTTGCTGCGCCCTTTTCCGGTCTCGCCGAGCTTGTACCAGAGCTTTCTGGCCGACAGGTATGTAAACCTTACGTCGTTTTCCTTCGTTGAAGCCGTATAATTGAGCGATATCGGATAGCGGTCACTGTATACTTCATAATCCTTAAACAGTTCCCTCTCCGTCAGATCTTCGGGAAGAAGCGCCGTAAACACAACATTTCCGGCATCGTCTTTCTCTTCGATGTAATCGTAATATTTTCCTTCGTCGTCTTTGACGGCTCTGTTTGAACTGCTTGCGGGAGCGGCCTCTTCTTCGGTGTTCTCCTCCTCGATGCTCTCCTCCTGTGCGGTAACTTCAGGCGTTTTTGCTGCGGGAGCAACCTCTTTCGTCTCGTTTGCCTCCTTTGTGGGAGCGGGTTTTTTCATGTTGCTTCCAAGCGCCAGGAAAGCGATCACGAGCGCAACAAGAACTACCACAAGACCGATTATCATGGCAACTATTTTGCCTGATGCCTTCTTGCGCTGATTCTCTTCCTCAATCGTCTCCATGACCTCGATCGGATACATGGATACGTTTTCCGCGATCGTCACATCCGTACCGCATCTTATGCAGTGTTCATGAGTATCCTCGAGAAGTGTTCCGCAGTTTTTACAGTATTTCATACATTACCGTCCCTTTCAGTCCACGTCGCTAGTTCCTGAATTCGGAATGATAAAACTCCTTAATATTATCCGATGAAAAACCGTCTTTTTCAAGTTGTTCCTTCTGGAACTTCTTGTTCTTGTTCATCATTGATACGAGCACGCACTCGCCGCTTTCGCGAAGTTTCGCCGCCTCTTCCATAACGCTTGCGACAAACTCCGGATCCGCACCCTTTTCGATGAGGAAAGCATGCTTCCTTCCGGCTCCGGGAACCTGATAATCCTTATCAAGTAGGATCGTGATTATCCTCTCGAACCCGATCGAGAACCCGCATGCGCACACTTTGTTTCCGGTAAATCTGCCGATCATCTCATCGTAACGGCCGCCTCCGGCAACGCTCGATCCGAACTCGTTCATCGTTATCTCAAAAATGGTTCCCGTATAATAAGACATCCCGCGAACCAGAGTCGGGTCAAATATTATGTTAAAATCGGCTTTTTTTACCCGCTCGACACTTCTGATTATACCGGTAAGGCCTAAAGCGCACCCTTCGGGAAGGTGATCTCCGAGCGTCTTTGCAAGCTCTTCGATATATTCTGTTCCTTCGCCCTCTCCGTTAAAAAGTGCCATATACTTATCAACACATGCTTTATCGAACCCGTTCGCGATAAGGTCTTCCCTGACACCGTCGGCACCGATCTTATCCATCTTATCGAGAATAATGAATACCGTATCAAGATCACTCTCATCGAATCCGCTGTATGAAGCCATCGCACGGAGTATCCTTCTGTCGTTGATCCTGACGGTAAAATCGGAAAAATCAAGCTTTCCGAGAAGAGTCGTTGTAGCCGTTATAAGCTCGATCTCCGCAAGATTAGACGGCTCTCCGAGAATATCTATGTCACACTGGACAAACTGTCTGAAACGTCCTTTCTGAGGTCTGTCCGCACGCCACACGGGACCTATCTGAAGTGCCTTGAACGGGGCCGGAAGCTGTGCCGCATTGTTTGCGTAGAATCTTGAAAGCGGGACCGTAAGGTCATAGCGAAGCCCCGAATCGACAAGATCTTCTTCCTTGACATCGGGACCGAGAACAAGCTTCTCGCCTCTTTTGAGTATTTTAAATATCAGCTTCTCGTTCTCTCCGCCCTGTTTGCTCGAGAGGTTCTCTATATGCTCCACTGCAGGCGTCTCAATCGGTGTGAAACCGAAAGTCTTGTATGTTTCCTTTACAAGATTTGTAACGTAATCCCTGATCTGCATTTCTCTCGGCATTACGTCCTTCATGCCTGTTGTCGGTTTTTTGATAAGTGCCATTGTCATTCCCCTTTTACAGTTATTTTTATGAAAACAGAGTTCTCTTTCTGTCGATCATCTCATCGATCCTGTCGATGTAAAGCGCCACATCCTTGACGTTGTCGCATCGTTCTATACGGCCTTCGGGAAAAATCCTTTTTGATATCGTTCCCGCACCCACGGCGGCGATATCGGATACTTCCTCCATGATGAGGATGTTGTATATCCCAAAGTTCTCTCTCTTGGCATAACCGACGTTCTCGAAATTCCCCGCCATGTTCTTCTGCCTGTAGAGATAATACGGCACGAGCGAAAGCAAAGATGCGCATTCATCCGCCGTATCCATCATCTTCTTCGTATTGCGGCTCGTTATGTCCTTGTGCTCCTCTAAAAACGCATGCATTCCCGCGGCACGCTTTATAGCCATCGAATGTATCGTTATACTGTCGGGAGCAAGTTCTTTTATCGCGGCAAATGTATTTGCGACGTCTCTCTCATCCTCACCCGGAAGTCCAAGGATAAGATCGGTATTGATATTTGAAAATCCCTCCGCACGTGCTGTTTCAAACGCCGAATACACATCGTCAACGGTATGTCTTCTGCCTATGATCCGAAGCGTCTTCCCGTTCATTGTCTGCGGATTGACCGATATACGGTTGACGCCGTTCTCCCTAAGGGCCTGCATCTTCTCCGGTGTTATACTGTCGGGACGTCCCGCTTCTACCGTAAATTCTTTGAGCTTTGTCAGATCAAACCTGTCATAAAGGCCTTGCGCCAGATCCGCAAGTTCCTCCGCACTAAGCGTTGTCGGAGTACCTCCGCCTATATAAATACTGTCGCATCTTCTGCCTTTATAATAATCCGCGAAGAAATCAAGTTCCTTTTTTACCGCTTTAAGATAATCCTGTGTACGCTCTTTCCACGAAGCTATCGGATACGATGTGAACGAACAGTACAGACACGTTGTCGGACAGAACGGTATTCCTATGTACAGAGAAAATCCGCCGTCCTCAAGAGAATCTATTACTTCGGCCTCTCTGTGCGCGATACCGGTCGCAAGCGAAATCTTCTCATCGGAACAAAGATAAACGGACTTCATATATCTTGCGATATCTTTGTCCGAAGCACCTTCCCTGATCATCTTCATCGGGACCTTGACGGGCCTTATGCCTGTCATTGTTCCCCACGGAAGCTCTTTGCCTGTCGCTTCCGACATAACCTCGTAAAGCACCTGCTTTAAGTGATTTTTGACCCCCGCCCTGTCTTCTTCGTGATACTGTCTCTCGCGGGTGATAACGCCGCTTTGCGAAGGCGAGGTGACGCGAATGATACCGGATACGGTCGCACCGTCCTTAATATCGCCCGACGAAACATATACGCTCATGCCGTCCGTACTGCCGAATTCCCTGGCATCCGTGACGATACCCACGTTCTCTTCGGGATAAAATGCTTTTATGAGCGAATGAACATCATAGGAATAGCCGGGGCTGTTAAGTATTGCCTGCATATTTAAGTATCCTTCGGGAATCTCGAAAAACGGCCCAGTACCCCCATAGCCTTAGGCACAAAAGGGGTTATACGCCTTTTCGCTGCCGATGGTGGATGATTCGCCGTGACCGGGATATACTTTGACATCCTCATCGAACGTATCGATGAGCATATGAACGCTTTCCATTATCCTGCTTTCGCTACCCGTCGGAAGATCACACCTTCCGATGGAGCCGCAAAACAGAGTGTCTCCCGTAAAGAGCCACTTCATACTTTCGACATAAAAACAGCAGCTGCCCTGCGTATGGCCGGGAGTCGCATAAACCTTGAATCCTATTCCGGCTATATTAAGCTCCTGCCCGTCGGAAAGCGAAACGTCAACATCGACCGTATACGGGCGGCGGATCTGATTGGATGCGTTAAGATCCGCATCGCCGCAAAGAGCCGCTTCCTCCGCAAGCGCATATACCTTTGCGCCCGAAAGTTTGGTAAGTTCATGTACACCCATTATATGATCGAAATGTCCGTGAGTCAGAAGTATGGCACGGACATTCAAGCCGTTTGATGAGAGTTTCTCGTAGAGTCCGTTCTTGGCCGGATCTATGACAACGGCATCCTTTGTGTCTGCATCGTAAACGAAATAACAGTTGGTCTCGACCATTCCGAGTACCATCCTTCCGACTTTGATCTCACCCATCAGCCTGCCGTCCTTTCTATATCCATTATTCCGCTTATTCCGCGGATCTTCTCGATAACTTCCTTAAGTTCTTCCTTGCCCGATGTCGAGAAGGAAAGTTCTATCGTTGCGGTGCCCTGCTTGCTTGTCCTGACGTTCATGTTGAGTATGCTGACACCTTTATCGCTCAAAAATCTTGTCAGATCAAGGAGAAGACCCTGTCTGTCCTCTGCGAATATGCGTATTCCGGTCTCGTACTTCTCATTCTCCGTCTCGCCTTCGTCACGGTCCCACACTGCCTCAATGAGCCTTGCTCTCTCATCCTCAGGCATGGAGATGACGTTGACGCAGTCGGTCCTGTGTATCGATACGCCTCTTCCTCTCGTGACGTAGCCTACTATCTCGTCGCCCGGTATCGGACTGCAGCATTTGGAAAATCTCACCGCAAGGTCCTCGGTGCCCTGAACGGCAACACCGCCGTTGCGCTTTACTGTAAGCTTTCTGTGGCTTGCCGCTTCCCTGACATCCTCTATGATCTCCTCATCCGACATGATATGGGGATGATCTCTGTCGTACATCTCCTTCATGCGGTTGACGATCTGACCTTCGCGAAGTCCACCGTGGCCTACCGCCGCCCTTACAGCATCCCAGTCCCTGAAGCCGTACTTCTGCTGTATGGCATTCATATACTGGGGAACCATGATGATCGAAGGATCGACACCGTTCGCTTTACAGAATGCGAGCAGCATCTCTTTGCCCTTCTGTATGTTGTCTTCCTTGAGTTCGTTTTTGAACCACTGATTTATCTTGGTCTTGGCCTGATTGGATTTGACGATATTGAGCCAGTCACGGCTGGGGCCTCTTGAGTTCTGGCTCGTGATGATCTCTATTCGATCACCGTTCTGGATCTTGTAGTTGATCGTGGCAAGCTGGCCGTTGACGCGGGCGCCGATCATCTTGTTGCCCACCGCGGAATGAATGGCGTAAGCGAAATCTATCGGATTCGACCCTGCCGGAAGTGTCTTGACATCTCCCGTCGGCGTGAAACAGTATACGGTGTCGGAGTATAGCTCAAGGTCTGATTTTAAAGTATTTAGGAACTCTTTGTTATCGGACAGATTGACCTGCCAGTCAAGGATCTGTCGCAGCCAGCTCATCTTCTCGGCCTCGGATTCTTCGATCTTCCTGCCGTCGGAACTTTCCTTGTACTTCCAGTGTGCAGCGATACCGTACTCGGCGGTTTTGTGCATCTCGTAGGTTCTTATCTGTATCTCAAACGGACGTCCCGTAGGCCCGATAAGAGTCGTATGAAGGCTCTGGTACATGTTGGGCTTGGGCATTGCGATATAGTCTTTAAAGCGCCCAGGAATGGGCTTATACATCTCATGTATGACACCGAGCGCGGCATAACAGTCCGGGATCGTATTAACGATGATCCTGACCGCAAACAGATCGTATATCTGATCGAGAGTTTTGTCCTGATTGAGCATTTTGCGGTAAATGGACATGAAATGCTTGACGCGGCCGTCAAAAGTGGCCTCGATGCCGGCATTTGTGATATGTTTTGAAACTTCATCCACTATCTCGGAAACGTATTTCTCGCGTTCCGATTTTCTGATCTTGATCTTATCGACAAGATCGTAATAAACTTCCGGTTCAAGGTATTTAAGAGACAGATCGTCAAGTTCGACTTTCATCTTCGATATTCCGAGACGCTGTGCCAAAGGCGCATATATATCCATCGTCTCTCTTGCGATCTCGATCTGTCGCTGTGGCGGCTGATACTGAAGGGTTCTCATGTTGTGAAGCCTGTCGGCCAGTTTTACCATGATGACTCTAATATCCTTGGCCATCGCAAGAAACATCTTACGAAGGTTCTCCGCCTGATATTCAAGCTTGTCGTCGTTGTATTTGATCTTCTCGAGCTTTGTGACACCGTCGACTATAAGCGCAACGTAATTGCCGAACTGGTCCCGAAGTTCCTCGTCGGTTATGACCGTATCCTCAACGACGTCATGAAGTATGCCCGACACGATCGTCTCTTTGTCGAGCTGCAGTTCCGCAAGTATTATAGCTACCGAAAGGGGATGGATGATATAGGGCTCACCGGATTTTCTGAGCTGGTTCTTGTGAGCCATATAGGCCAGTGTATAGGCCTTTTCGATAAGTGAGATATCATCGGAAGGGTGGTATTTTTTGACGCGCGAAATGAGCTCCTGATACAGCTGTTCAGGACTTTGATTCTCCTGCAGCGCTTCAAAAGCGCCGTCGTCCAGTATCAGTTCAGTCATCTTGGTCTCTGCCACTTACGTTACACTCCCAAAAATCCTGCGATTATCTTCTCTTCCGCTTCTTCCTCGGTCAGACCGAGTGTCATGAGCTTTATTATCTGCTCTCCGGCGATCTTTCCTATCGCTGCCTCGTGAATGAGATTGGCATCGACGGACGATGCCGAAAGAGCCGGCATTGCGTTTACTTTGCCGTTATCGGCAAGGATCGCATCACACTCCGAATGTCCCGCGCATCTGACGTTTCCGTTAATGACGGATCTGTATTCCTGCACGGAATCACCTTTTGCGACACTTCTCGATACAAGATCGACGCTGGAATCCTCACCGTCAAGATCGACCTCGAAATCGGTCTTCGCTGTCTCGTTCCCGTCGGTCATTATACTCTCGTGTATTATGAGCTTCGCATCCTTTGAAAGCTTAGCCCGTGTCTGTCTTGTCGTATTATCGACGCCGCGAAGCTGAATCGTCTCCATTTCGAGAATGGCGCCTTCCGCAAGTTCCGCATAGGTTACGGGATCTATAACGCGCGCACCGGTACCTTCTCCTATGCCGATGTGCTTCTCTTTGTAAACGACACGCGAATTATCTTCAAGGAAAAACCGGTGGATACCGTTGTGATTCGAACCTTCCTCGGAATCGGTGTGGACGCCGCAGCCTGCGACTATCGTCACATCGGCACCGCTCTGAATGTGAAAATCATTGTATACCAGATCTTTTACGGCACTCTTTGTAACGCATGCGGGAATATAAACGGTCTCGCCTTTTGCCTTGTCGGAAATGTAAATGTCGATCCCGCTCTTGTCTTCTTTTCTGACTATACGGATATGGTCACTGTTCTGAAAGCTTATGCACTCGCCGTTTTCGCGAAGCGAATATGCCCCGTCAAATACCTTATCCCAGTCGGTTATCTCTTTTAATATCTCTTCGGTTATCTTATCCATATCTAGAACATCTCATTGCCCTTGGGGCAGTATGCTTTGTCCTTTCCCGAAAGAAGCTTCGGGAATATCTCGTCACGGCTTCCGCTCTCGGTGACTACACCGTCTCTTATCACGACTATCTCATCCGCGATATCAAGTATCCTCTCCTGATGGGATATGATAAGAAGAGCTCTGTCTTCTTCCTCTTTGAGCTTTTTGAAAGCATCGATAAGACTCGTGAAACTCCACAGGTCTATTCCTGCCTCGGGCTCATCGAATATGACGTATCTCGCATCCCTTGACAGCACCGTGGCTATCTCGATCCTTTTCATCTCCCCGCCGGAAAGGCCGGAGTCCATCTCTCGCTCCATATAATCTCTCGCGCACAGGCCGACTTTCTCGAGAATGCGGCACATCTTCATCTCCGGCATTTCGGATCCCGCTGCGGTTTCCATCAGTGTGCGTACCGTTATCCCCTTAAAGCTTACGGGCTGCTGGAACGCATACGCTATGCCGTGTTTTGCCCTGTCGGTTATCGACATCCGGGTTATGTCCTCATCATCCAGGAATATCTTTCCCGAACTGGGGATAAACAGTCCCGCGATGAGCTTTGCGAGACTGGTCTTGCCTCCGCCGTTTGGACCCGTTATAACCGTAAGTTTCCCGGGACTTATGGAAAGCGTGACACCGTTTATCAGGTTTTCTTTGTCAGGCAGATCAAGCCTGACATCTTCAAGTTTAAGCATTGTCCGTTACCCTGTTATAAAAAATAACCCCAAGTTTTGCTTCGCAATACCTGAGGCTCTTTTGTTCATGGCATATGGTTATAGCAGCTCGTAGGGGAATCGAACCCCTGTTTCCGCCGTGAGAGGGCGGCGTCTTAACCGCTTGACCAACGAGCCGTACTTGACCATATTATATTAATCGGAACAAAAAAGCAAGTAAAATCTCAAATTATAAAACAGAATACCCTATCAGTTGAAATACTTGATCAGGTATGCGGGAAGCATTACTTTTCCGTCACCCTTGATAAGCTTGCCTATCTCAACGGTAAACGAATCCGTAGTTGTTTCGGATGTTTCCGGAGCTTCTTTTGCTTCGGGAGCTTCTTTTTTTTCGGGAGCCTCGGTTTCCTGTTTTGTGCTCTCCTCCGCCTCTGTCTCCGTTGCGGCACTCTCCTCGCCTTCCGCTGCCCCCTGGGCTTCGGCTATCGCTTCGTTTATCGCATCTATGATCTCCTGAGGAACCACATAATCTTCATCCGGCTC
>JAEEGL015536478.1_pt1 | contig 14486 bp, 13 predicted proteins | sample 9134231 | NCBI WGS metagenome assembly JAEEGL01 (sample SAMN16246548, study PRJNA631951) | gut metagenome | biome: gut microbiome; feature: rumen; material: fiber-attached | host: Bos | place: Iran: Karaj | collected 2018-10
CATTCTAGCAGGAGTCAAAATGAAGGTTAATGAATTAGCAGTAAGCGTAAGCTTTAACTAATCCAGCTCTTGCAAGAAGAGACTTTGCGCTAGTTTTAGCATTGTTTTTTTGATCCATGATTTATCTCTAGGAATCCTCGAGGAGTGGCTATTCATACACACGGAATCCTTCCATCAAATCCAAAATTCACCCCCATGTGTAATGAGATTATAATTATTCACTATAAAAATTCAATTGAAGAAAAAAATCTGACTTTCTTCAAATCTCCCCCAACCCCTCTTTATCAAGAGGGGCGACTTATTTTTCCTCTTTTTTTCCTGTGCTCCTCTTTTAAGGGGAGCTGCCGAAGGCTGAGGGGTTTGAAATACATAAAATCCCTCTCGGCTACGCCGTATCTCCCTTTAAAAAGGGAGAACAAAATTCCTCCTTGATAAAGGAGGAGGACCGCGAAGCGGTGGAGGATTTCCCTACCCTCTCACCGAGCAAAATTCAACATATTGGCTAGCTATTTTCTTTAATTCTTGAAGTTCTACTCACGTAAACGGCTCCCCTACAAAATTTGGATCCAACGTTTCTTCTGGTAAATAATTCTGCAAATACCAAGCCTTAATTCCTTGTAAATACATTCCCATTTCTTCTAAATCTTCCTTTTCATGAAATCATTTTATCAATGTAGAACGATATTCATAATCCACTACCCCACTTTTTAGAAAGTCTAATAATTCTTTATAATTCTCCAAAAAATCTCAAAATTCTGATACTCATGATCGTTTTTCATAGTTTGAAAGTGGTCATTTCAAATCCACTGCCACATAGTCCAAAATTCAGTCTTCCACCATTTTCTTTACTAACTTCGCATCACGTCCGTTAGTATCTAGCTTCACACAAAATCACATCTTTTTAATCTTCTCAGCAAAATCGTATAAATCTGGCTGAATTGTAGGTTCTCATCAGCAGATACTTACTCAGTCTATCAACCCTTTTCTCTGCTGCAGAAAATTGAAAATTGCTTCTTCAGGGATTTGCTGATTACGATAACGAACTATCAACTCTGGAAGTACAGCTTGTGGATTATAACAAAACGGACAGCGGAATTGACATCCTGCTGTAAAAACTATACTTGCTACTTTTCATGGATAATCAACTAATGTGGTCTGCTGTATTCCCGTTATCTGCATCTCAATTTTTATATTTTATTCCATAAAGTTTGTCATTACACTACACAATTCCTTAGCATGTTTTCACCAAGAATTTCTATAAAACACTTTCACACAAAAACGCATTTCTTTTGGATCTGTATCTCCTTTACAGTAATAAGTATTAACCAATTGATTAGGTTCATCACTATTTTTACAATAAATACCATACACACGTAGTATCCTATAAAATTCAATCCCTGATCATCATAACAAATCTTCCAAATTTCATGTCGCTATCACCCCTCATGAATAATATGGGTATGTTCATGAAAATGAAATTTTACATTCATCTCTATCAGCTTCTTCGCCCTCACTAAAAAACACATTCATATCATCATAAAAATTAATATCTCATGTTAAAAAATCCGCATAAACATATGAATCATTACTAGCTCATGTTGTTCATTGTTTTATTACATATATTCAAGAACCAAAATTTATATTTCACGTACCTCAATATATTCGATGTTTATCTTTCTCTCCAGAATATTTTCTCCAATTCGTATCTCTCATATTATATACCATTTCCACTCATTCTCTAGCTAAATTCGTAGCTATCACATCTAATTTAGTATTATTCATAAACACAAAAGCTCTATTTATCCCAAGGATTATTCATACGACCATTATCGCAAAGATTGTACAAACAATCATTGTTTCAACTAACGTAAATGCATTTTTTTTGAGCTTTAATCTACTCATAACCAACTAAAAAGATAATTAAAATCTAAGCTTCACACAAAGACACAAACTAATATTGCATATTCTTCAATAAAAATTATAGTACAAAATGAAGATAATAAATCAATATTTATTTCTTTGAAAATATGATGGATTGGATTTGATACATAATTCTTGCATGATACATCGCTATAACTTTTTGGGCAGTTCTAATGTGAATCGACAAAATGGCGAAAGTAATTATTTGAAATTATTTAGCATGAATCACATGTTTTGCTTTTTGAAACTTAATTCATCAACGAGTAAACCGACTTATGAGTTCTCCTGATTCTATATTCATCTGAATCTCTTATTCAAAATATGCAAGTTTTCTATCAGCCTGACAATTAACATTTGTTTTACTATTATTTGCATGATTAATTTGGCTAATTTACACATGCTGAAGAATCCAAGTTTCATTTAGCACCCATGCATCTACCGAAAAATTATATTTCGTAATACTTATACCCATCACAGTATTGAGTTTCATAATAGGCCCATATATAGCCCTTACTGCCAACGGAATTCAAGCGATTTGATTTATAGAAAATAGCCTATCCAAAACTTTCTGATTTTTAGTTAACTTTATCAACCATCTTCCTTTCTGGATGTTTATAAACTGAATCATATTCATTATCATTTCTAGCCATATAAACTTCAAAATATCATTATCTGCTAAAGCTACCAAAATGCCAGACGGAATATAAAAATTCTGACCAAAAATTTGCGAAATTTTGAAAAATAAATATAATTAATGTAGGGTTTTAATTCCTACGCACATATTTGATGAAAGTAATGTTTCCTCAGCATATAAAAAAATGATTCTTTTCTTGAGTAGCTTTTTCAATTATGTGATTTTCCATTAGCTTCATACAATTGGTAATTTTAGCCATTTGAATCGTTTTTGCACTTGGAACATTCTCAGCTTTTAGTAATGCTGATGCAAAATGACTTTGAATAATTACTGCTGGAATTATCTTTATCATTTTTATAGTAATTGCTTTTTTCAATGTCTCAGAACTAAGTCTCCTTGCATTCATTGCAAAAAAAATAAAAGATACATTTTTAGATGTCCCAAAAAAATTTCAAAACAACTACTCAAAAATAGATCCAATTGAAGTTATCATACAAAAATCCAAGCAAGAAAAATGAAAACAAAGAATCGAAATTAAGGAATGACTAGATATGTCAAAAGTATCAGACATAGAAAAATGAGGAATTCTATAATCAATATTCCTACGAATCTCCTAAATTTCTCTTGACTACTTATTATAAATTTCTACTATGAAACTAGTTTTACTTTTTCATAAACATAAATATGCCAAAATCTACTTTCGACAAAAATGTGAAAAAAGTTTCTGCAGAACTTGATAAAGTTGCAGATGATGTAAAAGACACAGCCGAAGACATTGGAAATCGATGGAGCAGATCTACTGTTGAAGAAAGAATCACTATGATTGTAGGAGCTCTTTTATTAGTTCGAGCTTTATTCGCTTTAAGAGCTTTTTTACGATGAATAATCTTGCTAACTCTATGACTTTTATCTGTATCTGGTTTCTTTGACCGTCCATTGAGAGATTTTATTCATTACTGCAAAAAAGAATTCTGAAGTAAAAAATCATCTCCTGAAGCAAAACCAACTGCAAAAAAAGCAACTAAAAAATCTAAATAATTAAATTTCTTCAATTAAGAATCCTGAATTATATCTATAATTTAGGATTTTTTATAAATCTCATATTTCAAACAAATATATCAAAACTTTATTATATATGGCCTTCTTTGATTCTGAAAGTCATTTTTTACTTATCGCATTTCTAAACATAGAAATCAACTTTGTTTGATATTTAGATTTTCAATACTTTTTATAAATAACATCAATTATTTTATTGAATTTATCCACCTTCTTCCAATCTGATACTGTCATTTCATAGTCTGGAACATAAGGTATATACTGTTCACTTGGAGTTCATCCCAACTTTAAAAATGCATCTCTATCTACGACTACAAAAGCATCCGTAATTAATTTTCTAGATCATTGAGACAAAACCTTTCACGAATATACCATAGCCGAGCTAGCTCCAGCATCAAGGAACAATGCATTATAACATCCAAAATTTTCCTTTAAATACTTTGCCATATCCCAAACACCTATAGTTCCAATATATCACATATAAATAGTTTCTCAGTCCTGCGTCGAACAGATAAAATTTCTATTTCATTTTCATGTCATCTTACTATCTATATATTTTGAAGATCATGCCGTTACATTATCTCATTCTATCAATAATACAGGGAAATTTGAAATTCAAAAATATAAATCTCCAATACGATCAGAATTTATATTACTCTCTAAACCAACATCTGATTCACTAATTTTATTCTGAACAAACAACGGACTTCCATCTTTCATAAATCAAAAAATTCATCTTACACTTGTATCTGGCCAGAATTGACTATAACTTGCACCATCTCACTGAAAAATTCTTTCATAATAACTCACTGTATCCGAACAATTTGAGTAATCTTTTGGACAAAAAAATGCTCAATTTATAGATGAAATTCATCATACTTTTTTTGTAAGTTCCTGAATCGTTTCTCATCACTGTTTAGCTACCGATGAAACTACGAAATGTTCTCAATCTAAGATAACCTTTATTACCCTAATTGCATGTCACCCACGGTTTTCTATCAAAATTTCTTGATAAGCTAAAGCATAATTTCAGATTATTCAAAGCAAAATAATTAACATAAAAACTGTGAAAATATGACATAATAATTTAAATTTTATGATAAATATTTTCATATTTCAAAAATAAAATATAAATTATACTTTATAGTAGGATTTTATCACAATAAATTCAAGGGAAAATAATCCATAAAAATTTGCATTTTCATTCATTTGTGATTATAATCATTATGTAGTTCAAATTTTACTCTCTATCGAGATTTGTTATGAAAAAATTGAAAATTAAAAGAAACAAAGAAAAAAAATTAATCTGAATTAAATTAAGATATTATATAGATTTTGTAATTTTGCTATGCTGTGGAATTATCGCTTTCAACATCAATCCCTCAAATAACGAAAAGAACAACAATACATACTCCAACAAACAAATTATGACATATATTTTCCACGATTATGCATGAAATGAATATATAATGAACGATAAAATTCATTGAGCCCCTAATTCTCGAGATTACCTTTTTGATAATGAAGTACCTGATGATCTAAAATGAGAAGAACCACAATTTACAGACTCTGTATCTTTAGGAGATCCTAGTTGATACAATGACGAAAACGATATTAATTGAACCAAAGATAACCAAGTTTCTTTCAACGACATAATAAACGAATTATGAATTGAAAATGAAAATTCTGACTCAAATAAATTAGTAATAACCATCGGAGATTCTAACGGAACAGAAAATGAAAATAATAATTATATTATTAAAGAGCAGCTTCAATCCGGAAATTCTATTTCTTTAATCATCGAAAAGATAGATAACTATAATACGGATGAAATTTCAAATGAAATCGAATATAACAACACAATAAACGACGATGAAAATATCGATGATGAAAATGATGAACTACTGTCTGCAAAGGCTTTTTCATTCACAAAAGAAGGTCGAGTTTTACCAATTCTAGTTTCTCGAACTGATTTACATTTTAATAACAGTGCTATCAGTTCAAATTGAAACAACATTACAACAGCATCTAATGATGAATCTACAATTATTCCAAATTACGCAAGCTGTATGACTCCTCGATGATATAAAATCCACCACTGAGAAAGTGTGTTAGCATACAAACAAATGGACAATGCTCCAGATATTTGTAATATTGAAAGGAGATTCTGTTGGAAAGGAAAATTATCTGGGACTTATACTCAACAATGATGTTCCATTAATAAAAATTACACATATGAAGAATGGGGGAATGTTAAAGTCACAGATAACTCAAACGATTCCAAATGAAATATTAGACAAAATTCAGACTGATCCGTTACTGTAAAAAATAGTGAAGTTTGACATTCATACATTTCCGATGCTCCAAACAAAACATATTCAGACTATAGTGAAACATACAATATAAGAGAAGAAAATCCATGAATTGAGCAAACTACCAGACCTCATCCAAGTTGCACTACTCCATGGTGAGAAAAAGTTAAACACTGAGATTTTGTACAAGCGTTTAAACATGAAAATTGATTCAGTGATGCACCATGTGAAGCTCAAATTCGCTTATGTTCACTTTGAGAACTAATGTGAACTTATACCGAATCTACATGTAAAACTCGAGATTCTTCATTTATAGACCGAGTAAATGGCTCTCCATCATGGCAAACATATTCAAAAGAAAAAATTGAACGAATCAAAAAACAAATAAAAAATGAAAAAACTTACTACGAAAATACTCGTAAAAATGCAGAAAAATCTACTAATAGTGATGCCTTAGACAGAATTCTATATATATTAGATCAAGATTAATTCTGAAAATTTTTTTCATAACACTTAATCAACTCTGGTAATTTTATAATTTCATCATCATCTGCCCTCTTATTTCGATGTTTTTTCCCACATTTTGAACAAACAAATAGAATTTTATAATCTGAATTTTTTAATTGATATTCTACAGGATACATTACTCATTTACATGTCGCAGACCTATCTCCTGGCACATCTCAATCTACATGTAAAGAAGCAAAACAATATGGACAATGATTCCTACACGTTTTAGATGCTAAAGGAATTTTCTTTCCACAATTGACACATATAAATGATTCATTTATCTTTTTCATAACTAAGTATTTTATTCAAAAAAAGAACCAAATAGCCGTAACCGAATAGATCTCTCCCCCAAAGTCGTTAAGGTGGGTAGCTCGCATCTTTCTAGGAAAGATGATACCGGCTCCCTGGAGCAGAGTGGGAAATTTGATACAATACCCGATTTCGCACTACTTAGTCCATTTTCAATATATATAAAGTTTTTATAATTTCAAGAAAATAAAAAGAGTAAGTTTCAATACCAGAATTAAAAAACTGCTTTTATATTTAGAACTTTGTAAACTTTGGATATAATCTTACCCGCACTTTACCTATTAAATCCATATCTCTAACTATATAATTTGCTCACTCATAACATTCTATTCAGAAACAACATAATGAATCTGTTGTCCTTCATCTATTATCTCACATTACAAAATATCATCATTCTACTTTAAACTCATCCTTACCACATGTAGCATTAGTTTGAAGTCATCATGGCAAATATGGTTCTGGTAATCTCTCACAGTTATTTCATTCAGAATCAACCACTAAAGAGCCAGATGGCATATTATTTGAACAAATATAAACTTCTCCATCTTGAAATTTTACAGTCTCCCCAGGTAATCAAATAATCCTTTTTATATATGGAGAAGTTTTTCATGGTGCTACAAACACTATCACATCTCATCTCTCAAATGCCCCAAAACGTTGAGTAATTTTTTCAACAATAATCCAATCTTTCTGATAAAAATTTGGAACCATACTAGATCATATCACCGTATACGGAGTTGCTATAAATAGTCTTATAAACAAAACTATTCAAAATACTAAAATCAAAAAAACCAACAAATCAAACACTTCTGCCCAAAATTTTTTATTTTTTCTCCAAAACGATGACATATTGATATATTTAAAACTAAATCACAATTCTTTTAAACAAAATACTACACACGCACGAATTATATGAGAATTATTTAAAAAAACAAGTCAAAAAAAGAAAAAAACTGAGTGCAAAAAAATCTTAAATCTCACACTCAGCTATATCTAATCTATTTTATACTAAATTTAGAAAGGCATTTCTTCGTCGATTGGAGCTGGTTCTCCACCTTCTACTCCGAAACTTTCATCTTCTCCTCACTCTCATTTAGAGTCTAAGAAAATGAAACTATCTACTATAATTTCTGTAGAAAATTTATCAGCACCTTCACTGTCTTGCCATTTTCTAGTTCTAAGTCTACCTTCTACATAGATTCTTTTACCTTTTACTAAATACTTCCCCAAAACTTCAGCACCTTTACCATAAGCAACACATCTATGGTATTCTGCATCCTCCATAGTGTTTCACTCTTTATTAGTGTACTTTCTATTAGTAGCCACAGTAAAATTTACAACAGGAGTTCATGTTGTTTCAATCGTCTTAACTTGTAGGTTATTAGTAGCTCTTCAAATGAGCATAACCTTATTCAAATCCATTCCCATTACATAAGAAATCAGAATATAAAACGCCTATATAAAAGGCTTCATTTTCTATGTAATAATATTTAATAAAAAATCAAATCTTTTTTTTACAAAAATGGTCAGATAAAAAATCTGACCAAAATATACCATAAACTCTACACATTTACTATCACTCATCATCATTTTCGGATTCACTACTTAATTTTGCTTTTATAGAAAAGAATACAATCACTCATCACATAATTAATAATCACGAAAATAAAATTATCAATATTATCTTTAACCATAATGGAAATCATCAACTATTTTCTTGATTGGAAGATGTATTTCACTGTGATTTATTATAATTATCTGTAATAACTTGTGTATTATAACCACACTTTTTTGTATACATAGAGACATCAAAATAATCAAAAATATTACAGAAAAACAAAGCAAAATCTGATTCATCATATCAAATTTTATTTTTTCTATTTTCTTCTAATATAATATCCCAGATTTTTTCCAATTCTTTTGCCTTTTGTTCCTGTGTATACGAATTCATATTCTCATCAAAATCTTTGAATTTTTCTTCAACCTCACGTTTTAATGATCCCTGTCTATCTACCAATCCAAGTATTTCTCTTTTATTTTTTTCATAAGCACTTATTCACACTGAAATAACCGTATCTTCATCGGACAGACGCAGAATAATTGATTCCAATAATTCTTTTTGGTATTCATCCACCTTAACTCCTTTTTCTCCCTTCTCTTCATTTATTGTATTAATTAAAGATGCAACTTCTATTTTATCATTAAGACTTTTACGTAATCTATCCAAAGATCTCTTAAGATTCGTATTGCCTACATACGAATCTTCAATTCAATTAACCAAAATTGTAATATCATCATAAATTTCCTTTTTCTCATCATCTAATCATAAAACAATTCATTCAAATGTAACATAAAAGTTTTTAAAAGTCAGCTTACCATTATGAGTAAAATATACACTTCATACAGTACTTTCATAATCTGGTTCATAATTTATTTTAGCTATTTTATTACACTGAACATCTCTATCATCATCTGTTTTACCATTTCCATCAGAATCCGTGGATATATCTATATCTACAAAACAATCCTCTCAAGAATCATTATTTATATACATAATAAGTGTATCTTTCATCTTCGCATTTAAGAATATTTCTGGATGTTCATTCGTTAATGTAGTTTCCGGAATTGTAATCATATTTATTCAAGGAGCTATTTGTCAATTCTGTGAATTATTTGATGTTTTTACTAAAAATCAAGTAGTAACCTCAATTCCATACTTATTTTTTAAATATATAGATACATTATGATTTCAATAATTTTCGTACTTCCATACAGCATAATCATTCTCCGTAATCGGTGTTTTTGAACCTCAGGTTAATTCATTTGGACTTATAGTAGAAATATAAATTCTTCTAAATTTTGTCTTTCATGATTCACATTCTGACTTTTCAAAACAAAGTTCTTTTTTTTGCATTATTCATACACTCAAATCCCTAAATATAACAGTATTTCAAATAGAGTTATACAAAAGAACGGGTCTTATTCCATTTTTAACAAAAATTGTCGCTCCAACTGTCTGTCATAACTTTCCTCTATATTCTACTCCCGCTCTTGGAGCAATTCAATCTTCATAGGCATCAGTGAACGTATATGTTACCACATCTTTTTTCGTTACCAAATCCCATGTACCATCTCATGTAAAATCGTAATAAAATGTCCTATCTGTACTAAAATCTTCATCATCCGATGATATTTTCGAAGTTATCGTATAAGTCACTTCATCTCCCACTTGAATATTATTATGATTTACTTTCAAAGTCACAATAGGAATGGCAGAATTTTCACATACAGCAGGAATATATAAAGAAGGATTGCTTGCTAAGTAACCATCACTATTTATCATTCCCCCATCATTATCATACACCATAACACCAAATTTATATTCTCATGCTACCTTAGGTATAACAAAATAAACATAAGGCACTTCTAACCATGTTTCCTTGTACTCCAATATTCTATCTGGATCATCCACATTATAATAATAAAACTTCAATCTAGATATATTTCAATCCGAATCTGATGCATCAACAACTGTCACTTTTATAGTAATATTACTACTTCCAGAACAACCAAATATTTGCTGAGCTGGATTAGCTGTAGGTGCGAATCAAATTGTACTTGAATTATCAGATAATTGAGGAGAAGTAAGTACCAAACTTCTTATCTTTGGAAGTGCATTCTTAACTTTAAACCATATCGTAACCTTATCTTGTTTTCATAAAGGATCTTTTACAGTGAAATTAACATAATGACATCATTCTTCATTAAAACTGGTTGTAAACTGATTTGCTATTTTTGATTGATCAACTCACAATGCTGACTCTTTTTCAAAAACATATTGCAACCCATTTGCCGTTCATTTTGTATTAACAGACTTTGATGGATTTATCGTAATTTTAGCATATCTATCCACAGGATAAGCCATCTCATCATGAGTTCTTCATAACTCATCTTTTATTGTACAAGTATCCGATGACTGAACATAAAATCACTCATCATTAACAACATCATATGCTGCAATCGGTTGATCTATTTCTCATATAAAAGCCTTTTCCTGCACTGTATTTGCATCTCCATCCTGATCAGTTACTGTTAATTTAACAGAATAAATTCCCCTTTCTCAATATCTGTGCTGAACATCTGTCGCACTTTCACTTTCAATTGGAGTAGAACCATCTCAAAAATCTCGCACATAATTCCACACCTCTCTATTTACCGTAGATTTAAACTGCATTATTTTTCACCATGTTATAGGTCACGGTATAAGTTTAATCTCTGGCCTAAGCGTAGAGTTAACTTCTATATCTTTAGATATAGTTGAAGATTTTCAATATTCATCTGTAGCCGTTAGTTGTACTGTATGTACTCACTTTTCATTAAATCTTACTACTATTTTTTGATTATTATTTTCCGTAGAAAGTATATCAACTACATTTTCATTTGGAAGAAAACTCCACGTATATTCCAAAGAATCTACACCATTATCCACATCCACATCTAATGTATTACTAGCATTTAATGTAAATTCCGAAGGATTAGTCCACTTACTAGTCGGCGTAACCGTAAATTGTGGAGTCGGAGCTGTTGACTCAATAAATAAATTTTTCGTCTCCACATTAGTATTTCCTGCAACATCTGTTACTGTAAGTCTAACAAGATAATTTCAAGGTCTTAATCTTCTGTTTTCATTTACTTTCATTTCTTTTCACTGTACCATCTGAATTTTATTTCAATTATTAGCATCCCCATTTCAATCAAATAATTCCCAAACATACGTATTCAACCTATTTGTTATTGAGTAAGAAGCACTACCATCAAAATTAAATGTTGTAGATGTTGTCCCCTCTTCTGGAGTTTGTCTTATAACAGTAACAGGATCTGACATATACAAATCAAAGCTTTCTGAAACTGTATTATTTTCATTATCTTGAGTCGTAAGTGTCACTTTAAATAATCAATTTCATTTAAGTGGAACATTTATATAACTTGGGACTCAATCCATATATTTAGAATCATATGAAAAATTAGCTGAAGAATTTGTTATTGTCCATCTATGTTTCAAAATCTTTCTTCATCCTCTAGGCATTGTCAATGATCCATCAAATACAACTCCTTTTTCTCATTCTGAAGTTCAAATTTTTAATGGATTAACTGATGACATTCTCCTTGTGTTTGCATAAACAACAATATCTGCAGCCTTAGGCGTAACATTAATAGTTAAATCTCTCTCTCAATCCAAAATTCATTTATCTACATTAGAACTACGTACTACAAGGTGTACTATAAATTTACCAGCTTCTTTAAATGTATAACTCAAAACTTGTTTTTGTCATATAGGATTATCTACTCATTTTTCATCCCTATAATATCGATAAAAATTATCCTCTGGAATTGTTTCCATTGAAGGATCTGAACTATTCCTTGCATCAAATGTTACAGTTAAAGGAGCCATTCATCCCGCCGGATTTGATGTTACTGAAGGTTGTACTGTATATGAAGAATTAATTCTATCTATAGCTTGTATAAGCGAGTTATAACATGCATTTCACATTAAAGATTCCATATCCGTATATGAATAATTATTAGCAAGGCTCCTAGCCAAAAGAGAACATTTTTCATACACTGTCTTAAAATCTTTAGTCAAATACGGAAAAACATTATCAAAATGCCTTGATAGCTCCACAAATTCTGAAGAAGAAAAACTCTGACCAATACTATATTTAGCCTTAGCTTTTGTAAACCGATCTAAAAGAGCCTCCCAATCATCATTAAATTTATAATTTGCATAATAATAATCAGGTACATTATTTTTTACAGAATATCTAGAAGATATTACTTGAGCCAAAGCAAAAGAAGCAAAGCTTCAAAAAATGACTATAAACAATGAAATCAATGGTCTTACAATTTTTTTCATAATAATAGTAAATACATAATAAATAGAATCTACATTTAATTATATCCAAATCACGTAAAAAAGTCAAAAGATCTTAAAGAAAAAACACATTTTCTTCCATTTTTTACTTGCCTTTTATGAATATTCTTTAGTTTTATAATTTATCAAAATTTCCTTGCATAAAAAGCTGTAAATCCTATATTGGAATCAGATTTATAAAAAGATTATAAAATGTGAAAAAGTGAGAAGAAATTTTATGTAGTTCGAAAATGAAAAAAAATCTGAATTTTTGATTCACGAAATGAGTGTAAAGAAAGCGTGAATGGATTTTCAGATGCTAAATATAAATGATTTTCTAGTAGAGAAGAAGCTGAACTTGCGTTACAAGAATGATGGGAAAAATATTATGAGACAAAAAATATTACTAAAAAAGAAAAAATAAAAAATGAAAATATTCCATTTTTCGCCAAAAGTATTGCTGTAGATGCCGCTTGTTCTGGGAATCCATGAAAAATGGAATATAGATGAATTGACTTGCAAACATGAGAAGAAATTTTTCACGAAAAGTTTCAAATCTGAACAAATAATATTGGAGAATTCCTTGCTATCGTACATGGATTAAATTTCTTGTGAAATGATGAAAGAGTAATTTATAGTGATTCTAAAATTGCTATATCATGGGTAAATCAATGAAAATGCAAAACTCAAATAAATGCAGATAAAGATTTAGGTTTTTGAAAGACATTGGAAGCCATTGAAAGAGCTGAAAATTGGTTGAAAGAAAACTGAATAAAACATAAAATCTTGAAATGGAATACTGAAGCTTGGTGAGAAATTCCTGCTGATTTTGGAAGGAAATAATTTATTTTTAATAAGAATAATGCCTAAACTAACCTATCGTACAATAGAAACTAAATTTGAATATGAAATACCAAAAATTAAAGGTTCTAGATTTTTGACTTACCTTTTCCCATGTGAAAATAAAGGGAATGCTGAAAATTTACTGGAATGAGTTAGAAAACAGCATTTTTCAGCTACTCACCACTGCTCTGCTTGGAGATCATGAATTCAAGTCCACGAAGATTTATTTGGAAATGTTTTAATTGACCCTAAAAATTCAAAAGCTAATGATGACTGAGAACCTAGCAATACAGCTGGGAAACCAATTCTGAATGTATTAGAATGAGAAAAATTATTGAATATAATGGCTATTGTAGTAAGATATTTTGGTGGAACTTTATTATGAGTCGGTGGACTAATCCAGGCTTATACACAAGCCACAAAAGATGCTACTGCAAACTGTAATATCATAGAAAAAGAAATTCTGAAAGAGTTTGAATTAGTACATGAATATAGCCAGACTTCATTAGTGGCTCATTTGATGGAAAAATATGATATAAAGCTAATCAATGAAATATGTGATGACAAATCAAAAAAAATTCTAACCATTAATCAATGATTACTTTCAGATTTTGAGAAAGAGCTATTCGAATCAAGCAATGGAAGTTTAAAAATATAATTAACAATTTAAAAAAAGGAGCTAAAAGCTCCTTTCTATATTAATCAGAAATTATAAATTTGCCATTTCATTCTGTAAAGCTTCAATCTGAGCCTGAAGCTGTAATTTTTGCTGCTCTTTTTCATCAATTAAAGTCTGCTGAGAATCTTTTAAAGCACTTGCATTTTGCAATTCAGATATAGATTTATTTAAATTCTCCACAGATTCTTGAAGATATTTATAAATTATTTCTTGATTCGCAATAATGCTACTCAATGGTTCTTGAAGCCATGCTGTTTCTCATGTTAAAGATTCAGATTCACTCTCTTGTTCTTCTTTTACACAATTATTAGC
>JAEEGL012243560.1_pt1 | contig 14485 bp, 12 predicted proteins | sample 9134231 | NCBI WGS metagenome assembly JAEEGL01 (sample SAMN16246548, study PRJNA631951) | gut metagenome | biome: gut microbiome; feature: rumen; material: fiber-attached | host: Bos | place: Iran: Karaj | collected 2018-10
ATCTCTTATTGAATCTCGCCATCGGCTCCAACGGCGGCGAGCCCGATGACAGCCAATTTCCACTCAGATACTATATTGATTATGTGAGGGTGTATCAGTAGTTGTTTACTTGTCATACTTTACCCCAAAGAGGTAATGCCCTAAGAAGGGATTCAGGCGAATGAGGTAACTTGCCAACAGACACAAGATCAATACAATGAGTGAAACAGCAAGTATCACCAAGAACTCCACGAACTGACTCTCGAAGGCTTTTATCTGACCAGTATACACCATCAGGAAACGAGGTAAGATAAAAAAATGCAACAAATAAATATCAAGTGTCCTTGTACCAACATATTGTAAAGGTTTGGCAATATGCCACTTCTTAAGCCATGAGAAAGCGAGGCGGAAGAAGGTAAACACCATCCACATACCAGACACTCCACCTGCATAGTACCTGAACATCTCGAACCATATATTGTCTTTGTGCGATGTGGAAGCTATCAGGAAGAAAACAACTGAGACAAGCAGGACGATTGCAGGCTTGTTTGTCCATCGGATAAAAGCATCAAAGTTACGACGCATCCAAGCTCCAATGTAGAAAAACAAGAAAAGTCGCCAAGTAGTAATGCTCAGAAAGCCTGAGAAATCTATCGCATATAATTGCCAACCCTCAGCCGAAGAACGGATACTATCGTAATATCTGGCATAGACAAAAGTACCCAATGTGATAGCCAATGCCATGAGGAAAGACCATTTCCTACTGATACGGACGATGATCATATAAAGGATGAAGTACTCAAAAAGCGCAAAAGTGAACCAATAGCCACCTTTCAAGGTACCTAGTTGATGGAAAAACTCTGGCGGTGGGGCTAATAACAACAGGAAAATAAACGTTGGTAACAGCTGGACCATCGCCTTATGACGTGCAACGGTTTTCAAGGAGTTCTGCGTTATTGGCTCAAATAGCCAGCCGCTAATCATGAAGAAGCAAGGCAAACGGAAAAGAATAAACACAGCATTGTATCCCATCTTGGAATCCCCAAGACAAAAATAGCAGACATGCGCAAACACCACGAGAATCATCGTAAATCCCCGCATCGCATCGATGTATTCTATCCTTTGTTTTGCCATTTCAATGGCAAAGGTACAGAAAAAAGTCGGAACTCTTGGCTGTTTGGGGAGAAAATGTTATTTTTGCATCATGAATGAACGGATTAACTGGATAGACTGGGCCAAAGCACTCGCAGTTTGCAGCGTCGTATTCTGCCACCTGCCACAATCGCAGGAGTGGTTCTACTATCGGTATCTGCAGGCACTGACGATGGTCGTTTTCTTTTTCATTTCTGGTTATCTGAAGAAAGACAGGGGCAGCGACAAGGAGAATTGGAAGAAATATTTACAAAGTCTCGTTACACCTTATATTATATATAATGTAATCGTTTATCCGTATTGGATTCTCAAATTCTATCTTTCGAATGGTGCCATGCCAGATTTCTTCCAAGCGATGAGACCATTGTTTGGAGCCCTCTTCTTAGAACATGGAAATGCCTTTTGCGAGCCATTGAACGGTCCACTTTGGTATCTTCCTGCTATTCTTATCATGCACATTATCATTGATCTGTGCAGAAAGACGAAACACCAGCATTGGATCATGATCACATTATGCATCATTTCTTTTATACTCTATGCTGCTAATAAATACTGGTATTTCGCCCCCAATTTGACACCCATCGGATTGATGCGCAATCTACCTTATTATTATATTGGCTATCTCTTTGGACAGTATCATTTGTATAGAGATTGTAGCTTAAAGCGAGATATAATTGGTTGTATACTCTGCCTTTCTGCCAGCATCCTTCTTTTCGCCTGGCACTTGGACGCCTTCTTCTCAGGTCAGCACATGCTGCATATCATCATATTCTATCCAACAAATATTGCTTTCCTCTTCGGAGTTTTTTATGGATGCAAGGTTCTCAATGGCATCCGATTATCTGTGGTAACAAACATTTCCATTGGCACCCTCGTCATCGTTGGTCTCCATATCGTAGCCGTCACCATCGTCAACTATGCCCTCTCCCACTTTTCACTTTTCACTTTTCACTTTTCACTCCAAAGCGGCTACCATTGGTACGAAGCCCTTCCAACAACATTTCTTATCATACTAATATTCTATCCTCTCATCCTTTTCTGCAAGCAAAAAGCCACAATTCTCATCGGCCGGAAGCAAGTTCCTCAAACAACTTAATCCATTGGGGCATGATGTTTTCGGCCCGATATCTTTGAGAAGATACAATACCATTTTGTCCCATCCTGCGTCGTAAGTCTTTATCTTCAATGAGTTGACAAACCTTAGCCGCATAACATTCAATATCGCCTAATGGTACGAGGAAACCATCGACTCCGTCCGTTATTATCTCACGAGGTCCAAAATCACAATCAAAAGAAACTACAGGTAAACCACAGCTCATAGCTTCAGGTAAAACCAAGCCAAAAGGTTCAAAAATAGATGTCAGTAGAAATATTGAACTATCACAATAACGATTGAACACATCCAATGTTCCTTCATAGACATGAATATTTATATCCAATTGCTCTATTAGTGGAATATACCGCTCTCTATGTTCACCTTGAGCATAAATATCTAATTGCCAGTCTGGGTGTTTAGCATTGACAATTTTCCATATATCTAAAAGAAATAATATACCTTTTTGCCGTGCAAAACGTGATGTAAAAATAACATGTTTACTATTACAATCACTAACTCTATCTAACGGATTTAAATGTACAATATTAGTAATGGCAATTGCTTTTGAATTATACTTTTTCCATTCCATCGCATCAGCTTCAGTCAAAGCCACAAACGAATCGGCATGTCTGTAATTCCAAAAAGTATACCACCGAATAAACCTGTGATGAAACTTTTCGTCTTCTCTCCTACATGTATATCTGCATATACAGTGCGACTCTACTATCACAGGCACTTTGCCTTTTGACATAATCACCAAATTGGTAAAGACATCAGTATTACATATTAACACGTCTGGATTTTGCTGAGCAATCAAATTTTTAAGACGCTTCACGAATAAATATTGAAGACGTATCTTTTCAAGATGCCTGATAGGTATAATATACTTGCTCGCAGAATGAAAACGAATATTTAGATCAACATGATGCGCTTTTTCATCTAATGGATATGCTAATGGATGCTTACCTTGATCAGCTGTTATCAACCAGACATCATATCCATACAGGCGAACAAGACTATTTATCTTATCCACAAAAATACGCTCCATACCACGATAATGAGCTATAGCCCGATAAATATAAAAAACCCTTTTCTGCATAACCATCTTCTTTTTGACTACAAAAATACAAAAAAAGTTGGAACTCTTTGCTGTTTGGACACAAAAAACGTGTTTTTCCTATAAACAATCCTTTTCATCTTAGCAAAAAAAGATATAAAATTTGGATTATTCATATTATTATTGTAACTTTGGCCAAAATAAGACACAGTTTTTCATCAACAAACAAATTAAGCATGAAAAAAGTAATTATCACTGGCGGCTTGGGTAATCAAATGTTCCAATATGCATTTGCTCTTGCGTTACGTTCCAAAGGCATTGAAACGAAGTTGGATATTTCCTACTATGACTTTTGGAAAAAATATAATTGGAACATGCACAATGGGTATGAGCTCCAAGACGTTTTCTGTATTAATGAAGAATGTATTTGTAGCCAAGGGATACACATGAAATGGCTACGTCTTTTAGACCGACATGACCCTTTCTCCATCATAATGAAAGATGACAATACATATCATCCAGAATTTGCAGAAAGCCACTCACACTATTACTATGGTTATTGGCAAGACGAACGATACTTTCAGCACATAAAGAAACAGGTTCAAGAAGCATTTGTTTTCCAAAACATTGATCTGCAGAATCTCAGAATTGCTGAAGAAATGAATTCTTGTAATTCTGTTTCCCTCCATATACGAAGAGGAGACTATGAACAGTTTGGAATGACCCTCATGGATGACAGTTATTATCAAAAGGCAATCAATGTAATCCTACAAAGAACAAGCAATCCCACATTCTATATTTTTTCTGATGATCCCGTCGAAGCTAAGAACATCGCAAAAAGAATGCATATTTCTTATCAATTTATCGACCTCAACAAGGGCAAAGACTCATACAAAGACATGTTTCTAATGAGTAACTGTCAACACAATATCATAGCGAATAGCAGCTTTAGTTGGTGGGCAGCTTGGCTAAACAACAATATGAACAAAATCGTTATTGCTCCAGCAATATGGGACAACAAGTTAAGAGGGTTTCATCCACAACTTGATTGCTGGGAACTCCTGTGATTGGAAACACCTTCTAACAATGTTTTCCAATAAGGCATGATATCACTAACTTTATACCGCTGAGATGATTGAATTGCCGATGTACTCATTTGAACACGTAAGTCACTATCTTCTATTAATTTGCATATACAATTAGCAAACTCGTTCACATCACGATTCTTTATTAAGTATCCATCTATTCCATCTTTAATAATTTCTGCCGGTCCATACGGGCAGTCAAAGGCCACTACTGGCAAGCCACAACTCATAGCTTCAGGAATTACAAGACCAAATGGTTCATAAAGAGATGTCAACAATAAAACAGAACTCTCAAGATATTTCTCATGTATATTTGACACCGGTTTATGGAATACTATTCTGCAACCTGCATTTTGTGCTGACTTTTTAAGCATTTCTTCCTCATCACCTTCCCCGTAAATATGCAAAAACCAGTCTGGATAACGCTTATTCACCAATGTCCAGATCTTAAGAAGGCTGTGCAAATCTTTTTGTATTGCAAGACGTCCTACAAAGATGGCCTTTGGGGACAGACAAGAACTATAACGGCTTGTCGTATTGAGATTTACAATGTTTGGAATCGTCAATACACTTCGATTGATAGAAAACCAGTCCCGAGCATCGGACTCTGTCAATGCGACAACCTTATCCACTTTTGATGCATGACGAAGATGCCATAAATATACCAAGTGTCGCAAGAGGCCATATTCTTCAAATGTACTGCATTTACAGCATGCATGAGATTCTAGAATAAGCGGAATTTGCCCCTTTACTTTTAATACGTCAGCAAGAAGTTCTACCCTCATCACAATAATGACATCTGGAGATATCTCATCCAATAATAACTTCAACCCACAACGATAATTTTTGTGGAGTCGTATCATTTTATAGAGTCTTCTTAGTCCTTTGTATCTATATTGATGATAAAAATTAATCCCCATGTCAAAATGTTTTACTTTAGAGCTTAAAGCATAGGGCAAGTTATGATCTCCTTGTTCTGATGTCACAATGTATACCTCATAATTATAGTGTTCTGCAAGGTAATTGGCTTTTTCAATAAGAATACGCTCCAAACCACCCCAGATTGCCAAAGCATCATTAACATATAGTATTCTCATGATTAGGATCTTACTAAATTATCATCACTATCTTCATAATGGTCTTTTTTGTAGAATATCCGCGACAAACCTTTTCCCTGAATCATGACATGCTGGACAAAACTCTGCCATAGCGATTGATTTCCTATCGTACCATAGCCTGTAATAGCACGACAACGACTATCACGAACGAACTTAATCTTACCATATTTCTTTAGAGAGAGAGCCATCGAGCCGTCTTCACCCCTAATAATATCTACCCTGTACTTCTCTTTTCTGCCATAATCAGCATTATAAGCAAATACAAGACCACGTACACTCAACTCTGGTCGTTTGAAATGCTGAATAAAAAGAAAGAGGTCACGACATATTTCAAACAATTTCAACCCAAGCTTGCTATGATTCTCATCAGGGAAATAGCTCCATGTTGCAGACACAGCCACAACTCCAGGTTTTAACAACTGGTCAATCATCAGTTCATAATACTTAGGTGGATAAATCGTATCACTATCAACATCAAAATAGAACTTACCCTTAGAATGCTGAAGACCACATCGACGGGCATAGCCACAAGAATGTTGATATTCCGTATAATAAGGAATACCTGATTTCTCGAAGATCTCTGCAGTGCGGTCTTTCGAATCGTTGTCAACCCCTATAATTTCTACTGGATATTTACATTGAATTTCACTGATAGCCCAAAGACAAGCCTGCAAATGAGTTTCTTCGTTATAAGCTATCACCACTATCGAGGCTAACGGCTTTTCACTTTGCAGCTCTGCAAGTCGTTTGCGAGTTTCCTCTACCACATCTTGAGGAACTTCACTAAAGGGCTTCCCATAAATCGAAAGATATTGATCGTACCAATCTGCCATAAAAATAACTTTTCAATTTGTTTGCGAAGATAGGCATTTTTCTGTAAACTTCCAAATATTAGATGATTTTTTTTATTTTACCTATGCACCAAATTACAAAGACACTCAAAGAAGAAGGCATTTTACCTAATAAATAAAAGAAACAATTCTTCAACCACAATTGACGGGAAAACAATAAATGTCTAAAAGTAGGTGGATATCTAAAAATCGCTCTTATCTCTTGATTAGAAAAGGATGGCGAGATATCAGACCTTCTCTTAAGGATATGGCATGCAATATAAAAATCTGTCATCATAATACACTGACATCGTTGAGGGAAACAAGGTCTTTCTGTCAGTTTAAAAGAAGTCTCTTTCAAATGGCTAATCACCTTCATATTATTAATAAACTCACTTTTGGGAACAGATAATCTGCGTTGGTAGTTTGAAAGAGAATTTTCCCTACAAAGATAGGAATAAGTGATATCTGATAACATGACTGCCCGAGACACAAGTGGGACTAAATCAAATGTAAATGCAAAATCCTCCCAATATCGAGCTTCTATAAAATGATGATTAGATTGACGTAAAAGTGAGACTTTTACAAGATAATTACATGCAGAAGCCTGAATCCCTGCATATTTACGATAGGCAAAGATTGCCAATGTGTCTTTACCAAGGAACTGTAGATTCGGATATTGGTATACAACTCTTTTGCCTGATATTTCTTTCTTCTCGTAAGAACCAAAAACGACCTCTGCATCATATCTCAGCACATTCTCCATTAGTAAAGAGATGGCATCGGCAGATATGATATCATCCGAATCTAGGAAAAAAAGGTATTCACCCTGGGCTTCATCAATGATTCTATTTCTGGCAGCAGCAACACCCATATTCACAGGCTGTGTCATGACGCGAATATCAGATCCTCTTGAATAGTTATTTTTGATTGCATTTACAATTCGAATTGAATTATCATCTCCACAATCATCAACAATCAAGAATTCAATAGATGGATACGACTGAGCCAAAGCAGATTCCAACGTTCGTTGTATATAGTGTTCTGCCTTATATACAGGAATACCTATTGTAACGTCATATTTCATCTGCCATTCATCAATTCGTCAAAAAGTTGTTTCCACAGAATAGCGACCTTGTCGATATGGTAACGTTCTGACTGTATCCTTCCTGCATTCCCCATTTGTACCCGCTTTTGTTCATCATTTGCAAGTTCTACAATACGGTCAACAAACCTTTCTTCATCAAACGCAGGAACAAGAAAGCCCTCCACTCCATCAGATAGAATTGTACGTGGACCATTTTCACAATCAAAAGCCACTACTGGTAAACCAAACGCCATAGCTTCAACCACAACAAGTCCAAAACCCTCAAACCTAGAAGGTTGCACCAAAATTGAGCTCCTTACATATTCTTTGCTGACATCTGCCAGACTTGCATTTAAATGGCAACGGCTCTTATCAATAGACAACTCTGTCATCATTTTGACATAGGGTGTCGGATCACCCATCCCAAAGACATCCAATTGCCAGTCAATGCATCGTTTTTCTACAATAGACCAGATACGCAGCAACATATCATATCCTTTTTCATAAGAATATCGTCCAACAGCAATAACACGTTTAATGTTCCTATTGCTTATGTCTGTCACATTCAACGCCAACGGGTCTGGAATTATCTTAACATTCTTTAATTCTGGCCATTCTGCTGCTGCATCTGCTGTAAGAACTACAAAACGGTCAAACCGCCGAAGAACCTTAACGACATCACCCTTCCACCATTTGGAGAACAAATATTTCACAATACTTGTGGCTGATGTTTCTATACCTCTGTAATTACTACGACTTAAATGCAGCTCGCCTATCTTTAGACTCCCATCTTTGATATTGTTGATGAAATTAACTTCTCTCCGCAATGTACTGACCACGATATCAGGACGAATGTCCATCAGTTCTTTTCTTAAAGCGCACTTATACCTATGCTGCTTTTTCAAATAGAGCTGAATTTTCTTCCAAAAAGGCTTATGCCACAGTTCCTCAAAATCCAAACTGAGGTTAATGACCTTGACTTTACGGGATAGTGGGAAAAAGGTTGCGTCATCCAGGCCTTCTGTCACTATAATCGTTACATCATAACCAAACACTTCTGCAAAATAGCTTGCTTTACAAGATACTACACGTTCAATACCACCTGCAGAATAGATGGCTGGCGTACAGAAAACTATTTTGTATTTTTGGGGTCTCATCAATTCGTAATGCAACATTTTAGTATGCAAAATTACAATTTTTAATCGAAATAATGAAATAATTCACAAAATATTTGGCAAAATAAGAAGAAATGACTACCTTAGCAGAAAATTTAGAATATGAATACAGAATATGATGTTACCATCGGACTCCCTGTGTACAATGTTGAGAAGTATATAAAGAAAAGCCTTTTATCTGCTCTCAACCAAAATTTTGATGGGAAAATTGAGATCCTCGTCATCAACGATTGTACAAAAGATCTATCAATGAAAGTTGTAGAGGAGCTGAAGAAAAGCCATCATAATGGAGAAAATATACATATATTAGATCAACCCGTCAATAAAGGTTTAGGTGAAGCACGAAATCGAATCATAGAGAACTTTCAAGGGAAATACGTCTATTTTATGGACTCAGACGACTATATCAGCAATGATTGCATCCAAAAGTTATTCGACGAAGCAGAAAAGATTGAAGCTAATGTAGTATATGGCGGTATTATATGCGTAAACGAAGATGGTGCCCCCATATATGGAGGATTGAACTATCTCGAACAAGAATACAAGGTTTTTACTAAAACAGATGAATTTGCATCTTATGTATTTCAAGACATGCATCAAAGGCTTAGGGACTTTGTAACCAACATTCTTTACAGAGGAAGCTTTTTAATTGATTATCATCTAAGATTTAAGCCCGTTCGTTTTTATGAAGATGTCATGTTCAGTGCAGATTTAGTTCCATTGATATCAAAGGGCGTTATTATGTCTGATGCTACATACAATTATGTTATTAGGAATGATTCTCTTTCTAATTATCAAGGCAGAACTCATATTGAATTGAAAGAAATTGAGACATTCTTTTCCATTTACACATATATCAAAAACAAAAACAAAGAATTAAAAAGCAAACCATACTATGAAGCAAGATGTGCCAGGAGTATGGTACAAATGTTTTTTATTATCTCTGGAATACTAAAAAACAGGGAAGTCATCAACCCGCCTATAACAGACAAGATGATTCGCAATGCAATGAAACATCCCTCATCTTTCTGCGAAATTCTCAGATTCAGAAAATATAAGATGATTAATATAGCGTTTTACATGATTGGGATCCTACCCAGTCATCTTTCTGCCTCTCTCATTTCTTTCATTGCCAAAAAGAAGCAACTCATTTGACATGAATATACTTTTTATCATATTTCACGGTTTTGAGCCAAATAACGGAATCAGCAAGAAGATATCCTACCAGATCAAGGCTTTTGAAGAACTTGGTCATCAAGTTCACATCTGCTATATGGACGAAGCTACTTCAAAGAAGCGAAAAGTAAATGAGACCGTAATAGCAGATTATGGTAAAGGATTACTCAGCAAGATATACAAACGCATTAAATTTTCATCCATTGTTGATTTTGCGAAGGACAACAATATCAATTTCGTATATATCCGCTCTAACCACAATGCAAACCCTTTTACGATCAATATGGTGCGGCAAATGAAAAGGCTGGGTATGAATGTCGTTATGGAGATTCCCACTTTTCCTTACGATTCTGAGTATACGAACAAGCATTTGAAACGTCAATTAATACAAGATAAACTCTTTAGAAATAGTTTTGCCCAACACCTTGATGCCATTGTGACCTTTTCAAATGACGACTTCATCTTTGGCCAACGCACCATCAAGATATCCAATGGAATTGATTTCAACAGTATTCCACTTAAAGAAAACACGAATTGTACTTCTCATGAATTGAACTTAATAGGAGTTGCAGAAATACATGGATGGCATGGTTATGATAGAGTCGTTAAAGGGCTTGCTGAATATTACTCAAAACCCCAAGCATACATTGTACGGTTTCATATAGTTGGATATTTTTTTTCCCGTGAGGAGGAAGAATACATCAAGGATTTCATCCACAAATTCAACATGGAAAACTATGTTATCCTATATGGGAAAAAACATGGGGAAGAACTCGACAAGATATTCGACAAATGCGATTTTGGAATTGGCAGTCTTGGACGACATCGAGTGGGAATCAAACATATCAAGACACTCAAGAACCGAGAATATGCTGCAAGAGGAATTGCATTCACATATTCAGAAACAGACAGTGATTTCGACGATATGCCCTATGTCTTGAAAATGCCTGCAGATGAGACTCCTGTCAATATCAGCAAGATTATATCATTCTATCAGGAACTGACACTCACCCCTTATGAAATCAGGAATTCCATCAGTAACCTGTCATGGAAGCACCAAATGGAACTGGTTCTTCAAGGTGTATTTCCTATGAAAAGGGGAAAAAGACACATTGCCTATTGTATTCCATCCCTTGACCGCCCTTCTGGGATGGAAAGAGTATTAACGACTAAAGCTAATTATCTGACAAATTACTATGGTTATGACATCACCATTATTCTCACAGACAACAAAGACACAAAGCCCTATTTTACATTGTCTCCTGACATTAAAATCATTCAATTAGATATCAATATTGATAATCTGTGGATGTATCCTATAAGAAAAAGGATCTATCTCTATCTGAAAAAGCAAAGGGAATACCGACAAAAGCTAGAGATTTGCCTAAAAACTATTAAGCCCGATATAACCATCTCCTTATTAAGAAGGGAAATCAATTTCCTTTCTGACCTAAAAGATGGCAGTAAGAAGATAGGAGAAATACATTTCGGGCGTTATAAATATAGAGAAGCACATTTTTCTTTTCTGCCCCAGCTTGTCAATCAATGGATTTCTACCCTTTGGATGAAGCAATTGGACCAAAAGGTCAGAAAACTGGACAGATTTGTTGTGCTTACATATGAGGATGCAAATAATTGGAAGGAATGCAATAACATATCTGTTATCTCCAATCCCATCACCATACACAGTAATAAACTCTCGTCATGTAGTTCCAAACAGGTGATTGCTGTTGGAAGATATACGTATCAGAAAGGATTTGATATATTGATTGAAGCATGGAAATATGTAAATCATCACCATCCTGATTGGTCTTTACACATTTTTGGAGCGGGTGATAAGACCTCATATGAACAGCTTGCAATTAGACATCAAGTGGCAAACTCTGTATTCTGCCACGAAGCAACTAATAATATCGTTGACGAGTATCTTAAAAGTTCGATCTTTGCATTTAGTTCACGATTTGAAGGATTCGGTCTCGTCTTAGCAGAAGCAATGTCTGTTGGCGTTCCATGCGTTTCCTTCACTTGTCCCTGTGGACCAAAAGACATTATTTTAGATGGAGAAGATGGCATTCTATGTCCCAATGGGGACAAAAAAGCTTTAGCAGAAGGCATTTGTAGACTGATTGAAGACAAAGCCCTCAGGCTTAAGATGAGCCATAACGCCATTCACAATATAAAAAGATATCAACTTGATAGCGTGATGACGCAATGGCATCAACTATTTACCCAAATTATTCACCCATCAAGTATAATTTAACTATGGAAGATAAAATAATTGTATCCATCATCATACCAGTTTATAAAGTTGAAACATACATCCACAGATGTTTGGAATCTATCTTCCACCAAGAGATAGAAGGTACTCTTCTTGAATGTATCATCGTCGATGATTGCTCTCCTGATAATAGTATTGCTATAGCCAAAAAGCTCATTGAGAGTTACTCAGGAAATATTCTATTTAGAATCATAGCTCACTCTAAAAACAGTGGACTCTCGGCAGCTAGAAACACAGGAATACGTGCAGCAAAAGGTGATTTTTTAATTTTTGTTGATTCTGATGATTATCTTAAAGATAATAGCATTCATACAATGCTACAGGCACTTAAGCAACATCCGGAAGCTGATTCTGTTGTATGTAATTACTATGATTGTAAAGAAAAGAAAGTTCCTTTCCCTATTGAAACTTACGAATACCTCCCTAATAAGGACGTTATCATGGAGAGATTCTATGAAACAAAAATTAAAAGTGCAGCATGGAACAAAATAGTCAGAAGAGAGCAGATCATAAATAATAACATCTTTTTCGTTGAAGGTCTCCTAAACGAAGACGTTTTATGGTCATATCGTCAATTCACTACTTCTTCTTCGATAATTATTCTTCCCGATATCACTTATATCTATGAATACAATCCTCAATCCATAGTAAATACAACCTCAAAGAAATCACAAGCCAATATAAATAGTTTCCTATATATTTCTGACAAATTAATGGAAGAACCATATCAGGGACATTTCGTTAACTATATGCTATTCGTTTTCAGTTATCTGATAAAAGCATTATTTCTTATGCTTAATTTCGAAGGGACAGAAGAACAGTATTGTCTATTCAAAGTTAATAGGAAGAAATTGCTTATTAAAGCATTAAAAGATTATAGAATTATATTAGCCAGTTTCTATATTATTCTTTATAAGCCCTTCTCATTTCTTCTTAACGTCAATCTGTTCCGTAGTAATTACGACAGACAAGCAAAACTGGTTGCGCTCATAGAAAACTCATTGAATATACTCCATCCAAATTACAAATAGAATCAATGAAAAGAATCTGTTTTCTTGTTGATAGTATCTTCTCTATTGGAGGCGTACAAAGGGTAACTGCTGTAATTGCCAAGGAATTGGCCAAGGATTATGATGTCACTATTGTAACCTTTGACAAAAAAGAGCAGGAGGATACTTTCCTTTATAACCTCAATGAAGCTAATATTAATTATCGGTTCTTGTCTTATCCTGCCGTAAATAAGTTCAAGAAGAAAATATGCAGGATCTGCAGCGGCATCTATTTAAGACTTCAGCCACAATCAAAATGGAGTTCAAATCTATATGCAAGAAGCTCATTTCCGTCTGAATTAAGGAACGCTTTGGTTAAGGAACTAAAGCAAGGCGATTACGACGTCGTTATCGGTGTACATGCGCCTTTAGCTGCAAGGATTGCAACAGTGCGAAAGAATTTACCAAACACAAAATTCATTGGATGGATTCATAATTCTTTCGAAGCCATCTTTGGAGAGGATTCACATTATTTTATTGGTGCCCAAAGAAAAAGGTATTATGTGTATCAATTCTGTAAATTATATAGGACAATAGTACTTAGCCATCATGATGCTGAATTATATAGCAAATATGATCCGTTTTTTTTTCCAACTGTAATATATAATCCCTTGACGCTAGTACCTGGGAGGCCTTCTAATGGTACAACCAAGCGATTTTTAGCAATAGGAAGATTCTCTCATTACCACAAGGGATTTGATGTACTAATCAAAGCTTTTAATCTATTTACAAAAAATGATAAAGAGTGGATTTTGGATATTGTTGGAGAAGGGCCTGAGAAGGATCTATACTGCAAACTTATCCAACAATACAATCTCGAAGAGAGGATTAAGATTCACCCTTTCACTCATGATGTTCAATCATACTACTCTAATGGTCAAATTTATGTACTTAGCTCAAGATGGGAGGGATTTGGCCTTGTTTTAGTAGAAGCCATGGCACACGGATTGCCTGTCATTTCATCAGATATCCCCACAAGCAAGGAGATTCTTGGGGACTTCGGTATGTATTTTAAGAATGGAGATGCACATGATTTAGGATGCAAATTGCAAGAGGCGACTCTACTCAATTGGAAAGAAAAATCTCAACAAGCAAAAGAAATTGCCCTACGTTTTGACATCAAACATATCATAGAGCAATGGAAACAGCTAATTGAATTATAAAGGAATTTAGCTATTCATACAATCCCATTACTTTCTCTATAATAGGAGCTATATCGTAATACTTGTATTCGGCAAGGTGGCCTCCGAGGATCAGATTGGTATCCTGATCGGCGAGGGCGCGATATTGCTGATAGAGCGACATGTTCTTCTCGTCGTTGACACTATAGAAAGGTTCCATACCGTCTTTCCATTCTGCTGAGTATTCTCTGGAGATAACGGTCTTTGGACATTTGTAGACAT